>Ga0302325_10031853_pt1 | contig 10836 bp, 12 predicted proteins | sample Palsa_T0_2_FD_201948 | JGI IMG/M metagenome (GOLD analysis project Ga0302325, IMG submission 201948) | Peat permafrost microbial communities from Stordalen Mire near Abisko, Sweden - Palsa_T0_2 | ecosystem: Environmental > Terrestrial > Soil > Palsa > Peat permafrost | place: Sweden: Abisko... | reverse complement strand
CGACCGACGTCAGCCTTTGGCCAGGGCGGCGATGAGGCGACTGGTCACGGCGCCGATCCCGGTCACGTCGTCGTATCCCGGCTGCTCGATCAGGCTGCTGTCGGGGCCGAGGGTGATCAGGCAGGCGGGGTTCGGCTTGATCTGGTCGTTGTAGCAGTCGGGCGCCAGGGTCAGCGCGGGCGACGCGGCGCCGGCCCGGCCGATCTCCAGGGTCGTGCCGCCGACCGCCGTCGCCCACGGGTCGGAGGCCGCCGGCCTGCGCGCGGGCGCCAGCGGTTTCCTGCTCAAAGACACCCAGCCCGACGACCTGGCCGATGCGATCCGCACCGTCGCGGCCGGCGACGCGGTCCTCGCGCCCGGCGCCACCGCGGCGGGCAGGTCCAACGGCGAAATCGCGGCCAGCCTGCACCTGTCCGGTGGCACCGTGAAGATCCACGTCGGCCGGATACTGGCCAGGCTCGGGCTGCGTGATCGCGTCCAGGCCGTCGTGCTCGCGTACGAATCCGCGCTGATAATCCCCGGAACAACCCCGCCGAACGAACCAGGCGACCCGCGCTGAGGATCTCGGAAGCAGTCGCGCCTGGGCGACGTTATAGAGCGTCATGCGGTTTCAGCTGCTTGACATCCTGCCCAACATCCAGAACCCCGTCACCGGCCGGCTTGTCAGCACCGCTGACCGGCTTGAGCAGGCGCTGACGGCGGCCCGTCAGGCCGAGAAACTCGGGTTCGACGCGGTCGCCCTGGGCGAGCGGCACGCCGGGCCGTTCCTGTCGGCGGGGGTGACCGTGGTCCTTGGCGCGATCGCGGCGGCGACCAGCCGGGTGCGGATCCAGACCGGGGTCTGCGTGCTGTCCGTCCTCGACCCGCTGCGGGTGGCCGAGGACTACGCCACCATCGACCAGCTCTCCCGCGGGCGCCTCGAGCTGGTGATCGGCAAGGGCAACGAGCTGCGCCAGCTCCCGATGTTCGGCGTCGAACTCGGTCAGCAGTGGGACCAGCTGGCGGAGAAGTACGAGTTGCTGCGCCGGCTGTGGCGCGAGGAGAACGTCACCTGGGAGGGCAAGTTCCGCGGCCCGCTCGATTCGGTCACCAGCCTGCCTCGTCCGTTCGCGGGCGCGCCCCGGGTCTGGCACGGCTCGGCCACCACGCTGACGTCGGCCGGGCTGGCCGCCCGGTGGGGTGATCCGCTGTTCAGCGCCAACGCGATCCAGCCGCGCGCCAACTACAAGGTGCTGATCGACCACTACCGGGCCGAGTACGCGCGCCACGGTCACGATCCCCGGTACGCCTACGTCGGCGCCGGGTCCGGGTTCCTCTTCCTCGCCGACACCACGCAGGAGGCGCGCGAGAAGTACGGGCCGGTCTACGAGCAGATGGTGGCCTTCTTCAACCGGCCAGGGAACCACACGCCCGGCAACGAGATGACCTTCCTCGACATCGACGACGCGATCGCCCGCGGGCCGGTCCTGGTCGGCAGCCCGCAGCAGATCATCGACAAGATCCTGTACTTCCACGAGGCCTTCGGCCACGACCTGCAGTCGTTCAGCCTGCCGACCATGATCCCGCACGAGCAGCAGCTGGACATGCTCGAGCGCCTCTCGGCCGAGGTGCTGCCGGTCATCCGCCGGCAGGCCCCGAGCACGCTCTGGACCGACCAGGACCCTTACGGCGGCCGGCCCGCGTTCACCGGCCGCACGGTCGGTGACGCGGCCGCGGTCATTGAGGCAAAACTATTCCCCACCCGCGGGCTGGACTAAACCGGGGGCAGCCCAGAATTTCTGCTGCGATCTGAAAGAACGGGCGGTGGCGTGCTCGGGGCAAGCGGGGGATTATGGGGACGCGCCGCGGGTCCGCTACCCGTCAGTGCCGCGCGCCGTCAGCCGCCCGCAGTCACTGGGAAGACCGTCACCTGAGAAAGGGGGCCCCACATGAGCATCACCACGCGAGCCGCGGTTTGCCGCGTGCCCGGCCAGCCGTGGGAGATCACCGAGCTTGAACTGGATGACCCGAAGGCGAACGAGGTCAGGATCAAGTTCGTCGCCTCCGGCCTGTGCCACTCCGACGACCACATCCAGAAGGGCGACGCGCCGATGCGCCTGCCGGTGGTCGGCGGGCACGAGGGCGCGGGCATCATCGACGCGGTGGGCGATGCGGTGACCCGGGTCGCCGTCGGCGATCACGTGACGGTCTCGTTCATCCCCGCCTGCGGCCACTGCCGGTACTGCGCGACCGGCCGCCAGCAGCTGTGCGACGCGGGCAAGAACGCCGGCACCGGGATGTTCCCCGACGGCACGTTCCGGTTCCACCAGGGCGGCGAAGACTTCGGCGGCCTGTGCGTGCTCGGCACGTTCTCGCAGTACGCGGTGGTGCACGAGTACTCCGTGATCAAGATACCGAGCGAGATCGGGTTCGACGTCGCCGCGCTGGTGGCGTGCGGCGTGCCGACCGGCTGGGGCTCGGCGGTGCGCGCGGGCGGGGTGCGGGCCGGGCAGACCGTGGTGATCTACGGCGCGGGCGGCGTCGGCAGCAACGCGGTGCAGGGAGCGAGCCTGGCCGGGGCGAAGAACGTCATCGTGGTCGACCCGGTGGAGTTCAAGCGGAAGATGGCCACCACCGAGTTCGGCGCCACCCACGCCTTCGCCAGCGCCGAGGAGGCGCACGCGTTCGTGGTCGAGACCACCTGGGGCGAGCTGGCCGACCACGCGATCATCACCGTCGGCATCCTGCACGACGAGGTGATCAAGAACGCCATCAAGGTCGTCGGCAAGACCGGCCAGGTCACGATCACCGCGGTCGGCAACGGCTGGATCGACGAGAACCCCGGCCTGCTGATCGGCTACCAGCGCCGGATCCAGGGCTCGATCTACGGCGGCTGCAGCCCGCTGTCGGACGTGCCGCTGCTGATCGGCCTCTACCAGGCGGGCAAGCTCAAGCTGGACGAGCTGATCACCCGCCGCTACCGGCTCGAGGAAATCAACGAGGGCTATCAGGACATGCTCGACGGCAAGAACATCCGCGGCGTCATCATCCATGAGCACTAGCCAGGAAGGGAACCGCAGAAAATGAGCATCACCACTCGCGCCGCCATCGCCCGGGGCCCGCACCTCGGCTGGGAGATCACCGACCTGCAGCTCGACGAGCCTAAGGCGCACGAGGTCCGGGTCAAGCTGATGGCGGCCGGCCTCTGCCACTCCGACGACCACATCACCGCGGGCGACGCCCCGGTCCGGATGCCGGTCGTGGGCGGGCACGAGGGGGCCGGCATCGTCGAGTCGGTCGGCCCCGGCGTGCAGCGGGTCAAGCCGGGCGACACGATCGTCTGCTCCTACATCCCGGCCTGCGGCGCCTGCCGGCCGTGCTCGACCGGGCACTCGAACATGTGCGTCAAGGGCCTCAACGCCGGCACCGGCATGTTCCTCGACGGCACGTTCCGGTTCCACCTGGGCGAGGAGGACCTGGGCGGGTTCTGCTCACTCGGCACCTTCTCCCAGTACGCGGTGGTGTCGGAGTGGGCCACGGTGCCGCTGCGGGAGGACTTCACCGACATCCCGTGGGAGCTCCTGTGCCTGGTGGGCTGCGGCGTGCCGACCGGCTGGGGCTCCTCGGTGCACGCGGCCGGGGTCCAGGCGGGCGACACCGTGGTGATCTTCGGCGCGGGCGGCGTCGGCAGCAACGCGGTCCAGGGCGCCCGGTTCGCCGGGGCCAAGAACGTGATCGTGGTGGACCCGGTCGAGTTCAAGCGGGAGATGGCCACCACCGTGTTCGGCGCCACCCACGCGTTCGCCACCGCCAAGGAGGCGCATGAGTTCGTGGTCGAGACCACCTGGGGCCAGCTGGCCGACCACGCGATCATGACCCCCGGCGTCGTCACCGAGGAGATGGTGCAGGCCGCGGTGCTGATGACCGGCAAGGGCGGCAAGGTCACGATCACCGCCGTCGGCCACATCGACCAGCGCGCGGTGCACGTCCACGCCGGCCAGCTGATCGGCTACATGCGCCAGATCCGGGGCGCGCTGTTCGGCGACAGCAACCCGCTGTACGACATCCCGATGCTGCTCGGCCTGTACAAGTCGGGCCAGCTCAAACTGGACGAGCTGGTCACCCGCAAGTACAGCCTTGACCAGGTGAACCAGGCCTACCAGGACATGAACGACGGCAAGAACATCCGCGGCGTCATCGTCCACGAGCACTGATCTGGCGGGCCGATGGCAAAACCCGCCATCTTATCGGCCCGCCAGATCAGTGCTATCTCCCGGGGGGACGACCCCCCGTACCCCCCGATGTGAGGCGCTGCGTGCCTCACGAGGACGTCCCACCCCCGTACCCCCCCGCATGCAGCCTTCGGCCGCGCAGCCCGGCCGTCTGGGCAGAGCCACGGTTCGTTCAAAGGAAAGATCTTTAAATTCCTTTCCACTGAACGGACGGTGGCGACCGTTTGTCAGGCACGGTTATCTCTTTGGTGGTCCGCGCGACGCCCGTGCCGCTACGGCCAGACGTGATCGAGGAAGTCCTCGACGGCCGTGATGACCTGCCCGAGCACGGCGGCCGAGGAGGCCAGCCGACCCGGCACGAACATCCCGTGATCGGCGCCGTCGACCTCGACGACCTCAGCGGGCAGGGAGCGGGCGGCCTCCCCGTCCCAGAACCGGTCAGTGGTGCTCATCGACCGCCGACTCGACCTGGGACGCCACTCGCAGGCGCTGCTGGCTGAAATCCGAGCCCCGCGAGAGCTCCCACACGATCGGGCGCGCATGCCCGCCCCGGCGCTCCACCGCGAGCCTGGCATACATGAGCAGCGGCCCGTCAGGACCGTAGCCCCCGCCGGGCGCCACGATCGCCGACCGGCCCGCTCGCGGCTGCTGCATGAGACCAGATACTACGACCTGTCAGGGCAGGGGCGCCGGCGTGAGCGCGGGGTTCGCGTTCTGGGCCAGCGTGAGTGCCTGCTGGGAGAACCATCCGCCCGCGGCCGGGTCGGTGAAGACCGAGCCGGTCTGCAGGCTCCAGAGCGGGTCGAAGGTCTGGAAGGCCGCGCTTGAACTGCTCGGCCAGCCCGCGATCGACGGCGTGTCGGCAGCGTCATCCCAGCTGCGGACGCCGCCCGCGGCGTCGCACTGCCCGTCTGACTGACCCGGCGTCTTGACCCACAGGTAGGCGTCGAGCAGCGGCGGGCTGCCCGGCAGGTAGCTGTCGAGCGAGCTCAGGTCGACGCCGGTGGCGGCGGTCGGCTTGAGTCCGAGGCCCGCGCTCGGCGGGTTGCACCAGTCGCCGCTGACCAGGCTGCTGGTGACGCTGGCCGGCTGGTCGTAGGGCGCGGCCGCGTAGGTCTGCATGCTGTCCGGGCCGAGGCCGTTGCGGCTGGTGTCGACGATGAAGTGCGTGGTCGGCACCGTGCCGGCCAGGGCGCTGGCATAGCTGGCGTCGATGCCCGAGGTGTTGAGGTCCGCCGTGGTGCTGGTCTCGCTCCAGACGCCGAACTGGCTCAGCGGCACGCCGTTGTAGGCGCCGACCAGCGAGGCGATGTCGGTTCCCGGTGCGCCGCCGTTCCAGTACTGGGTCGCGCAGCCGCCGGGCGGGGACGTCGGGGGATAGGCCGGGCCGGCGAAGGCGCCGCCGGGCGTGGACGTCCCCGTGAAGGTGGCGACGTCGGCCAGCGCGTCAGCCGGGGTCTGGGCCTCGTTCACGGTCGCGTAAGCGATGCACGCCGACACCCAGGTGCCGTAGTAGTCGCTGTTCGCGTCGTACTGGTAGTTGGAGACGTTGAGGAAGAAGCCCTGGCTCTGCTGGACGTCCGCGGCGGTCAGCGTCTCGGCCATGCCGCCGACGTTCTGCCAGCCGGCGTTGCCCCCGTCGAGGTAGAGGCTGATGTTCGGGTCGTTCTCCAGCGTGGCCACCGCGTAGCGGATGTCGCCGACCCGGGTGGTGTTGGTGATGTCAGGGAATTCTGCCGAGTAAGCGGAGCCGCAGTAGCCCGGGAGGTTCGCCAGCGCGTCGGGCTCCTCGAGCAGGACGGCCTTGGCGCTGCCCAGGGCGCTGCCGATGGCGTCGATCCAGGCGTCGTAGGCGGCGTCGGTCGGCGCGCCGCCGGCCGAGTACTCAGAGCAGTCCCGCCCGGGAATGTTGTAGGCGACGAAGATCGGGACCGCGTGCTCCAGGCTGGCGGCGGCCAGGGTAAGCCGGACCTGCCGCGCGACGTCGGCGTCGGCCTGTTCCGAGCCCAGGTTGCCGGGCTCGGCTGCCTGCGCGGCGGTCTCGCCGTCGAGCCAGACCGCGGACGGCACCGACTCCATCGCGGTGAGGAGACCCGCGTTCTTCAGCTGGCCGCTCTTGAGCAGCTGCAGGATCTGCTGCACCGAACCCTGGGCCGGCGGCGGCACGTAGAAGCGGGTGTCCGGGGCGAGCGTGTGGTCCGCGGGTGCCTGGGTCGCCGCGGCGGCGAGGCCGGGCGCGAGCGTCAGGGCGGCGGCACTCAGCGCGAGTGTGGTCAGGCCGGCGAAATGCCGCCGGAGGCTGCGACGTTGCACGATGGCTCCTGAGGGCGGGCGGGAGCGCCAATGCTGGAAGCGCTCCCAGGGCATTTACGTCTGCCTGATACTGCTACTGGCGAACATTATCTGTCAATGGTCAAACACAATCACAGGTTACGCTGGAAGCGCTTCCAGCACTTGGGGCTGGTCAGTGGGGGGCTGGTCAGTAGCATGTGTTGGACCGAACGAGCACCGGAAGCCGGGGACCCGATGACGACACCGCCCAATCGCCGCCCGACGCTCGATGAGGTGGCGGCGCTGGCCGGGGTCTCGCGCTCCGCCGCATCCCGGGCGATCAACCGGTCCGGGCCGGTGAGCCGGACCACCGGGGAGGCGGTTGAGCGGGCGGTGCGGGAACTGGGGTACGTGCCCAATCCCACCGCCAGGGCCTTGGCCACCCGGCAGGCGGGAGCGGTCGTGCTCGCGGTCTCCCACCACGACTCGGAGCTGTTCGCAGACCCGTTCTACGCGCATATCATCGCCGGCGTCAGCGCCGCGCTCGAGCGCACCGATCTGGTGCTGACGCTGGCGCTGGCCGACTCCGACCTCGGCCGCGCCCGCCTCGAGCGCATTCTGCGCTCGAGGCGGGCCGACGGCATCATGCTCATGGGGTTGCACGGCGACGATCCGCTCTACCGCCTGGCCGAGAAGCTCGACCTGCCCGTCGTCTACGGCGGGCGCCCGCTGAACGCCGAGCCCGCCTGGTATGTGGACGCGGACAACCGCGGCGGCGCCCGCCTCGCCGCCGAGCACCTCATCGGCATCGGGCGCCGCCGGATAGCCACCATGACCGGCGCACTCGACACGCACGTCGGCTTGTCGCGGCTGCGCGGCTTCCAGGACGCGCTCGCCGTCGCCGGGCTCGACTCCGGCCTGGTCGAGCGCGGCGACTTCACCGAGGCCAGCGGCGCCGCCGCGATGACCCGTCTGCTCGCCGCCCACCCGGACCTCGACGCGATCTTCGCCGCTTCTGACAGCATGGCCGTCGGCGCCCTGCGCGTGCTCAAGGCGGCCGGCCGCTCGGTACCCGGTGACGTGGCCGTGGTGGGCTTCGACGACAACCCGATCGACCGCTACACCAGCCCGCCGCTCACCACCGTGGCGCAGCCGATCAAGCAGCTCGGCTGGGAGATGGCCACCATGCTCGTCGGCCTCATCGACGGGGAACAACGAGGCCCGCTGATCCTCCCCACCCGGCTTGTCGTCCGCGAGTCCAGTGAGACCCGTCTGGCCTGAACCGCCCCGTCGGCCGTTTGCTTCAGTAGTGCGTTAATTGATAGTGTGTTAATAGTTATGGCACGCATCAATCAGCATCCCGCTACGAGGGGCGTCATGGAGATCACCGCAGACGCGGGCGGCCGAGCAGAGCCGCCCGAGATACCGGGCGATCCGCTCGCCCTGGAGCGCCAGGTGTGCTTCGCCCTGTCCATCGCGGCGCGCAGCGTGCTCGGCATCTACCGGCCGATCCTGGAGCCGATGGGGCTGACCCACCCCCAGTACCTGGTGATGCTGGCCCTGTGGGGGCAGTCGCCGCTCGCGGTGAAGGAGCTCATCGAGATGCTCCAGCTGGACGGGCCGACCCTCTCGCCGATGCTGAAGCGCCTCGAGGCGGCGGGCCTGGTCACCAGGGCCCGCGATCCGCACGACGAGCGCCAGCTCCGCATCGAGCTCACGCAGCAGGGCCGCGACCTGCGCGAGCAGGCGCTGAACGTGCCGCCCGCGGTCGTGGCCAAGCTCGGCGTCAGCCTGGGCGACCTCATGAACCTGCACCAGGGACTCACCGAGCTCAACGCGGCGGCCCGCCGGGCCGGCGTCAAGCCCGCGCCCGCGCCTGCCCAGGACAGCATCTAGCCCGGCCCCGGCGGCCGAAGGAAATCGCGGCCGCCCCTGATCGTGCCGGGCAGGAGGGAAGACCAAGGTGAACAGCAACCTGACCTTGATAATCGTGCTGGTGTCGGTGATTCACGTTGCCGTGCTCGCGGTCATGATCTGGATTCGGGTCCGGCGGACCGAGGGCGACGGCATCCCGGCCGGCAGCTCCAAGGCCACGCCGTGCGCACTGTGCGGCGATCCCGCTACCGATTGGCGTTACGACGGGCTCGACCCGAACGAGCAGCGCGACTCGCGCACGGGCAGGGCCTGGTCGGCCGAGGTGGCCCACTACCGGCCGCTGTGCGCGGCCCACTGAACCACGTGTCAAGAAAACAGTTCTGGCTACGACCTCGCCGTGAGCCCTGATTAACTCAGCTTCGACCAGAGAGGCCTGCCCGTCATGTCACTTGTTCGCGCGCACAACATTTCCGTCTCCCTCGACGGCTTCAGCACCGGTGCCGGCCAGAGCCTGGAGGCGCCCTTCGGGCATGCCGGCGACCGGCTGATGCGATGGTTCATGGACACCCGTACCTTTCACGCCATGCACGGCCAGCCAGGCGGCAGCACCGGCGTCGATGACGCCTTCGCGAGCAACTGGGGGCCGCGCGTCGGCGCGGAGATCATGGGGCGCAACAAGTTCGGCCCGCAGCGCGGACCGTGGGCCGACCAGGAGTGGCAGGGCTGGTGGGGCGAGGAGCCGCCCTTCCACACCCCCGTCTTCGTGCTCACCCATCACTCCAGGCCCTCGATCGAGCTGAAGGGCGGCACCACCTTCCACTTCACCGACGCCAGCCCGGCGCAGGCGCTGGCGGCGGCCAGGGAGGCCGCGGGCGGCCTCGACGTCCGCATCGGCGGGGGCCCGGCCACCATCCGCCAGTTCCTCGCCGCCGACCTGATCGACCACCTGCACATCGCGCTGGTGCCGATCCTCCTCGGCCGCGGCGAATCCCTCTGGGACGGCCTGGAGGGCCTGGAGGAGCGCTTCGCCACCGAGTCGGTGAGCTCCCCCAGCGGCGTCACCCACATCACTTTCACCCGCCGTTAGCCGCGCAGTTCGGCGATCACCGCGCGGACCATCCGGCGGCCGTGCTCGGCCATCCGCGGGAAGGTCTGCCGGTAGTAGTCGATGCCGGTCAGCGACGGTGCCAGGGCCCAGCCGCAGGCGCGGCGCCAGGTAGCGTCGTCGTACCCGATCGCCTCCCGGTAGGCGTCCCGGGCCGCGCCGGTGAAGGTCCACAGCGCCGCAGCCACGTCCGGCGCCGGATCGCCGAGGCCGAGCCCGCCGAAGTCGATGACCGCGGCCAGCCGGCCCCGATCGGTGATCAGGTTGCCGGGCTGCAGATCACCGTGGATCCACACCGGGTCGCGGTCCCAGTCACCAGCGGCCAGGCAGGCGTCCCAGGCCGCCTCGGCCGCGGTCACGTCGAAGCCGTCGTCATGCCCGGCGAGCCGGGGCAGCACCCGGCGGACGCCGTCATCGGCGTGTCGCAGCGCCGACCCGCGCGAACCCGGCGGCTTGACCGGGCCTCCGGCCGGATCCACCCCGTGCAGGGCGCGGGCGAAGGCCGCCACCTCGCGGGCCAGGGGCACGTCATCGCAACCGAGCCTGGGCGGCGTGCTCCCCGCGATCCACGGCACCACCGTCCACCGCCACGGGTACCCCGCGCCCGGCTCGCCCAGATGCAGCGGAACGGGAATCCGCGCCGGCAGGCGGGCCGCCAGCACGGGCAGCCACCGTGCATCGGAATCGGCCTGGCCGACGGCCCAGGCGATCTTGGGCATCCGGGCGAGGAGTTCGTCTCCGATCCGAAACAGGACGTGGTCGGTCCCCTCCACCTCGTCGGGCAGGGGTGTCACCGGAAGGTCAGCCCACTGCGGGCGCTGGGCCGCTACCAGGCGGCGCACCTGCTGGACGGTGGCTCGGATCTCGTCATCGTGGATGGGCACGACTGGCACGGTAATACGGCCAGGCGGTGTGGTGCCAGCCGACTAGGCGCCGGGCACCGACGCAGGCCCCCCTGCCTTCGCGTGTAGGTGCCGGACGCGGACGACGAGCTTGCCGGTGGCGCGATCATGCTCCATGTCGTCGTGGGCCTGCGGCACCTGCTCCAGGCCGTCGTAGACGCGGTCCACGGGGAAAGCCAGCCGGCCGGCCGCGACCGCGTCGAGGATCTCCTGGAAGGCCTCCCTGGGCAGGTCGGCGGCGTCGCCGAAGTAGCCCGCCAGGCGCACGCCCTTCGGCAGGTACTCGTTCGGGGAGAAGTCCCGTACCGTCCACTGGTTGGAGAGGCTGCCGCCGAAGCAGGCCGTGCCGTGCACGCGCACCGCGCGCAAAGTGTCGGGCAGGGTCGGCGTGCCGACGAGGTCAAGGGCGGCGTCGACGCCGTCCGGGTATAGCTCGCGCACGGCAGGCGCGACCTCGCCGGTGTCGAGCAGG
>Ga0302325_10031852_pt1 | contig 10836 bp, 9 predicted proteins | sample Palsa_T0_2_FD_201948 | JGI IMG/M metagenome (GOLD analysis project Ga0302325, IMG submission 201948) | Peat permafrost microbial communities from Stordalen Mire near Abisko, Sweden - Palsa_T0_2 | ecosystem: Environmental > Terrestrial > Soil > Palsa > Peat permafrost | place: Sweden: Abisko... | reverse complement strand
CAGCGCAAGACCGGTTGGATGCGCGCGGAGGCAGCTGGCGATCCCGGCCCGTGGCGACAACAGGCGATCCTGGGCCGCAGGGATTGGGATGCGGATGCCCTGCGCGATAGCTGCCTAGCGTTGCTGCACGATCAAGCGCAAGAAGTTGGAATGGTTGCGGCTGGTGTTGGTGACTTGATGGCGCTGTCCATCATGATGAAAGATAGCGAGGACGAGGTTCGAACACTGAACGGATTGCGGACTTGGCTGACCGCTCTGTCCAATCAACTGCTCCATGCTCGAGAGATCGTAAACGGCACGATGAGCCAGTGTTCGAACTCCGCGACTGTCAATGTGAAAGGCCAAACTCTGCTCAACATCCTTTCTGAATGGAGCGATCCTGTCTCGGTGATCTCAAAGAAGGTCGCCCAAGCCGCTCCGCCGAAACGCTAGGCCGCGCAGCGTGCGGCTCGCCGCGCTCGGACGCGAGAGCCTACGCGCCATTGTCGTTGCGAACTTAATTGGCTCAAAAACCGCCCGGATGGTCAATGACCGCACGCGAGCGGTCAAGGCACCCCACGGAGCTTCCAGCGGCGTCTCAGGACCATGCCGACCAAGGGTGCCCTGGTCCGTTGCAACACCCGGCGACGGTCGAGCGCGCCTTGTCGAGGTCGCAATGGGATCCGGTCTCCGGAGCGGCCTGATCCGGACGCGGCCCATCGGTCCGGCTGCGGCTCCGCTGTTTCGAATTCTGCGCCGATGTGGACCGGTCCTGGCGGGCAGCGCTGCCGGCTCCGGAACCCCCGACCGTTCCACCGTCACGACGATACGATCAGAACAGGACCGAGAAGGTAGGCTCCCCGTCCGGATGTGGACCATCATGTTGGAATTTTGTCCCAAGCCGGCAAAGCCCAGCCGGCCCGAGCGCAGCGGCTCCAGGCAATAATTGAAGGATTTCTCGCGCCCGCGCCGTGACCACCGCCTTAGCCTCGGCCGCCTTTGCGCGCTCCGTCCATTGTTCGATGTGCTCCCTGACCGCCTTCTTGTGCTGCTGAAGCGCCAAGGTCAGACGGTTTTCTTCGCTTCGCCAGTGGTTGTCTGCCTGGCTCAACGCCAATTGCGCCTTGCGCTCCGCAAGCGCCGCAGCCTGGGTCCGTGCAGCGTGCTGGGCGTTTTCGCCGGTGAAGAATCCCACCGCGCGTTGCCACCAGGGGCGCGGTCGCTGCAAAATGGCCGATGCATCGACCGCTCCATCGGCGACAGATTGAGCGGTCGCGACTTTCCGGCGAGCCTCGGACACCCCGGCGCGAGCCTTGATCAACAAGGCCGACTCGATCGGGTGGGTGTCGATCATCGCTATCGCGATACGGGCTTCTTCCTCGATTTCCCCCAGTTCGACGGCCAGGCGTTCATTTTGAGACATCGCGTTTCTGGTCGCCAACCCGAGTATCCCGGTGAGGGCCGGGGCGTGGGCGGCCAAACCGAGCGCCAGCGCAAAATCGTTGGATGCAATTACCCTTTCATCATATCCAGAAGGGCCTTCTCGATCGCCGGAGTCGCCAGCAATTCGATGATGCGGTCCAACTTCTCCAACATCTGCCGGTCGGATTCGCTCGACATCCTGCTCGCCTCCACCAACATGGCGATTGGACTGGCCTGATGCGTGTCCTGGGCCTGTTCCGCCAGCGCCTTCAGAGGCTCCAGAGCCAAGCTGATCCGCTGCGTGTTCTTGTATGCCGCTTCCGCCCAGGTTGGCTTCGCTGGCGTCGTGGGTAGTGTTTTCGTCCCATTTTTCGGGTCCGGCATCCTGCTTCTCCATTTTGGCTTTAACGTCAAACTTCGTGATTTTGATCAGGCGAGCCAGCGATCCGACGTTGTGTCCGTCGGCGGTCTCGATGACCACCACGCCGGGCTTATCACCTGCACGTGCGACCAAGGCGGATTCGGAAAGGTTCATTTCGAATTCGGATCGATCAGCGGCGGAATTCCAGGCATCTTTGATGAGGATGCGCAGCGCTGGGAGGTCGAGCCCCTCGCGCTTCAGGCGTTGCTGATTGGCCGTATCGAAGCTCTGGATTGGTCGCGGCTGTTCGTCGGGGAACGCCTTTTTCAGAGCAGCGGCCACGTCCTTGCGCTCGGAATGCTCCAGGGTCGCGATGACTGTCTTGAGGTGTGCACCACGCGTAAAGGGCTCAAGGCCCTCGTCGCGCGTAAGCGGGTCCGCCCAGCCGCCCCAGTCGTATTCGAGGATTCTGCTAAGTTTTTCATTGCGGGAGAAATTATGAGACGAAGACATGACCGCGCCGGTCGGATCGACGGCTGGGGCAACGACGTGCACATGCCGGTCGAAAAGGGCAGGGCCCCCCGCTTTCGATTTCGTATGACGCCGGACGACGGCGCGGGCTCCATTGAAGCCGAATTCGGCGCCCAACCGATCGACGGCCTCCAGCATCTGTTCGTCGGTCGCGAACCGCGCGGGGGAAATAATCCAGTGGACAGCCGCAATTTCACGACCGAACTGCCGCGCATCGGTCCGTGCGTCGAGGATGTCGGCGAAGTGCCCTCGCAAGGCCACGACCTCTTCGTTGTCGTCGGCGTTCTCGATGTGCGCGATTAGGCGCTTCAGCGCTGGCCCGCGAGCCCGCACCTGCGTGCATTTGATGATCAACGGCGGATGTCCAGTTGCCGTACCGCGATGCGATGGAGCTCGCACGCCGCCTGACGGAGGCGGTCAGTAACCTCCGTCGGCTCGGGTCCGATGTCGTCGATCGCGGCCTTCAAAGCATTCGCTGCCGCCCGCATCGCGGCGATGTCGAGACGGGCATTGCGGTCGAGGGGGCGGCCCGCAGCGGCGATCATTGCCGATCGCCGCAGCAGTGCGGACATCGACGTGTCTGCGCTCTCGGCGGCGTTGATCAGCCGTGCCTTGTCGGCTGGCGGCAGTTTAAACTTCACGATGGCTGACTGCACGCTCGGTCTCCTTTGCGGGGTCCACGGGGGCGCAGCCCCCTGGAAATTGCGGGCCACGCCCGCATGGCTTGCTGTCCAGTGCGTTTCTGTCCAGTGCGTTTTCTTAACGACGTTGCCACGAAGTCAAATCAAAGATGAATCGGAAGTCGGCAACAAGCAAGGTGTTGTGGCCACGAAAATTCCGCTCAGTTAGAGAATGACGTGCCGGCTATCCACCATCTGGTCCAGGCAGCGATGATGGGACGCCCGACTAATTCTGAAGTAAATCAAGAATGAGCTTTCCGACAATCTTTATGGTGACATGACTATTATCAGGATGGCATTTATGTGTTTCGTGGTACCCGTTTCCTTGAAATTTCAAATCTGAGATGTGTAAATTAGGGGCGGTGGCGAATGCTGGTTTTGTTCGAGGGCAAGTTAGGGGCTCGCCAAACGCAGCGCTTTGTTGAGGAGATGCTTCACGCCGGCCACTGGAGTTGGAATCTTGAAACGGGCGTGATGGAATGGTCGCGCGGCCTGATGGAATTATTGGGCGTGGAGGCCGGCACGTTCACCCCATGCTACGCAGAGTTTGAACGCGCTATGCATCCGGATGACCGGAGCAATCAGAATGATATCGAACAAATGCTCCGTGATTCGATTTCTGTCGAACGGGAATTTCGTATTGTAAACTCGAGTGGCCGGGTCCGATGGATCGCCGCCCGAGCAGAACCAATCGCAGGCCCGTCCGGAGTTCCCAATCGAGCAGTCGGTATCTGCTACGACGTCACGAAGCACCGAGAGGAGCTCAGGCTTCTCAAGAAAGGTGAAGACCGGCTGCGCGCACTGAGCAAATTGGCGAAGGTCCTGATCTGGGTAGCCAAGCCGAATGGGAGTTTGATGGAGATGCTGAACTGGCTCGATACATGGCCTGGCAAATCGGAGGCAGTGTATGAATCAAGCTGGATGGCGCTGATACACCCCGATGATTTGTCGTCTTTCAACAATCAGTGGTCTCAAGCGACGGAAGCCAAGTCACTTTTTTCTGTTGAGCACCGACTCATGGAACCAAATGGAGCCTACGGTCCCTATTGGTCGAGGGCATTGCCGATCTTGAATGCGGCAGGGGAAATAACAGAATGGGTCGGGACATCACTGAGCTTGCAGCATACGGCCAAATTGTTTCCGAAGCGGGAACACCTCGTGACCGGAACTCAAATCCGGGCAGCAAGGGCTATCGTCGGGTGGTCTGTCGAGCAGCTTGCGGCGATCTCGAAAGTCAGGAAAGGCGCAATCCGGGGCATCGAAGCGGTCGATGGGCATATCGGCAGCCATAAGTCTGACCTGACCGCGATCCAGCAAGCGCTGTCGAAGGAAGGTGCGGAATTTACGTTTTCGTCTGATGGCAAGCCGGGAGTCCGGCCGCGCTAACGCAGCACCACAATTTTGCGGGAACGAACGCCTGATCCGCCAAAAATTGGCACTCGGCCTCCGTCTAATTACGGGCATTTCTAAAAAATTGCAGCGCGACACCGACCGTGCGTGAATTTTTGGTTAATCGGCTATCAAATAATATTCCATATCTTACTGCCGCGCGGCGGATCTACCCCAAATCAAAGCTCTCGACGGTGGTTTATTCAGTCGTACTGAACTCGAACTGATTTGTAGCGAAGACCCTTTGCTTGGAGCGGAGTGTCGAGAAGCATTTTGAATTCTCTCACGGAGCACGTCAATGCGCAGCAATCTTCCCGTCACGATCGCCGAATATCCCATCACCGACGCCACGCTGATCGTGTCGAGAACGGACACCAAAGGAAGGTTGACCTATTTCAACGACGAATTCGTCGATGCTGCGGGCTTCACCCCGGCCGAGTTGATGGGCCAGCCGCACAACATCATCCGACATCCGGATATGCCGCAGGAAGCCTTCGAGAATCTCTGGACCACGCTGCAGGCCGGCAAGCCATGGGCCGGCGCGGTGAAGAACCGCCGCAAGAACGGCGATTTCTACTGGGTGCTGGCGACGGCGTCGCCGATCCGGGAGAATGGACAGGTCACAGGCTATACCTCGATCCGGACCAAACTTCCCGCCGACCAGCGCAAGGAGGCCGAGCACGTCTATGGGCTGTTGCGCACGAAGAAGGCGGACGATTACAGAATCGATGCCGGCGTCATCCGTCGTCGCTCGGTCGTGGACCGGGTCGCGTTTTTCACCGGCACGTTGAAGGCGCGCCTGGTCACACTGGTGGCTGTGCTCGGGCTTTTCATGCTGACGATCGGTATGGCTGGCATGATGGCGGCCCGGGACGGCAACACGCGGATCAAGTCAATTTATGAGGAGCGCACGGTCCCGCTGGCAAATCTGTCGGAAATCGGCGAGCTCATGAACAAGAATGCCCTTATTCTCTATGATGCCGCCGCCAGCGGTCGCGAAGGCAGCGCCGCCGACGATGTCGCCGGAAGGATTGCCCGGAATTCCGAGGTGATCAACAAGCTTTGGGCCGAATACTCGGCGACCTCCCTCTCGCCAGAGGAAAAGAATGCAGCCGAAGCGTTTATAGCCAAGCGCAAGAGCTACCTGGAACAGGGCATCAAGCCCGGTCTCGCTTTGCTTGCGGACAAAAAATATGAAGAAGCTACCGCGCTGCTCGGGAAAGCCGGAGAGCAGCTCGACCTTGCCATGACTAACATGCAAAAGCTCGTTGCGATCCAGGTCAAGGAAGCCAAGGCCAATTTTCAAGACACTCAGTCGCAATACATGGTTGTGATCGGCGTCTCCGTCGGCTTGCTGCTCGCGGGCCTGCTGCTCGGAGGGCTGCTCGGCATGCAGACAATCCGGGCCATCATCCGGCCGCTCGGTCGGCTCAACGAGGCGATGCTGAACGTCACACAGGCCAAACTCGACACCCGCATACTTGTCGAGCGCGACGACGAAATCGGCGTGGCGCTGCGAAACCTGCAGACGGTGCAGGCGATAGTACGCTTCGACCGCGAGGAGTTGAAAGCTACCGAGGTGCGTTCGGCGGTCCAGCGCAAGTCTGACATGATCAAGCTCGCCGACAGCTTTGAAGGCGCGGTCGGCGAGATCATCGAAACCGTGTCTTCCGCCGCCACCGAACTTGAAGCCTCCGCTGGCACGCTGACATCGACCGCAGAGCGCGCAAGGGAAGTCGCCACGACGGTAGCAGCGGCCTCCGAGGAAGCCTCCACCAATGTGCAGTCGGTGGCCTCGGCAACCGAGGAACTGACGTCATCCATCAACGAGATCAGTCGTCAAGTGCAGGAATCGGCGCGGATAGCCAATGAGGCTGTCGTCCAGGCGCGCAAGACCAACAATCGCGTCGGCGAACTCTCTAAGGCCGCAAGTCGGATCGGAGACGTGGTAGACCTGATCAACAACATTGCGGGTCAGACCAATCTGCTGGCGCTCAATGCCACGATTGAGGCGGCGCGCGCTGGTGAAGCCGGGCGCGGTTTCGCGGTCGTCGCTTCCGAGGTCAAGGCGCTGGCCGAGCAAACCGCCAAGGCAACCGACGAGATCGGTCAGCAGATCACCGGCATTCAGGCTGCAACGCTGGAGTCGGTGGCCGCCATAAAGGAAATCAGTGGCACCATTGAAAAGCTCTCGGAGATTTCGTCGACCATCGCGGCCGCGGTGGAAGAGCAGGGCGCTGCGACCCAGGAAATTTCCCGCAACGTCCAGCAGGCCGCCCAGGGCACCCAGCAGGTCTCGTCCAACATCGTTGACGTCCAGGAAGGCGCCAGCGAGACCGGCTCGGCATCGTCACAGGTCCTCTCGGCGGCGCAGTCGCTATCCGGCGACAGCAACCGCCTCAAGCTCGAAGTCGGCAAGTTCCTCAACACAGTACGTACCGCTTAGCTAGACTAGACAACAAAGCCCGGCTCCTCATCGAGCCGGGCTTCGCAATAAACGACGTCCAACCCGGCGAGTGCAGGATGAGCAACGTATTTCAGTTGTTTGGAAAAAAAAGCGAGAATCCGTCAAACCCTAACACCCAAGTGAAAATTGCCGTCGCGGACATTTTAGGGTCGAGCGCCCACCTGGGCTATACGATCAAAGAACTTTCAAGGCATTTTGATGCTGTCGACCGTATCATCAATCTAGGCCGTGAACCCATAAATCTGCCAGGCTGACGCCACGCCGGAGTCCGGTGGCCCGCTCATCGCCTAACTCGGGATGATCGATGCTATTGAAGACAATCGTAGCTGCACAAATGCAGCCAGAGCTTGACTTGGATCAAAGCGCGAGTCGCCCTTGACCGCTCGCTGACGCGGTATTCGCGCTGCTCGCAACTCGAAATCACATTCTAGCGTTTTGAGTTATCAACATCCGTCAGCGTCGGATTCGTGGTCTTCCCCAGAGATTGCGTCAAGAGATCCGATACACTGACCACTTCCCGCAGGCGGCGCGCGAGATCGGCCTTGCGGTAGGGTTTGGTAAGAACAACGGCGCCCGCGCGCAGCCGGCCGTGCTTGACCAGGGTTTCCAACGCGTAACCCGACGTAAGGAGGACCGGCAATCCCGGCCGTAGCTGTCGGGCGAGATCGGCGAGCTCCCAGCCGTTGATGCCGCCGGGCATCACAATGTCGGTGAACAGAATATCGACGGGGATATCTGCCCTAAGTTTTTGCAGGGCGTCATTACCATCGACCGCGGAAATGACTGAATATCCCAGGCTTTCCACGCTTTTGATCGAGTAAGTTCGAACGAAAGGATCATCTTCAACAACCAGCACCGTTTCGGTACCGCGCGGTAGCGTCGCAGTACCAACCAGAATTTGCTCCGCAGGTTGCGAAAGCTTCGAGGCGATCTGCGGCAGATATATTCGCACGGTCGTGCCTAAGCCGGGTTCACTGTATATCGCCACATGACCATTTGATTGCTTCACAAAGCCATAAACCATGCTCAGGCCCAGCCCGCTTCCCTTGCCCACCTCCTTTGTTGTGTAGAACGGCTCAAACGCGCGTTCGATCACTTCTTTTGGCATTCCCTCGCCATCATCCGTGACGGCGATCAAGATATATTCACCGGCTATGACTTCGGGATGAAGGCTTTTGTAATGATCGTCGAGCGACGCATTAGCGGTCGAAATGGTGAGGTGCCCGCCCGAAAGCATGGCGTCCTGTGCATTGACTGCGAGGTTGAGAACCGCGGATTCAAGTTGAGCAGCATCGGCAAAGGCAAGAGTAAGCTCCGGATCGAAATCGGTTGTGATTTTGATATCTTGGCGCAACGTTCGCTGTAGCAGCTTATGCATCGAGCCGAGCAGATCGTTGCAGGCGATCTCGACGGGACGAAGGACCTGCCGTCGGCCGAACGCCAACAGCCGCTGGGTCAGTTCAGCGCCGCGATCGCCGGCCCTCCCGATGTCATCAGCGAGCTGTTGCAGATCCTTCCGGGCCTTGAGCTTCTCGCTCAGAAACTCGGCATTGCCGACGATCACGGTCAAAAGATTGTTAAAGTCGTGGGCAATGCCTCCGGAGAGCTGTCCAACCATCTCCATTTTCTGCGCCTGCACCAATAATTCTTCGGTCCGCTTGCTCTCGGTGAGGTCATGGATGATTCCGACAAATGTGGATTCGCCCTCCTGCCTCGCTTCCCCGACCGACAACCCCATTGGGAATGTGGAGCCGTCCTTGCGTTGGCCGCGCACCTCGCGGCCGATGCCGATGATTTTGCGCTCGCCTGTTTTCAGGAAATTACCGATATATCCATCATGCTCGACACGGTACGACGACGGCATCAGCATCTTGACGTTTTGGTGGAGAACTTCGGCGACGCTGTATTTGAACAAATTCTCGCAAGCGGGATTGAATTCCAATATGCAGCCGCGAGCATCGATCAGGATAACCCCGTCAACGGCAGTATCGACGACGGCCTTGAGCCGGGCGTTGCTTTCGCGCAGAGCCCGTTCGGTCCTTTCGCGTTCGGTCAGATCGTGGATGATCCCGACAAAGATCGACCCCTCGTCCTGCTTGGCCTCGCCAACCGACAGGTCCATCGGAAAGGTGGTGCCATCTTTTCGCCGACCGAATACTTCTCGCCCGATACCGATGATCTTTCGCTCACCGGTCCGGTGGAAATTGTCGATGTAGCTATCATGCTCTTCGCGATAAGGGCCGGGCATCAGCATCTTAACGTTGTGACCGATTACCTCGCTGGCCTGATATTTGAACAGTTTTTCGCAAGCTGAATTGAACATCAGAACGCAGCCGCGCGCGTCGATCAGGATAACGCCATCGACCGCTGTTTCGACGACAGCACTCAACCACTTCGCTTCAGTACTTTGGATTTTGACTTCGATTTTATCCGACGGCATTTTTTAACCTGAGAGCCTCAGATTCCAGCAGGCACATTTCGATCACCGTCAGCAGTGTCTTGGGCGTGAAGGGCTTGCGTAAGCAACGCGTCGCGCCGAGTTGGAGCGCCATACTCAAGAAGTCCGGGGCCGGCATTCGCTGTTCGGCGAAGACGTAACCGGAAATTGCGATCAGGGGCGCCGCCGGTGCCCGCTGATGAAACACCCTGACCGACTCAAACCCGTGCATATGCGGCATGAAAATGTCGACGATCATCAAATCGAATGTCGAACTGTCGAGAGCGCTGAGGCCGGTGTCTCCGCCATCGGCGACGACAACCGCATACCCTCTTTCTTCAAGCCAGACTCGAATGGCGGAACAAATCAGCGGATCGTCATCGACGACGAGAATACGTTTCATGGTGGCCCCCTTACTTAAAACGCCAGCGCGACCGACCCCACGTCGTTTCGCCGATGTGATTCGTTACAAACTCCTCTTTTGTGCAGCCTACGGGCGGGAATCCGATCGCCGTCTCCCCGCTAACGGGTATTGCGAATGAAAAAATGCGCGCATCGGTCGCTATTCGGCAATCCAGCGCCCATCTTGTTTACATCGTTGGTCCACGACCCCCGAGGTACCGACGACAGAGAGACCGGTCGAGCTCCCGCATGACTTCGGCCGGAGTTTTCCATGGACGCAGTTCCTCGCTCGCCCAATCATTTGCTGGCTGCCTTGTCGGCAACCGATTTTGAGCTCCTTCGCCCCCATTTCAAGACGGTCGAACTCGTTCAGGAGATTGTGCTGGTTGGCGCCGGCGACCGGCTGGCGCAGGTTTTCTTTCCCCATAGCGGCGTCATCTCGCTCGTTGTCAGTCTTGCCGGGGGCGGAAGGGTTGAAGTAGCGAGCGTCGGCCACGACAGCGTCTTTGGCGGATCGGCAGCCCTCGATGGCAATGTTTCGCTAACCGATGCTATCGTTCAATTGCCCGGTATCGCTTCAACGCTTGATGTCGGAATCTTGCGGACCGCCGCAGACCAAAGTATCGATTTCCGCACGACTCTTGTGCGACATGAACAGGCTCTCTTTGCGCAGGCCCAGCAATCCGCCGCCTGCAACGCGATGCATTCGGCCGAAGCTCGCCTGTCACGCTGGTTGTTGCGTATGCACGATCTGGCAGGCACCGATAAATTTCACCTCACCCAGGACTTCCTGGCTCAAATGATCGGCGTCCAACGCAACAGCGTATCCACTGTTGCACATACGCTGCAGCAGGCCGGTATCATCAAGTACAGCAGGGGAAATATCGAAATTACCAATCTCGAAGCTTTAAAGGAAGCCTCCTGCGAGTGCTATCAAGCCGTCAATACGCAGTACAACAAGTTGTTGTATGAGGATTGAGGATACTAGGAGCCTGTCCGAGTAGTGGCTGTTCAATTCTGAGCGAGTCTGATTCAACCTTGGGCTATGAGCAAATATTTTAGGCCTTGGAATATCGATCAGACGCTGCTTATGCCGCCGAATGTGCAGGATTTCGTACCGAAAGGCCATGTCTCGCGGTTTATCGTTGAACTGGTGCGGGAGAGCCTC
>Ga0302325_10031851_pt1 | contig 10836 bp, 8 predicted proteins | sample Palsa_T0_2_FD_201948 | JGI IMG/M metagenome (GOLD analysis project Ga0302325, IMG submission 201948) | Peat permafrost microbial communities from Stordalen Mire near Abisko, Sweden - Palsa_T0_2 | ecosystem: Environmental > Terrestrial > Soil > Palsa > Peat permafrost | place: Sweden: Abisko... | reverse complement strand
CGCGGATCTCGGCCGGCAGGCTGCCCCGGTTTGCCCGCTGCAGCGGCGAGCCAACCGCGTCCGGGGCGGCAGGCTGGCCCCGCCAGCGCAGCACGGTGGGGGTGATGTCGGTGAGCTGGCTCAGCCCCGGCTGCCGGGTGGAGGCGGAGTCCAGCAGGCCCGCCGCGTAACCGGGGCCTTCGACGGCTATCAGCCGCAGGTGCGGGGATGTATCGTCGCCCGGCGCGAACACCGCCATGATCGCCCCGGCCGGCAGGTCCGAGATGATCCGCCCGAGCGCCTGGTCATCCGCCCTGACAGCCGCGGCGCGCGCCGCCGCCGCCCCGGATCCGGACGGTGCGGGGACCGCGCCCAGGCTCACCACCGTCAGCGGGCATCGCGTGAAGGAGGAACGGATTGCCGCGGCTGCTGACGGCAGGTAACTGGTCACCTGCCCGGCCGGTCCCGCGAGCGCGAGCGCGGCGCCCGGCCCGATCGCGGTGGCGCACTGGCCTTTCCCGGCGGCTGACCTGAGCAGTCCCCAGTCCGGGCTGTAGTGGAACTGCCTGTTGTAGCGGACCAGGAAGGGCATGGACGGCACGTCGGCCGGGACGGGCGTGCCGCCCGCGTGGGCGGATCCCCGGGCCGCTGGCTGCGCGGTGGTGACGCGGGGCTGGGGGCACGGTCCTGAGCCGCTGTGCGGCACGACGGCGCGGGCACCGGAGTTCACCGTGAGCCAGCCGTCCGCCGGGCACGTGCGGGACTGGATCGTGTGGACGACGAGCGAGCCTACCGACCCCTCCTCGGCGAGCCGCCACAGCGCTGGCGTCTCCGCTGCCGACACGTCACTCCAGCGCAGGCCCGGGATGCCCACCAGGACCACCGGATGAGCTGGCGAGGCGCTGCTTGCGCGCGAGTTGCTCGCCTGCGCCCTGGCCGCCTGCGCCCTGGCCGCCTGCGCGCTGGCCGCCTGGGCAGTCAGGTTTGCTGCCAGGGCCGGGGCCAGGACCGCGCCGAGCAGCGCCGCGCCCGCCAGCAACTTCCTCATCGCGTCAACCGTATCCGCGCGGCCTTAACCGCGGATTGGCTTTCCGCCCGGGAGGCCGCCGCCGCCTGGAGGCCCGGCACCGCCCGGGAGGCCGCCGCCGCCCGCGGGCCCGGCACCGCCCGCGGGCCCGGCCCTGGCCTGGGGCCGGACGCCGCCCAGGCTGGACACCTGCAGCCATACCCACAGGCCCGCCGGGTAGATGAAGTAGCCGAACCGGCTGTCCGGCGCCAGGGTGAACATCAGGACGAGACCGATGATCAGGCGCCAGGTGGCGGAATGGCAGTTCCTGGGCGGCCGGACGACCAGGGACAGCGCGAGGGCGAGGACGGCGAACGCGAGCAGGCCAACGGCGATCACGTGCCCGGCGTGCCCGGTCTGGGCGAGCAGGTGCCCCGGCAGCGGGCTGGCCGCGCCGGACGTCGCGTTAGTCAGGCCCAGCGGAAACAGGATCGTGTTGACTACCAGGGAGCCGGGGGCCACGGCAGCGACCGGACCTACCAGTGCGGCGAAGATCGCCACCGCGGCGCCCGCAAGCCTGACCGCGCTGCGCCTGCCATCCCGCGCGGCGACCAATGCGACAGCCACGACCAGGGCCGGCCATGCCGTCGCCTTCATCGCGGCCGCGACACCGAGCACCAGGCCGGCCAGGACCGGGCTCGGCTGCCGTCCCGGGCGCCAGAGCAGCGCGAGGCCGAGGCACATCAGGGCGAGCACGGGCAGATCGTCGCCGCCGACCGCGAGCGGGAAGGCGACCAGCGGCGTCGCCGTCACCAGCACAGTCCAGCGCCAGATGTCGGTTGCCCCGGCGCGGGCCAGCGCCAGCGCGAAGACCCCGGCAAACGTGACGCCGAACCAGATCCGGGGATCGGTGAGCAGACCGCCGCCCAGCAGCGTGCGGGGCATTCCGAACAGCGCCATTACCGGCAGGTAGGGATTGTAGGCGTCCGGGTTGTGCGTGCCGGCGAGCGCGGCGGCGCTGTGATAGGGGGTGCCGTGATGGACGAGCGACCAGGCCGACCGGATGATCACCTGGATCTCCCGCTGGCTCTCGCCCCTAGCGGCCATCCAGGTGAGCGGCGCGACCAGACCGCCGGCGAGGGCGAGCAGCAAGCTCAGATCCAGCCCGCGGCGCTTCCAGGCCGCCGCCGCCGTGGCCAGCGCGTAGGCGGGGGCCGCCATGACCGCCCATTGCCGGTGCACCCCGATGCCGCTGAACAGCGCGACCACGCCGGCGTAAACGGCAGACCCCGCGAAAGCGGCCACCAGCCAGCCGCGGCCGATCGTGTCCAGCGACCCGGCCGCCGCCGCACCGGCGGGCTCATCGCCACCCGTGCGTGGCGACCTCGAAGCGAGCAGGACGCTCACATCCTCCGCTTGACGAGTCCGAGCCGATTTCCTCGCGCCAGCCGGCGCGGCGGGCGCATCCCCCGGCCCGGCGCGTTCCGGCCAGGGCACGACGGCCGGGACGGAGCTGCGGACGCCCAGCGTACTGGATGGCCGGCAGACGGCGCGCGCGGCTTCCTGCCCGCTCGTCGCCGACGGCCGATGCCGGATCCAGTGACAATGACAGTGTCCGGAGCCCGATACACGTGCCAGATTTATTACTGTATGACTCATCACTGCCAGTTTGCTTGAGTGTCCCGGGCCCGCCCGGGCATGACGAGAATGCCGCAGGATACGGGCCCCTGCACCGCCGCGGCGCCGTCGGGCGAGCAGCCGACGTCGAGGCTTGCCGGGCCTGCCGGGCCTGCGGGAGGGACGGGGAGCGAGGGGCGATGACTGAACTCTGGGCGACCGCCAGGCATCCGGACGTCGGACATCTCGCCAACACAGCGCTGCTCGCCCCGCTCGCGCTGGTGCAGGCCAGGCGGGCTGTGCGCCGGGCGCCGCGGCTGCCCGCCGCGTCCGGTCCCGCGCACGGAACGGCCGGCCACGGGGATCCGCGCCGGCGTCTCCTGGTGATCGGCGAATCCACCGCCGCGGGCGTGGGCGCCGGCGCGCACGGCCGCGCGCTGCCCGGCTTTCTGGCGGCGGCAATGAGCCGCCGGGTGGGCGGCACGGTGACCTGGGCGGTGCGGGGCAAGAGCGGCGCGACCGCGCGGAAGGTCCTTGCCGAGCTAGTCCCGTCAGGCCAGCAGCCCTTCGATGTCACTGTCCTGACCGTCGGGATCAACGACCTGTTCGATCGCCGGGCACCCCGGCTCTGGGCGGCCGACTTGCGTGGCCTTATCGACGCGCTGAGCGGCGAGGGCGGACGCACCCGGGTCATCGTCTCCGGGATGCCGCCGGTTCAGCGGGTTCCCGCGATCCCGCAGCCGCTCCGGTTCGTTCTCAGTCGCCGGGCACGGGCGATGGACCGGGTCACGCGCCAGGTCTCGGCCGAGCGCGGCGCCGTTTACGTGCCCATAAGCGCGGCCATCGTCCGCGGCGAGGGCCTGTTCGCATCGGACGGCTTCCATCCGTCGGAGGCCGGCTATCGCGTGTGGGCCGGGGTGCTGGCGGGCGCGATGCCGGGGTAGTTGGTCAGGTGCAGATGCCCTGGCTCGCGTTCCTGGCGCTGAAGCTGGCGACGGGCTGCGTGGCCGGCGTGGTGCCGGCGGTTATCACTTGCGCCGTCGTCCCGTAGTTGCCGCCGAGCACCAGGGTCAGCCCGGCACCGCGACCGCTGACCAGCTGGAACGCCGCGCCGGGGACCATCGCGCCGAGTCGGCTGGCCTGGCGCGCACGGCCTGCCCGGTACCTGATCATGGTCTCGGTGGGGAGCGCCGCCACGTCCTCGGCCCGGGTCACGGTGAAGCCGTCCGCTTGCAGGATCGACGCGACGCCGGACGCCAGGCCGGGCTCTCCGGTCCCGTTGGAGACGGCGACCCGTACGTCCCTGGCCGGCAGCCGGGCGGGCCGGCGCGGTCTGAGCAGCGCCCTGCCTACTCGTGCATCGTCCCGGAACGCCTGGAAGATGCGGCTGTCCAGTGGCTGGGTCCACATCACGTTGGCCAGGTCCTGAGGATCCACCAGGGAACGCGGGTAGGTGGGCAGGGTAAAGAAGGTGATCTTGTTCGCGGGCAGGCTCTTCAGGCTGCTGGCAAGCTTGTAGAGGCCGGAAATGCCGCCCATCTGGCTGTCGATCGTGATGGACCTGGTCGCCGCGTCCAGGAACCGGTAGATCGCGAGCGGGTTGAGCAATTCACTCTGGACCCTCCTGACGAGAGCCGCCATGAATGCCTGCTGGCGGCCGATGCGCTCCAGGTCACTGCCATTGCCCAGGGTGTACCTGGCCCGGACGTAGCCAAGTGCTTGCGTTCCGTTCAGCATGTGATGACCAGCGGTCAGGCGCAGGCCGGACAGCGGGTCGTCGATCGCCGTGGTGTTGCACTCGGCCACGCCGTTCACGGCGTTGACCATGTCACGGAAGCCGGCGAAGTTGACGACCACGAAGTGATCGATACGGATGCCGGTGTCCTGCTCGATGGTCTTGATAGTGCAGGCGACGCCGAGGTTCGTGTGGTTGCCGTCGAGGTTGCCGATCGCGAAGGCTTCATTGATCTTGAACGTCTGCGGCACGGACACCTGGCCGTTCCCCATCCGGCAGGACGGGATGTTGACCCAGGAATCGCGTGGTATCGACATCACCTCGGCCCACTGGCGGCTCGCCGCGATGTGCACGATCATCAGCGTGTCGGACTGGTCAGTCGTCAGGTCCTGGCTGTTGCCGTACCGGCTGCTCTGGCCCTGGCGGCTGTCAGAGCCGATGACGACGATGTTCTCCGCTCGCGGATGGTGGTCAGGGGGCTGGCGTCCGATCAGGCCGCTGATGTCGACCTGGTGGATATTGCCGTTCAGATGCCGGTAGGCGACGTACGCGCCCATCGCGGCGATGACGACAATGCCGACGAGGATGGCCGCCGCCCAGGCCGCGATCCTGGCTCCCCTGCGGCGGCGGCGTGAGCGGGGGCCGCTCTGGCTGGCAGTGCGGCCGGGGGCCGGGCTCGGGCTGGGGACAGGGCGCGCGCCAGGGGGCAGCCCGCTCTGCTCACGCGGCTGCGGTTCACCTGCGCCCGATTCCACCATGCAGGTCGGAACATACCCGGATCACTCCCGCATCACCCGTAAAGTGCGTCCCAGGATGCCGGGACCGGGCTGTAAATCACCGTGGTATGCCGTCCGAGGCCGCGACGGCTACCTCGAGCAGAGCGCCAGCCACCCAACCTGGCACCCGATCGAGAGCCAGCTTGATCGGTCATAGAAAGGCATAGTTTAGGTCATAGCCAGGTAAAGTATTTCTGGGCATGCTGGATGCTTCGGCCGGCCTGCGCCGTCCTGAACGGTCGAGGACGGCAGCGTGCTCCCCTGGGCTCACGGCCGTCGCCATTCGGCCGAGCGGCGGCTGAGGTGCCGCTAGCTCCGGCAGCTACCGCCCGGCCGCCACCTGAGAGGAGAACCGAGGCCGCATGAATGTCACCTATGGCGCTGACTACTCCGGAGGCGAGCTGAAGCCAGACCAGCTGAACAGCTACACGCGATACGACCTCCGCTTCCTGATCCGCTACATCGGGTTCCCGGGCAACCCGAAGTGCATATCGCACTATCCGGGCGCCTACCAAGCGCACGTCCAGGCGGGCCGGATGGTGCTGCTGGTGCTCGAAGAGGGGAACGCCGACCCGGCGGGCGGCCGCCCCAACGGCGAGAGGATGGCCGAACTTGCGCTGAAGGACGCGGAGTCGATCGGCTACCCGGACAGCCTGCCGATCTTCTTTTCCTCGGACGCCTGGCTGGGCAACACCCCCCTGGCCACCGCGATGGCTTACCTGGATGGCGCAGCGGCCGTCATGGGCAAGAAGCGGACCGGCGCCTACGGTTTTCGTGACTTCATCCAGGGTGCCAGGCTCGGCGGCCACGCCGAATGGCTGTGGCTGGCCGGCAGCGCCCCCACCGATACCGAGGTAGCCCAGGGCTGGCCGCACTTTTACCAGTACAACAACGCCACGCTCAACATTGCGGGGATACCGGCCGATCTCGACTGGGCCTACCCGGGGGTACTGGAGGCGCTGCACGGCGAGGGACCGCCGCCGCACCTCACCGGCCAGCCGGGTCACGTGCCGCCCTGGCCACTAGCCCCGGAGAACTATTTCGGCCTCATCACTGGTCCGAACGTCTCGCATGGCGGCTTCCACGCGGCCGACCGCCCCTACATCCGCGAGATCCAGCAAGCCCTCATCCGCAAGGGCTTCGTTCCCGGCATCTCAGATCCAAGCTCAGTCTGGGCCAATGGCACCTACCAGGAGCTAACCCGTGAGGCCGTGCTGCGTTTCCAGCGCTCGATCGGCTATTACCAGACCGGCAACATCTGGCCAGACGACTGGGACCGGCTGCTCGCATGACCAAAGGCCAGGGGCCCAGTACGCAAGCCGGAGACCCTGTGCCCATGCCGCAGGTCCGTGCAACCGCACCGCTGAAGGAGCAAGAGGACGTGCTTTCAGTGCAGCTAAGTGGGCATGCGGGAAGCGCGAGCCGGTGAGCGGGATCGAACCGCTGACCTGCCGTTTACAAGACGGCTGCTCTGCCAACTGAGCTACACCGGCGGGAGACTCCGTGCATGCTAACCGACCCTGGGCCGACAGGTCCGCAGCCCCGTCGGTAGTACTGTGAACCCGATTTCCCGCCGCCTGCCCGTTCCCTGCTTGGATGAAGCGGCAATTCTCTGCGAGCGCGGCAAACGCCCGAAGACGCCTAGCCGAAGACGTCTAGACAGGAGTCAAAGATGATCGAGCACACCACCGGGGGCAAGGAGTCCCTTGCCCAGATCGCCGACGAGCACAAAACCCAGCCGTCCGCGATCCTGCGCCTTACCGCCGAGCACAGCCCGGGTAACGCCTACCCGGCCAACGTCGCCACCTATATCAACGGCGTATTCCGCGGCACCATCGCCGCGAGCGCGCACATGCCCGCCGGCCTGCACCTGTTCCTCCCGCAGTGACAAGCCTGCAGCCCTGATCGCGTAACGGCTCGCGCATACGCCCGCCCGGGGCGCGCCTGTTCCTCCCGCAGGCAGAGACCCGGCAGGCTGCCCAAACCGGCCTGCATCTCGGTTCGCCGCGTGCTGTCAACTGACAAAAGCGATAGCGGCCTCAGGTAGCAGCCCGGACGGTGTCGAAGTCGGTGACCTCGAGCCGCATGGACTCGGCCAGGTCGGCCATGGCGCCGTCGATCAGCTTGAGGTCCTGGATGGGCAGGCATTCCTCATCGGTCCCGGCCGCGCTGTCCTGGTGGGAGCGCTCGGCCCGGTCGTAGAGGGAGGCGGAGCGCACGTAGACACCCTGGCGGGGTCCGGTCATCGCATCGGCCACCGTGTCCATCGACCGGTGAAAATTGGCCGAGGCCCGGCCGATCTCGTCCTGGATCCCCGGGCCGAGCGGGGCGGTCGACGCCAGATCGGCCACCAGGGCCTGGCTGAAGTTGCGGGTGGCCGAGGCCAGGCGGACGGCCCCGGCGATCCCCTCGTCGAGGGTGCCGAACATGCTGCGGCGGAGCGGCTGGGCCGTGGTCACCAGGGTCTGGTAGGAGGCGTCGACGGCCCGGGCGTCGTTGCCCAGCCGGTCCTGCCCTCGGGCCGGTCCCGCGGTCGTCAGCACCTCGCTGGCATGGTCTACCAGCGTCTCGATGGCCCGGATGTGGTTGCGGAACGCCACCCGCAGGACCCGGCGGGTCCGGAGGGGAAAGACGAGCGTCACCACGGCGATGGTGACCGCCGCGCCCAGTGCCGTCTCGGCCAGGCGGTAGAGCAGGAGGTTGTAGGAGAACTCGTAGAGCTCCTGGTAAAGCTGGGAGAACATCACGGTGATGGCGATCACGAAGAAGGTGTTGTTGATACGCATCAGGTAGAAGCCGAAGAAGATCGACACCAGGATCACCGCGATCGACCAGTCGTTGTGGTGGCCGACGAGGTCCACCAGCAGCGACCCGGCCGCGATCCCGATCAGGGTGCCGGCGACGCGGTAGAGCGCCCGGGCGGTCTGTTCTCCCGCGTTGTTGGTACCCATGAAGGTGACGAAGACGGCGATCACCGCCCAGTAGTAGCGGCTGGGCGAAACGAGGTCGCCCAGCGCGATGGCCAGCCCCGCGGCGACGCCCATCTGGATGGCGGTCCGGGTCCAGGGCCGGAGCGCTACCCGATCCCAGGGCCGGCCCCCCGATTCGGCGGAGGCCATCGAGCTGACCCCGGCCGATCCGGGTAGCCAGCCCCCGAACAGGGCGACCGCCGGCTTAAACTCGTCGGCACCCGACGCGGGCGTGCCGGTGGACAGCCATTCCATGCCGGCGTCGGCCATGGCCACCATCGATCCGGCGAACCGGTGGAGCAGGACGGCCAGGGTGCCGTCCGGGTCGGATGCCGACCGGGAGGCGTCGTCGTGGTCGTCTAGGACGCCAAGGTGCTCGGCGTGGCGTCTGGCCCCCTCGGGATTGCGCTCCACGACGTCGAGAAGGGCCAGCCGGATCTCGTTGCGCTTAGCTTCGGAGAGTCGCACCCGGGCCAGCGCCTCGGTAAACCGGGCCACGCTGGTGAGGGCCAGTTCGAAGTCGAAGAGGCGCTGGTGCAGCTGCTGGCGGGACGATCCGTCGTCCACCGCGGCGGGGTCACCCAGCTGGGCGTCGAACATCAGGGCGGCCTCGTTGAGCCGCAGCAGCTGTGTCTGGAGGCGGCGGGCGGGCCGTGGGTCGCGATCGGCGCCATCGAACACGTCGAGGACCAGGCTGGCCACCTTCTGGGCCCGGGCGGCGAATGAGCGCTCGGTCCGGTGGAGGGCCTTTCTCTGGTTGGGGAAGAACAGGAGGAACCGGACGGCGATGGCCACGGCCAGCCCCATGCCGATGGCGGCCGCCAGCCAGCCCAGGTCGTGCACGGTCACCGCCGCGTGAAGGAAGAAGCCGAAGAAGAAGCCGAAGAACAAGAGAGTGCCGGCGAACATCCCCCGGGGACCGAACCGGCGGAGGTAGGTGCCGACGGCCATGATGACGGGCAGCAGGATCAGGCAGAGCAGACGATGACTTCCCAGTGACAGGCCGAGCGTGAGGGCGGCCACCAGCGGGACGGGCAGGAGCAGCATGGTCACCAGCTGGCCCCTGGCCTTGGGGTCGTTCACCCCGAACGACGAGGTCAGCCCCACCATGGCCCCGATCAGCATCATGACCACCAGGCCCTCGTGGTCGGCCGACGCCGCCCTGGCCGCCTCGGCCGCCGGCAGCGTGGCTCCCCCGGGGACCTGCAGCGCATGAGCGAGCCGGACGAAGAGCGCCTCGGCGGCCAGGATAAGGCCGATGGTGATCACGGCCAGCGCCGCGCTGCGCAACCGGTTCAACCCAGGGTCGGACCCGAGCATCCGGTCAATCCACCGGCGGCCCGGCATGGCCACCGGGGTCTGCGGCTCCCCGGTACCGATGTCGGGACTGGTCATGGTGACTTCACGTTCCTTCAGATCGATGAGGCTTCTCATGTCCAGGATGCCGTCGGGTCGGGTGAGCTGGCATCACCCGGATAAGGTGAACCTCGGTATCGGGGCCATGCCTGGCTCCGTGAAGCGTTGTAACGACTGCGGCCGACCGTGGCAGCTCCACCCGGGGACCGACCCCCCCGGCTGATCCTCGACGGTGTCGCGGATCACCACGTCGCCGGTGAGCTCCTGGCCCTTCTCGTCGACGCTGATTATGGCGAACGAATCCAGCCCGAACTCGATGTCCCGGGGTTCATATCTGTCTCCTTGCTCCCGGCGCGACTGCCGCATAGATGGGGTGGGGTGGTGCGGTCACTGGATGACGAGTACGTCGGCCAGCGGCGATCCCCCGTCGCGGGCTGCGCCGGCGTTTCATGTCGCTCGTCTCCGGCGCGGGGAGACCTGGTGGAGTGCGATCAGCTCAAGCCCGAGCGACTCGATCTGGGAGAGCACGCCGTGCAGGGCGGCCTGATCGGCCAGCTCTCCTGTCATGACGGTGTCGCCGTCTTGCGCGACTCCGCTCAGGGCCGGGAAGGCACCGAGGAACGCGCCGCCGAGGACTCCCCGGACGCGGATCTCATAGACCGGTCGGGTTGCGGGCTTAACCATATGACTACTATCGCCCCTGCCCCGGTGACTGCGCCTCGCACAGATCGGGTGAATGGCTTAGCGTCAGCGGGCGGTGCGGCCCGCAAGCCCGAGATCTCGCGCGTACTCGACGGCCTGGGTCCGGCTGTGGGCGCCGAGCTTCAGGTAGATGCCGCGCATATGGGTCTTGATGGTATTAACGGAGACGGAGATCTCCGACGCGATCCCAGCGGTTGTGAGATTCGTCGGCAGGTAGCGCAGCACGCGCAGCTCAGTTTCGCTCAGATCAACATGAGGCGATCCCGCGTGCCTCCGGCCGCCGGCCAGCCTCCGGCCGCCGGCCAGCCTCCGCCCGGAGAGCGCGTCACGAAGTACGTTCAGGAAGGCGCCGTGCGCGGTCTGATGGCGATGATGCCGCTCCAGGAGCTCCGAGCTGCCGACCCACAGGAACGGGAGGATCAGCTCGTCCGTTTCGGCCAGGTCCAGAGCACGCTCAACGGCGCTCCGGGCGGCTGCGTCATCGTTGATCATGTAGCGAGCTTTGGCATGGAGCAGAAGTGAACGGATAAGGACGAGTCCGTGGTGCACCTTCGTCCGTTCGGCGACGGTCGGCGCCAGGGCGGCCAGGGCGGCATGAGCGTCACCTTCAGCGAGCGACCGGGCTGCGACCACCTCACGGACCTCTCCGGTGCCGCGCTCAGCCTCCGTAAGCTCCTCCAGCGCCGCTTGCACGAA
>Ga0302325_10031849_pt1 | contig 10837 bp, 11 predicted proteins | sample Palsa_T0_2_FD_201948 | JGI IMG/M metagenome (GOLD analysis project Ga0302325, IMG submission 201948) | Peat permafrost microbial communities from Stordalen Mire near Abisko, Sweden - Palsa_T0_2 | ecosystem: Environmental > Terrestrial > Soil > Palsa > Peat permafrost | place: Sweden: Abisko... | reverse complement strand
GTACAGTCCCGCGCCGACGCCGCCGTAGATCACCTCGCCGAGCTGGATATTGACGAGCGTCACCAGGCCGCCGAGCGGCGTGTAGCTGTCATGCATCGAGTTGACGGCGCCGCACGACGTATCGGTGGTTACGGTGGCCCATAGCGCGGAATCGACGATTCCATAGCGGACTTCCTTGCCCTCCATGTTGCCACCGCTCTGCGACGCCGACGCAGTGGTGTTGACGCCGAGCGCCGCTATAGCAGGATTGCCATGTTGCTCGGACGTGATCGCGACGGTCGCGCCGACGAGGAACATGATCGCCATCGCGGCGAACAGCGCCCAGCCCTGTCGGCGGTCGCCCGCCATCAGGCCGAACGTGTAGGTCAGCCCCGCGCCGATCGCGAAGATCGTGATCATTTCGATCAGGTTCGAGAGCGGCGTCGGATTCTCATATGGATGGGCCGAGTTGGCGTTGAAAAATCCACCGCCATTGGTCCCCAGTTCCTTGATGATCTCCTGCGACGCGACCGGACCCTGCGCGATTACCTGCTGCGTCCCTTCGAGAGTCTTGGCGTGGGTATATGGACTGAAGTTGTCGGGCACGCCTTGCCACACCAGCACCAGCGCGAGCACGATACACAGCGGCAGCAATATCCAGAGCGTTGCGCGGACCAGATCGACCCAGAAATTGCCGAGCGTTTTGACAGTGCGGCGGACGAATCCGCGGATAATCGCGATCGCGATCGCGATTCCTGCCGCCGCCGAAACGAAATTGTGAAACGCGAGCCCCGCCATCTGCGTGAGGTAGCTCATCGTGGTCTCGCCCGCATACGCCTGCCAGTTGGTGTTGGTGTTGAAACTGACGGCGGTGTTGAATGCGAGCCCCGGCGGAACGCCAGGCAGGTTTTGCGGATTCAGCGGCAACAGGCCTTGCAGGCGCTCAATTGCATAGAGCGTCAATAGGCCGACCAAGCTGAACATCAGAAGCGCGAGCGCATATTGGCTCCACGTCATCTCGACGCCCGGACGGATACCGCAGCTCCGGTAGATCAGCCGTTCGACCGGCTTCATCACCGGATCTAGATATGTGGGCTCGTCGCCAAACACCCGCGCCATGTAGGCGCCCAGCGGTGGCGTCAGCGCGACGATGATCAGGAAATATAACCCGACCTGGATAATTCCATTGGTCATGATGTTTGATCGCCAGGTTTTGCGGTCAGAAATTTTCCGGCCGGATCAATGCGTAGACGAGATAGGCGAGAAGACCAATCGCCGTCGAACCACCCAGTATCAGTTCCCATAGGCTCATAGGCGGTCACATCCGATCACATAGAGGATTCCAAGCGAGAAGAATCCCAGCGTGGCGATTATGCAGATCAGATCGTACATGGCTGAGTAAGGGAGCAATGAGCATGCCCGCGCCAGATTGCCCTGAACGGGACGCTTTTCATCGAGGTAACATCGCGAATGTTCAATTTGATATGCAATGGCAGTTCAATATGAGCGATTGCGTCAGAAGTTTGGCCCCATATATTGGCGGTCAGGACGTGGTTTGTACTTGCTTTGATCGGCGCGGCAGTCACAATCGTGTCGAACATCGTCAATGCTCCGGAGCCTGAAGTTCCTTGGATAACGTAAGCGTGAATAACGGCGCCTTGCAGCCCAAAAGTACCGAGCACGCGATCGCGATCGTAGCACTACTGTTGCTGGCCGCCGGTTGCGTCATCGTGTTGGAACCGTTCTTTTCGGCACTCTTGTGGGCGATTTTACTATGCTTTTCGACCTGGCCGGCGTTCGAGTGGATTACAAGCGCTATCGGCGGACGCCGATCTCTCGCGGCGCTCGCGATGATCCTCGCGCTGGCTGCGATAGTCGTGATGCCTTTCGTTATCGTGGGTGCCAGCCTTGCCGATAACGTTCGCGACGTGATCGCGGCGATCCACACGATCGCCCAGCAGGGTCCCGGTCCGGCTCCCGACTGGCTCAGCAATCTGCCGCTGGTTGGTTCGCACCTGGTCACCTTCTGGAATCAAATGGTAACCGATCCGGTCGCGCGCACGAGCGAACTTCGCAAGCTCATCGAGCCGCTGCAGTGGGTTGCGATCAAGGGCGGCGCCGCGCTCGGCCACGGAATTATCCAAATCAGCCTGAGCCTTCTTATCGCATTTTTTCTGTATCGCGACGGCGCGGCGGCGGCGAACCGCCTGCACGCGATCGTCTACCGAATCGCGGGCGAACGCGGGAATCATCTGCTCAACGTCGCCAGCGTGACTGTCAAAGGCGTGGTTTACGGAGTAATCGGAACTTCGCTGCTGCAGGGCGTGATCGCCGGAATCGGATTCTGGATCGCGGGCGTGCCGGGAGCGTTTCTGCTCGGATTCACGACTTTCTTTCTGTCATTCCTGCCGAGCGGACCGGCCCTGATATGGGTACCAGCGGCAGCGTGGCTGTATAAACAAGGCTCGCCGGGATGGGCCGCCTTCATGATCTTCTGGGGACTGATACCGGTCGGCATGATCGACCAGGTGCTCAAGCCGATACTGATCAGCCGGACCGGCAGCACACCGCTAATCCTGATAATGCTAGGTGTGCTTGGCGGAGCGATTGCCTTTGGATTTATCGGCGTTTTTATCGGTCCCACGCTGCTAGCGATCGGTTATAGTCTGATCCAGGAGTGGCACGTGGAAGCTCCTCCGAGCGAGACGAAATCAGCCGTCGCTGGAACTCTGCCCGTGCCTTAGCGGTTATCCGACTATGGACGACGAGATTACCGAAGCGCCCGCAACGGAACCCGATCCCGCGCCCGAGCCTGCTCCGGGGCCCGATGACGCCAGCAGGCCGCCGGATCAGGTTAACGCGACATCGGATGACACCGCCGAGATACCGGTGAGCGATGCGCCGCCGAAACGCGTGCGACGCAAGCAGCCGTGGCCGATTCGGCTCACCCATTGGCTCAACATTCCGATCATCGTGATCATGGCCGGCAGCGGCCTGCAGATTCTCTCGGCCTACCCTTACATGGGACCGCAGGGCGCACAGTGGGGCTGGTATCCTCTGCAGGGTTTCACGCCGCCGCATTGGCTGAAAATCGGCGGATGGCTCGCGGGCGGACGTCACTGGCATTTCGCCGTAGCGTGGCTGCTCGTCGTCAACGCGTCGATCTACCTCGCCTATTTTTTCGGCTCGGGCGAATGGCGGCGTCGATTATTCATCCCGTGGCACGATCTTCAAAGCGCGATCCTGACGTGGGCCTACTACGTTCGAATCGTAAAAAATCCTCCCGAAGTCGCGCTCTATAACGGCCTGCAGAAGCTCGCCTACACCGGCGCGCTCCTGTTCGGCCTACTGATGGTTCTTTCCGGGCTGGCGATTTATAAGCCCGTACAGCTTCATTGGCTGACACTATTGTTCGGCGGCTACGACGGCGCGCGGCTCGTTCACTTCGGCGGATTATTGCTGCTGGCAGGATTCGTTGCGATCCATCTTGTGCTGGTCGCGCTCCATCCGCGGGATCTGCTTGCGATGATTACAGGTGGCAGCCGTGGCTAAGCTCATCACCCGGCGCAATGCCCTGCTGTCGATCGGATCGGCGCTTACCGTCGCCGGCTGCAGCGGCAGCATCACTGGGGGATTCCTCAAGGGCATGGAGAAGTGGAACGAATGGTTCCAGGAGCTGCTCTTCTCGTCGAGCCGACTGGCGCCCGAGCAGCCTTTATCGGCGACTACGCCCGAAATGGATTTCCCGGTTTACTTCATTTCCGACATGATGCCGACGCCGCCCATCGGATGGACCCTCAAGGTTGGCGGCCTTGTTTCGCATCCCGGCAATTTCACGCTCGATCAACTTGCAGCGATGCCCACAACCTCAATGCGCATCCAACATCACTGCGTCGAAGGATGGTCGGCGATCGCGCAGTGGAGCGGTCCGCGAGTCAGCGAGATTGCACGCGCCGTGAAAGTCGATCCGAGCGCCCGCTATGTCGAGTTTCGCTCCTTCGATTCCGGCTACTGGTCGTCGTGGGACATGCCAAGCGCGATGCATCCGCAGACGATCCTCGCGCTTCAAATGAACGGTCAGCAGTTGCCGCCGGAGCACGGCGCGCCGTTGCGTCTCTACTCCGGGGTTAAACTCGGATACAAGAACGTAAAGTACGTGAACGAGATCAACTTCCTCTCCGACCGCACCGGCGGCTATTGGGAAAATCAGGGTTACGAATGGTTTGCCGGCACCTGATCGAGTACCTGGCGAGCTCGTGATCCCGGCGGACTTCCGCGTTGTTTCGGCATAATGTCGAGGTATGAGCGGTCACGGTATCGATAGCGACTATCTGGTTATTGGCGGTGGCATCGCCGGGCTAATCTTCGCGATCAAGGCGGCCGAGCAGGGCACCGTCACGGTGCTCACCAAGGCCAACAGTGCGGAGGCCAATACCGCATACGCGCAGGGTGGAATCGCCAGCGTATGGAGCGTCAACGACTCATTCGAGTCGCATATCGACGACACCATTCGCGCCGGCGCCGGCCTGTGCAATCGGGTCGCTGTCGAAACGATCCTTCGCGACGGCCCGGCTGCCGTGCAGGAGCTGATCGATCTCGGCACGCGCTTCAGCCATCTCGAAGCCGGTAGCGATGACGAGTACGACCTCGGCCGCGAAGGTGGCCACAGCCATCGGCGCATCCTCCATGCGCAGGATTTCACCGGCCGCGAGATAATGCGCGCGCTCGGCGAGGCGGCGCTCAGCCGGCCGAATATCAGGATCGTCGAGAATCAGGTCGCGGTGAATCTGCTGACGGCGGCCGGCTCCGGAAATGTGCCGCCTGTCTGCTGGGGCGTGTACGCGTTCGACCGTCAGACTTCAAAAGTCCGGACGCATACCGCGCGCGCCACGATGCTCGCGACGGGCGGCGCCGGCAAGGTCTATCTATATACGACCAATCCTGACATCGCTTCCGGCGACGGCGTGGCGATGGCTTACCGGGCAGGCGCGCCGGTCGCCAACATGGAGTTTTACCAGTTCCATCCGACCTGCATGTATCATCCGGCGGCGAAATCTTTCCTGATTTCGGAGGCGCTGCGCGGCGAGGGCGCGATCCTGAAGCTGCCCGACGGCACGCCGTTCATGAAGCGCTACGACCAGAACGCCGAACTGGCGCCCCGCGATATCGTGGCGCGCGCGATCGATTCTGAAATGAAGCGCCACGGTCTCGACTACGTGCTGCTAGATATCAGCCATCGCGACGCCGACTTCATCCGCACGCGTTTTCCGAATATCTACGAGCGATGCCTGCGCTTCGGCTTCGATCTGACCAAAGAGCCCGTGCCGATAGTCCCGGCGGCTCATTATATGTGCGGCGGCGTGGTCACCGACCTTAACGGCCGCACCCGAATCGGTCGGTTCTATGCGGCTGGCGAAGTCGCGATGACGGGGCTGCACGGCGCCAACCGCCTCGCGTCGAATTCGCTGCTCGAGGCGGCAGTGATGGGCCGGCGGGCTGCCAGCGCGGCCCGCCTCGCGATTCGCGAGACCGGATCGACCGTCGCGCCGGAATTTCCCGATTGGGATCCAGGCAAGGCCATCCCGCAGGACGAGCGCGTGATGGTGACGCAGAGCTGGGACGAGGTGCGGCGCCTGATGTGGAACTACGTCGGGATTGTGCGTAGCAATCGCCGGCTGGAACGTGCGTGGCGCCGCCTGAATCTCCTGAAGGAGGAGATTCACAATTATTACCGCGGGCACCTGCTGGATTCAGATCTGATCGAGTTGCGCAATCTTGTCACGATTGCCGAGCTGATCGTGCGCTCCGCGCAGGCGCGCCATGAGTCACGCGGCCTGCATTACAACCTCGACTATCCGGACCCGGACGACACCCACGAGCCGCACGACACGATTATCGAGCGCTAGCTACGCCTTGGCGCTCGGACGGGCGGCGACTTCGGCGTGCCATCGCGCCAGGTTAACCTGCTCCGGCGTGATTGTGATTTTCGGCACGCGGGCAAAATCGACGGCGATCATTGCCGTGATATCGGCGATAGTAAAACGATCTCCGGCCATATAGCGGCGGTCGGCGAGTTCGCGATCCAGCCAGGCCATGTTGTCGATCGCGTTGAGGCGCTGGATTTCCGCATATTCCGGTGCCTGCCGGATTCGTCCCTTGAAGAAATCGTGGCGCTGGCGGAAAGAGTCGGCGATCGGAAGAAACAGGTCGAACTCCATCCTGCGGTTCCACATCTCGACGATCGCGCGTTCCTTAGCGCCGACGCCGAACAGCGGCGGATCGGGATGGATCTCTTCGAAGTAGCGGCAGATCGCGACGCTCTCCGAGATATAGGTGCCGTCATCGAGTTCGAGCACCGGCAGCAGGCCGCGCGGATTCTTGGCGCGAAACTCGGGGCCGCGGTTTACCGCCGTGACGATATCGACGTCTTCGTACGGAACCTGGATTCCCTTCTCGGCCAGGAACACACGCACGCGGCGCGGATTAGGTGCCGTCGGACTGTTGTAAATCTTCATAGCGTCTCACCCCGCTGCTGATTTCGCGGCCGGCGGTTCAGCGTTTTCCGATCCGCTTGTCGCCGAACAGAATCCGCCGCGCTCCACCTTCCGGACGGTTTCCGATCCTAACCCCTTCGACGCGGTTTTGGCGAGCGCGCCGCACGCTTCGCGCGCCTTTGGGAAGCTGCGGTAATTGAATAATCGGCGATCAGCCCGTCTTCGATCCATCGCGCGAGTATCGATGAGGCCGCGCGGGCGCCGTCGGCGGCCGGCAGATCCGAAAACGCGCCGCATATCGATTCAAACGTCGCACCCGCGCACATCAGATCGAACGCGCGGCTTTCGCTCTCGTCCATCGGCGCGTGAAATATGCGATCGTCCGATCCACGCCAGACGCGTATCGCCGTCGGTGAATCCGGCAGCGCCGCGGCCCGGACGGAACCGCGCCAGAGCTGATGGATCGGCGTGCCCGCGTGGACTATCCTGATTGCCGCGATGGGCTGAAAACGCATTCGCGGCCATCGCTCGGCCGACTCGCTGACGAGTTGCGCCATCACGAGCGGCGCGCTGTCAACCTCATCGAAGACCTCGGCCATCGCCCATTCGAGCCGCGCCAGATCGGCTATGCGACCGCCGATCTGACCGGCTGCAAACGCCGGGAGCGGGCGTCCAAAATGGCCGAGTGATGGATTGATCGATGGAACCTCGGCGATATAGGCACGCGCCAGCTTATCGAATCGGCGGGTGCCGAGAACTTCGCGAAGCCGAGGAAAGTCGTGAGCAAGCGCGTCGCGCAGCCGGATGAAATAGGCGCGAGTATAGACGCGCAGCCGGAGACGCCGATCGATTCCGTTTGCCGTCGCAATCGAATCGAGCAATGTCCCGCTGTCATCGTGGCGATCGATGCGGTCACGGCGATCGCGCACTGACGCGGATAGCACGCTCCAGAATCGCCGCTGCGTCTCATGCAGAGCGGGCGCGCGCACCGAGCACCTCATTCTCGATCCGGCGAGCGTGATCGGCCTGCGCGACGAGTGTGACGAATGGCGGAATGCGATCGTCCCACTCAATGAGCGTCGGTACCGCGCCGAAGATCGCGACCGCGCTCGCATAGAGCCGCCATACCGCGGCGGGCGGCGGATGGTCATGCGTATCGATCAGCATACGACCGTCCGTGCTGTGCCCGGCGATATGAATCTGCTCGATCCGATCGGCCGGCATCCCCGCGAGATAGTCATCAGGATCGAAGCCGTGATTGCGCGAGTTCACATATATGTTGTTGACGTCGAGGAGGATTCCGCAGTCAGCCTTATCGGCGATAGCCGAGATGAATTCCCATTCGCTCATCGTCGAATGGCGATAGGTCAGATAGCTCGATATGTTTTCGATCAATATTCGCCTGCGCAGCCGATCTTGTACCTGGCGGATTCTCGTGGCTACGTGAGCAATGGCCTCGGGCGTGAAAGGAAGCGGCAGTAAGTCGTGCGTGTAATGACCGCCATGGGCGCCCCAGCATAGATGGTCGGAAACCCAGACCGGTTCGAAGCGATCGATCAGACGTTCGAGCGCGATAAGGTAATCAGCATTGAGCGGACCGCTGCCGCCGATATCGAGCGATACGCCGTGCAGTACGATCGGGGCGGTTTCGCGGGCGCGGGTGAGAACTTTGAGCAGGCGGCCACCCGCGGTCATGAAATTTTCGGAGATAACCTCGAACCAGTCGGCGCGCGCACGGCCCGCGAGCACATCGGCAAAATGGCGGGATCGCAGTCCGACGCCGTGACCGAGATGGCGCAGCCGTTGCATTTGTGTTGAAGCGATCGGTTTCGCCGGCACGACCCGGGCGCAATCACGATCGGCCCCCGACCGTCTAGCTGCCCTGCTTCACTTCCTTGCCGCCCTTTTTCTTGCAGGAATCGGCGGTGATGAAAAGGACACCCTGCCCCTTGCAGCTATTTTGCCCGGCGCATCCGTTGGTGGCCGTCTTACACGCGCCTTGTCCCTTGCAGCTGTTCACGCCCGCACAGGTGGTCGTCTTGGATGAACTGCTGTCAGCGCGAGCCACCACCGCACCGCTGATCAGAAGGAGCGCCGCGGCGCTGGCGATAATGACATTTTTGGCTTTCATAAGTTTAACCCTCGGCCGCCGGGCGGATGAGACAGCGGCACTATGAAACTATGAACCCGCGAGCTTGCGATCAAGTTCCCCTTTGGGCCGGCAAAGCGCCCAGGGCCGCAATTCAGTCTGATGCGCGGATGGCTAGGGTGTGTTCGGGCACCCAATTGCCGTGGATCGCATTGCGCAGCCGAATCGGCATCTTGATAGTTGCGATTGGGCCGGATTCCAGATCGTGGGCGTCGAGAATCAACAGATCGTTGAGCATCGTCTCATAACGATTGACCAGCGCAATCAGGTAGCCGTCGCCTTCGGGCGCGCCGGGAGAGCGCGGAACGAACACCGCCTCCTGCGCAGTCGAATTGGAGTCGAGGGCGAAGCTTGTGACCGCGCCGGTCTCGAAATCATAGCGGGAGATAGTGTTGAAGGCCGGCCCGAACAGGCCGCCCCCGGTAAAGTCACGCTCGGGCTCGTTGGCGATCGCATAGCCGAATCGATGACGTTCGAGGTTGTAGCGCTCGTCGATTCTGCCGAACTCGCAATACTGCCGGCTCGTCTTTTGTTCCTCGAAAGAGTTGCCGCTGGACGCGAGGTTGAAAGTCCATCGCCGGTTCGTCGGCACGGCCTTGGCCGGATCGTAAGGGCGGCCGCTGGTATCCGGATACATAAACGGAAAAGTCTGAGCGTCGGAGACCATGCCGTCGACTACCACTTTCGAACCCTCGGTGAACGCATTGTAGTAATGGAAGCACCAGCGTGCGGGTCCTTCGAACCATCGGATATCGGCCGAGCCGCCGTCGAGCGGCATGATTCCGTAGTAGCTCGTGCGTGACGGATCCCACAGCCAATGCGGACCGCCTGCCTTCAGCCGATCGATGTCGGTCGTCGTCGGCATCACGGGAAAAATCACGTGTTCACGCGTAACGGCAAAGTCGTGCATCATGGTCGTGTACGGCACTTGCAGCCATTCTTCGCGAACGATCCTGCCCTTGGCGTCGATCACGTAAAACGCGACATCGGGCGTCGTCAGGCCGCGAGCCTCGTAGCCGAATGCGTAGAGATTTCCCGTCTGCGGATCGAATTTCGGATGCGCGGTGAAAGTGCGGCTGGAAATCCTCCCGCCGTCAGTCCATTCGCCGGTCGTCTCGAGCGTATCGGGATCGAGCGCAACTGGCGGCGAGTCCTCTTTGAGCGCGAGTAATCTTCCGCCGTGCCAGATGATATTGGTGTTGGCGGTGCCACGGCTGAAGCCGCGCGCCGAAAGATCGTCGGTGAATATGTTGCGATAGGCGCCGAAAAGCGATCGCCGCGCGGCGCGCTCGAGCGTGAATTTTTCGGTCCTCACGTAGCGGCTCTTGAAATCGACATGGCCGTCTTCAAAGCGGAACATGCTGACCATGCCGTCACCGTTGATGTGATAATCGTCCCCGAGGATTGGAGGGAATTGGGGCTCGGGGGCGACGCGATAGAACCTGCCCTTCAGATCAAGAGGAATTTCGCCGTCGGCTTCCAGCTCATAAATGTCGGCCTCTATTCTGCCGGGAGCATTGAAACCGTCGTAGGTCGGTTTTTTTGGAAACCGCATCCCCGGGCGTCCGGCACTGGCTGAACGGGTAGTCATAAATCCGTCCTCCTCTTAATTCCGAATTGGTATCACCCCGGCCAAGTCATGCGTGCCGCGATGTCGGTATGGAGTTTCAGCAGATCCTCGATCTTCTGATCGAGCGGACGGCGGCCCCATCCGCACTGCGTTGAGATGCCGAATACCGGCAGATATTTTTTCGCGATCGCCGCACGTTTGAGCGCCCCTTCGATACCATCGTGCAGGTGAATCACGCCGAGATAGGTGTGCGCGCCGGGAACGTCGAGGCGCTTCAGGGGCTCGTAGTAGGAATCCTTGAAGCCGTTGGAGAGCTGCACGGACATCTGCAGGAACTCGACGGTGCGGCCGGTCGCACGAGCGCCCTTGTTGGCCATATCGACCGACACGTTGAGATCCTTGATTTCGCAAAAGTGGCCGACGTCCGAGCTCTCGCCGGACTTGTGCGTGAGCGACCCGTAGCAGATATGGAGCCCCAGCCAGACGTCGGGAGCGATATCCTTGCAGAGCCACGCAAGGGCGTCGCAGTAGCGCTGCATCGGATCGACGTTGAGGTAGCTCATCTGCTTGGTGAAACCTTCGAGTCCTTCGACGGCGGCAACCTCGACGCAGATATCCCATTGGATAGCGAGATCTTCGTGGGGA
>Ga0302325_10031848_pt1 | contig 10837 bp, 9 predicted proteins | sample Palsa_T0_2_FD_201948 | JGI IMG/M metagenome (GOLD analysis project Ga0302325, IMG submission 201948) | Peat permafrost microbial communities from Stordalen Mire near Abisko, Sweden - Palsa_T0_2 | ecosystem: Environmental > Terrestrial > Soil > Palsa > Peat permafrost | place: Sweden: Abisko... | reverse complement strand
TTGGAAATCGCGCGGCCGTCATCGCAAGACCCATGTCAGCGGTCCAGCCGCCGCTTAGTTGTCGTTTTCTGGTGTCTTGATTTCCTAAAGTCGGGTTATCCTCTTATTCACCTTCCGTCCCCGCCCAGATCAAGAAGGTAGACGCTGGTGGGGCAAAATTTCATGGCCAGATAGGCGACTAGAACTGATCGCTGGAGACGGCAATGAATAGCAAGTTCGGCGATGGCGCGTCATTTGTGAGAATGGGGCTTGCGCCTCGAAATACCTTTAGCCATTACGCCATCCTCATCCCCAAGGCCTATCCGGACTCACGACTTCTTCTTGAGCGGCGCGGTATTTCAGACCGGGTACTCAAGACGGGCGTTTTCTATCAGCTCAATCTATACACTTCGGAATTTTATGGACTTCCGGATGAGTTGTTCACTGATCCAGAAATCAATTGGCACCGTCAGCAGTTTGGTCAGAAGGGTCTCGTCGCCAGCGCCGGCCTATGGGCGCGCGGCTCCCGCATGATCATTACCACCTTGCAATCCGATCTCTGTCAGCAACTGTATCGGCATCGGCAGCTGGGCAGATCCTACAAGACGCGCGTGGAGACCCGCTTCAAATACTGGCAGAGACTTTTGTTCAATGCGGTTATGGATGCCTGCCTGGATGGCGACATTGGCGTCCTTTATTCTCCTACAGGTCGACAAATCGTTGCGCATACCAGGAAGCGCATTGAGCCGGACTTATTCCACCGAATTTATGATACGCCGAGAGACGAATACGAATGTCAGCGGATTTTGCACCACGGCAGCGAATACTGGAAGATTCCTATAAAGCGCAACGCCGCACGCGTTGTACGACTCCGACTCGATAACCTCTCCGCTGCTAAGGTGGTTCCAACTCGCGGAATATGCGTTTTCCACGATATTGAAGAGAACATAGACACTGCAATCTCGGCGGCCGAGTGTCAAAGAAATTTAGAACGCATGCTGCGAATCGAGCTCGAGTTCGGCTTGAGCGCAACGTATTGCATTCTGGGCAAGATATTCGATCGCGCCCGTAATCTCATCTTGGATTCCAATCGATATCATGCGATTGGCTTTCACTCCGCGGACCACGATCTCGCAAGAATGGATCAGCTTCCTCGGTGCCGCGACATCGACCTGCGGGTGAGGGGCTACCGTCCGCCTAAATCGCAAATCACCCGCGAATTGACAGATGAAAATCTCACGTACCATAATTTCGAGTGGTTTGCGAGTTCTTCGCACAGCTTCGGTTATAACAAAGGCATCCTGCAGAACGGAATTGTCAAGATTCCGATCCATCAAGACGACCATTCTCTGTTCGCTGGACGAAAGGATTATGCCCAGTGGGAATCTGAACTGCTGAAACGTGCAAAATCCTGTCGGCTCTTTGGGTTCAGCTTGCACGACTGCTATGCCGGAAGGTGGCTAGAACGATATCCGGCGCTGCTGGAAAAACTCTCGCTGCTTGGAAAATTTGCGACAGCCGACGAGGTCAGCGATCGAATGTACTTGGCGGCCGCAAGCGCTATCCTTGCAAATAAAAGCAGGCCGGCGAGAGGCTTTGGGCTAGTGCGACAAATTGCGGATTGGTTGGCGCGATGAGTTACGTCGCAAGCATTGTGATCCCGTTGCTACGCCAGGTCGATCAATGGCTCGAGCAGTCCGTTTTATCAGCGGTCGACCAGAGCGTTGCGACTGAAGTGATTGTTGTCAGATCGAATCGGACGCCGCCCTCCAATCTGGAAGTGTTGGAACGTCTCGCCGGACGGTACTCCAACCTTATCCGTCTTGTGGAAGAGAAGCCGGGAAATTTCCCAGCTGCGATTAATCAGGGCATTGGAGCGGCCCGCTCCGATCGCGTCGGGTTGCTCCTTTCTGATGATTGGCTCGAACTGACCGCCACTGCCACAAGCTTAAGAGAATCGGCGGATATCGTTTCAAGCGGGGCCGTTGTGCACTTTGCCGATGGCCAAGTGAACGAACTTGCGACACGGCGGCCCTCGATGAAGGCATTTGCTTCTTGCCGAACTGACGAGGAAAGGGCGAGCTATCTTGAACATTTCTTCCTGTTTCGAAAGGAGTGCTTGCTTCGGATCGGCGGACTTGACGAGACCATCGGCAACTATCCGGGGATAGACGATTATGACCTAATCTGGACTTTGCTTGAAGGCGGAGCGAGCGTAGCCATTGTGGAGCGATTTCTCTATCACTATCGCGATCACGACGGCGAGCGGCTGACACTTCAACACCCCGACCTCATGCTCGCCAATTTGCGCAAGATTTTGCGGAAGCATGCAGTCGAGGACGAGGCGGCGCGCGAAATCATCAAGCGGCACGCGCCGTGGTATGGCATGCCGATCTATCGGGTCCGGGACGAACACGGCAACTTGAGGGATAAACGAGTTCGTCGCGCGAATGGATGGGCACAAAGAAGCCCTTTCAACCGACTCGCAAAGGCCCTGAAAAGCTTCCGGGGAACTTAAGCATAGACTTTCACATGCTTGCCATAAAGTCGGAATCCTACAGGCAAAAGGCGCAACATCGGTAGACCTTTGAGAAGGCGGCGCGGTCCATCGGTGCCGCTGAATCTGGGAGAATTTCTGTCGGCGAAGGCGGGCGCCGCGAATGTGGGGGTCGACGGCTACGACGTTTCAAAACCCCGCCAACGATGGCATAGCTCCCTGAGAAAATGCCGCCCAACAATGGTGAAGTCGCCCAACGCAACTGCCTATTTCGGATCCGGTATGTCGCGGTACATCAGCCCAAGCGCTTCGTCATGTTCTTAATCACGGGGCCGCTCACGAGTAACACATCGGCATAGCGAGGAGAAGCGACCAAGCGAATACCGAAGCGTTCGAGATCGTAGAATGCATCGGCGAAGTGAGTGAGTACCGAAAATGTAGGCGTCCGGGCCGGTACTGGCTCTCCTCCGAGATGAGCGGCGCATACAGTCGGATCGTCAGGCTGTGTTTCAGGCGAGGAAGCTGCGAAAGGTGCGATAATGCGCTTCGATGGCTTCATCCAAGATATCCGTATTGCGCGTGTCCAGGCCTTTACAAAGCGCGATTTTCGATGCCAACGCGGTGTTGGAGTGTTGGCCGTTGTTGACTGCGTCCATGTACTGTTTGAAGGTCGGCAAATCGCAAGCGTTAAACAGGTCGCTTCCCAGCCGGAAAAATATGCGAAACCGTTCGCTTAGCGGCAAGTCGTGTGGCAGGCTGATGCCCAATCGCGTGAGTTGGTCTTCTTTTGGGGCCAGGAAGTGTTCGATCCGGCCAAATTCCTCTTCGTTCATCGTGCCACCGAGCATGTCGTGGCTGTCTGACAAAAAGATCCCACGCGCAAGGGCTATTTGCGCAATCAAAGCTGCAGGGTGCGGGCTCGCCTCTAAGAGACCAAGATGCCACCGCAACCCTTCGATCCTTTGACGATAGCGATAACGTCGTCCTTCAAGCAAATGCTTTCGGTACGTGTATTCCGGCGAGTAGTTCGGGCGGTGCTCACCCAAGGTAACCCAGGGATGCGGACCATTCCGCCACCGTCTTCCGATATAGTTGGTCTTCCACCCGGCTCGCGCTATGTCACCGACGAAGTCGGTATCGGGTGAAATCGTGTCCCGGAATTGAGCGGCTTTGAAGCAAGCTGTGCGAAACAGCTTGACGCCAACCGCCTGCTCGACGAGCGCGTCCCGCAAATGCCCGACCACGATCCCCACGTGGCGTCGTACGCCTCGTCGAAGTGCAGCGACGCAGTGGGGATCGAGAATCATGTCCGCATCCACCTGAATGAAAAATGGTGTGTCGACTTGCGCTACCCCGACGTTGAAGGCCTTGTGAAATGGAGCAATGTCCCGCACGACGATGACGTGGCGGACCGGCATTGTCTGTCGATGTAAATTATCAATTGCTTCCTGCGTGGTCGGCTCTCCGGTGGAAAGTACCAGGGCGGTGACGTCGTTTGCCGGTTTAAAGAGCACGTAAGGGCACCATGGAAATGCGATAGAAGCTCGCACGGCGACAACGATCCTTGCTAATCAACTGCTATTATATGGGGCATCGTCATGGGTGGAAATGCCAAGCACTGATTCACGCCCGCTGCGCCGCGCGCTCGCTTTCATGTTTGTGGTACGGCGGTGGCGCGATCTCCGGTAACATTGAAGTATCGTTTCACGCTGCGAGGTCGATCGGCTGATCGTCGGGTTTTGTGACGAGTGTTTGCCAGCCATTCATGAAGAGCGTGCCGGGACGGCTCGCGCTGCAGCTCGAAACGCCCAGCCGCGGTCCGGCCGGAAAAGAGCCTGTAGTGTACCTGACTAAGTCTTTTAGGATTATTGCTCCGGTATGTGATCCATGCCACCCTATCTTCGCGCCGTTGGGGGTGCCAAATGCATTTTCCGGACTACTGCATTTGCAGCCTCCGATTTTAATGATCGAGGCACTGGCTGAATGCTCTCACGCGTGATTTCCCTAGCCAGGAAATGCAGGACAGAATGGTACCACTTACGTGCCCGTTCTCCTCTGCCAATTGGTGATCATCCTGTCGTTGCGGGGATGGCCACCATGCCGTCGCGGGCGGCGACTTTTCCGACGGCATTTCGCAGCATAGTGCATCAGGTTGATCGCCTTTATTTATATCTTGACGGGCATCAGGAAGTGCCGGAAGTCGCGCGAAACGATGCTCGCGTGATTCCGATATTTTCGCGCGACGAACCGGCTCTTGGCGGCGCCGGAAAATTCATCGCACTGATCCGAGAAGCAAAGCCATGTCTCTTCCTTGGTGTCGATGACGATATTGATTATCCTCCGAACTATGTGGCGCGATTGCTCGCGCCATTAAAAGCTCACGGATCCAAGGTGATTGTCGGGTTTCATGGCTGTGTGCTAGATCGGCCGTTGGCGTGCTACCGGCGCAACCGCAAGATATTCCATTTTGCAGATGCACTGGAGTGCGAGCAGGCTGTGGATACTCTCGGCAGCGGTACTATCATGTTCGATACCTCTGTGTTCCGATTCGACATCAGGCGCTGGCAGCAACTCAACATGTCGGATCTCAACGTTGCGGTCGAAGCGTCAAAATCGGCGCTTCCGCTCATTTGCGTCGCCCGAGAAAAGAACTTCCTCGTTCCAATCGACCAAGTGCAGTCCGATTCAATCTTCCAGGCGCTAGAAAAGGACAGTTCCCGGCAAACTTCGCGGGCCCATGAGTTGTTGGCAATGCGGGCTGCAAAAATTCCTTTGCGCCGCACGCCCAAGATCGAGATTTTCGGCATGCATGGCGTCACGGATCATGTGCGACGCGACCGGTTCCAACACCGCAATCTGCTAGAAGCCGAACAATTTTGCGCATTTCTCCGTTCGGGGGAAAAATTCGTCCCACTTGCTGATGCTTTGGAGGGTTATGGTCGCGCCTTGACCATCGACGATGCTACGATGGCATCGGCGCGGGCGGCAAAACTGGCGCGCCAATGCGGCCATCCGGTTACGCTTTTTGTCAATCCCTGGCACATCGAAGTTCGGCAGCCTTACTGGTTCTCCCGCCTCAACGCTTTGCTCGATCGCGTCGAGACACGGAAGTTTTCGCGAGATGGACGTGATTTCAATCTAACGAGCTATGACGGCAAGAGCGAACTTCGAACTCATATAAAAGTTTTGATGCGGCGACATATAATCCCGGAACAAAACATCGCGCTAATTGATGAACTCGAAGAACAGCTTGGTGTCGAGGGCAATGAGATTCCACACCATGATCACTGTCTTAGTATGGATGATTTGCGCGATTTACACGGTGCGGGAGTAGACATCCAAAATCACAGCTGGACCCATCTTGATCCGTTAGCAGGCAGCCTGACACAGTTCACTAACCAATTTCATAAAGCCCGGTCGTGGCTGAAAGACAGGCTCGCAGTCGAGGCAGGATTTTTCGCCTCACCGTTTGGTGAGTTCCTACCGCACCCCGATTTTCTGCGCGACAACGACACAGTTTGTCTGTTGCTCCATAACGATATTCTTCCCGGAAACGTAGGAGATCGCATCATTAATCGGATTGAGCTCCGCGTTTAAGAGCCGACCAAGAGCTTTACTACCGTCGCTTCGAAAAATTTCGTAGAGCACTTAGATGGCTGCCGTTTGCGATAACCACTGCAACGAAGCGATGGCCCTTATTCCTCTCGCCAGCCATTGCGACGCAGGCCATCCAGAGCGCCGAGGGGCTGCCGCTAGCCACCAAGAATTCGTTCGATCTCTTGCTGCGCCTGCCTGTGGAACAGTGATTGGAAGATCTGCTCGTAGCTAGCAACCATCGTTGCTCGATTGAAGTGCTGTTCGATATGTGCTCGAGCTGCCGCGCTCATGCGTCGTTTCTGTGACTCAGGGAGGAATAACGCACGAAGCATGGCCTGAGCCAGCGCCTCGGGCGACTCTGGATCCACGAGGAAGCCAGTGACACCATTTAGGATCGTTTCTGGGATTCCGCCGACGTTTGTCGCCACGCATATGGCTCCTGAAGCGCCGGCTTCCAAAACCACCAGAGGTAGCCCTTCGTTTCGTGACGGCACGACGACGAGTTCAGCACCCCGATATAGATGGGGCAGCTCCCGCTGAGTCTTATAGCCCTTGAAATGGACCGATTTGCTCACCCCTAGCTGCTCACTCAGGGTGTTCAAGCTCCTGAACTCTTGCCCTTCGCCAATCAGCCACAAAGTTAACCCGGGAAGTTGCTCTTGGATCAACGACCAAGCGTGCAACAGAAGGTCAACTCCTTTTACGACATGAAAACGTCCGACAAACAAAACGTAACGCTCGTTGTCGGCAGACTGAGCTGCCGAATTATCAAACCAAGAACGGTCGACGCCGTTTGGAATTGCTACCGCCTTGTCGCGCACCGAGGGGTAAAGATTCAGCACGTCCTGCAAGACCGATTGACTCACCGCGACCACCGCATCCGCTCGCTTAAACAGACGAGTCTGCCACGGCCTGAGCACCGGATAGAGCAGGAGTATCTTGCGGACGTCACTGCCGTGGGCTGTAACTGCCAGATGCCACTGATGTGGCAACCAAGACGCCGCGACAACGAGAGGTGTTTGGATGACGGGAGCTTGAACTGAGAGTATGTCGGGCCTGAACTCGCGCAACAGAGCTCTCAATTGCCTTAGATCGCGAACGAACGAGGCCCACGATCGAAAACCAGTGGGTAGCCGTACATTTGGAATACTCGAGTAAGGTATATTCAGCGGACCTAGCGATTTTTCCTTGGCACCCGTCCCCCCGGTGTCCACGATGCCGACGGAGTGGCCAGCAGCCATCAATCCCTCCGCCAAACCCAACACAGAGAGCTCCGCGCCTCCCAGGTCGTGAATGCACCAGCCGTAGAAAAGAAGAACTCTCAAGCGGTTAAATCCTCTTGAATTGCTTAGAAGCCTTACTCGAATCCGGTGAAGTAGTCGTACTTCACAGCACGGCCCGCATTGCCATCGTGGTCCCAGACAAGACCACCAATGAACCAACCAATGTGGTTGCCGTTTAGGCCGTATACAGGAAGTCGCCTTCGCTGTCGGGTCTGCCGCGCCAAAGACAAATTGTTAGCTCGTCATCAGGCGCATATTCCGCCTCCCCAAGGCTTCCGATGTGTCAATCTAGGCACATTGAAACTATAATCCGCACCGACTAACAGGGTTTTTACCCGGCTCGGCGGTGAGTATGGACCAGCGTCAAACGCCAACGGCAGAGCTCATTGCCCGGCTCCGAGCAAAAGACGTAACGCTTGGCGTCATTGGTCTCGGCTATGTCGGCCTTCCTGTTTGTGTAACGGTTGCCGAAGCCGGCCTCCGGATTCTTGGATTCGACACCGATCCCTCAAAGGTCAAGCAAATCAATCAGGGTATTAGCTACTTTCAACATATTCCCAGCGAGCGCATCACTGCTGCGGTTCATGGTTGCTTTTTAACCGCGACAGATGACTTCGCCCGATTGTCGGAACCTGACATTTTACTCATCTGCGTGCCGACGCCCCTGACAGCTCATTCAGAACCAGACCTGTCGTTCGTGACATCGACTGCGGAAACGATCGCCCGGCATTTGCGGCGCGGCCAAATGATTGTTCTCGAGTCGACAACATATCCGGGAACGACCACCGAGGTTTTGCTGCCGATATTGGAAAGTAGCGGCCTGAAGGCCGACGTCGATTTCTTGCTGGCGTTTTCGCCGGAGCGTGAGGATCCGGGAAATCCAGAGCATTCGTCTGCCAAAATTCCAAAAGTGGTGGGCGCCGATTCTCCCGATGCCCAGGAAGCCGTGACCACGCTCTACTCATATTTCGCGCCGCGGGTCGTGAAGGTTTCGTCGAGTGCAACGGCGGAGGCGGTCAAGCTGACCGAGAATATTTTTCGTGCGGTCAATATCGCGCTGGTCAATGAACTAAAAATCATTTTCGAGCCAATGGGCATCGATATTTGGGAAGTAATCGAAGCGGCGAAGACAAAACCGTTCGGCTTTATGCCATTTTATCCCGGACCGGGATTGGGAGGTCATTGCGTACCCATCGACCCGTTTTACCTGACCTGGAAGGCTCGCCAACATGGGATCGGCACTCAATTCATCGAATTGGCCGGCCGAATCAACACCGCGATGCCGCAGCACGTGATCGACAAGCTTGCCGTTGCGCTCGACGCGAGGCACGGCAAGAGCCTGAAGGCCTCTTCGATCCTAATCCTGGGCATAGCCTACAAGAAGAATGTCCAAGATACTCGTGAGAGCCCGGCGCTGCGGATCATGGACCTGCTGGAAGCTCGCGGTGCGGATGTAGGCTACCATGATCCGTACGTGCCGGTGATTCCGCAGACGCGGGAGCATAAATCTTTAGCCGGTCGGCGCTCTCGGCCGTTGCTCCCCGCCGAGCTTGGCGCTTACGACGCCTTATTGATCGTTACGGATCATGACTGCATAGATTACAAACGTCTCGTAGAGAACGCCAAGCTCGTCATCGATACGCGCAACGTATGCCGAAGAGCTGGTATCGCATCGCCAAATGTCGTGCTTGCGTGAGAAAGTGTTGGCCCGTCTGTAAACATTTACGCGGCGATGAGGTAACGTTCACGAAAACTTCGCTCGAAGACTTGTTCTGTCGTTCGAGCGAGATTGATTGCATCGTAGCGTTTCACTCTCTCTCGGCCGGTACGCGTCATGTTCGACCTTTGCGCGGGGTCATGGATGATTTCCTGGATGGCGCTCGCCCAAACGGCTGGATCAAGATTACCAACCAGTTCGGCGGCACCGTCACGCCCTACACATTCGGGAATCCCGTCGACGTCCGAGGCAACAATCGGGATGCCTGCGGCCATCGCCTCAATAAGTACGCTCACAAAGGCGCCACGGCTGCTGGGATGCACAAAGCAATCAAGTGCCGCCAGTATGTCTGATATGTCGGTTCGATAGCCTAAAAAATTTACGCGACCTCTCAAGGGCGGCTCTTCACAGCGTCTTTTGAGCAGTTTCAGATAGTCCCGATGATTGTCGTCATGCAAATCTCCAGCGAGAACAAAGCGCGCAACAGGCATTTTATCGGCGATTAGTGCTGCAGCCTCTAAGAAGACATGCTGACCTTTCATTGGATTAATTCGAGCAATCATACCTATGAGAGGCCTATCCTGGCCGATGCCGAGTTCACGGCGGATTCGTCTGCCGTCACCCCGTTGGTACTTTAACGGATCTCGGGCATCCGGGATGATCCAGGTTCGCTTTTGGTGCTCGGCGGATATTACCCCAGCTTTCAATGCCGAATCTTTGACCGCCTGCGAAATGCAAATGACTGCTGCGGCCCTAGAAAACAGCGGCGCTTGTCGTGAATCATATGGCGTCATCAATCGCAAATGAACGACGAAAGGCACGCCAGTCAACTGACAGGCAGCTGAAACCGCTGGCAAACTGAAATGAAGATTAGCGTGAACGAGACTTGCGCGCCGCATGCGAATGGTTTGAGCAAGACGTAAGACCATATAGAAAAACCGCAAACGATAGTGTGGGACAACCACGTCATAGGGCAAATTGGCTTCTTTCAGGGCGTCACTATAGGTCCCCGTCTTTGGAACGACAAAGTGTGGCTTCCAAGTCGGGCTCATCGCCTCAACAACAGCGAGCAACGAACGCTCTGCACCGTAGAGTGTGGAGCTGCAACTCTCGAAAAGAATCGCTTTGAGGGCGGCATCCTTGCTCATTGCAGGTCAAATTTTAGGTGCACCCCGTCACCGCGCTTGCAATGGACAAAAGGTGCATTTTCACGGTCAACGAAAAGCGGGCGATAATCGTTTCTGTCGGACACTTCAATCGCGTAACTGACCATCGGACGCCCGCGGTCATCTATGCATCCGATTCCGTGCCACGGCAGCAGGCTTTGGCCACGGCGAACCAGCCATAGCGCGAGCCGGCCTACTCGTTCTTGGGTCGTGGCGTGAATAGCATCAGGGAAGTGGAGCGGACGTGGGTCATACTGATGGATGACGGCATCAGCCACGTGGTACTGTATCATTGCCTTGTGCACCCGCTGCTCGACGTTCTCCCAGCCGACAGGAAGTCGCCCGATAGTCGCGTGCCGCAGCAAATTGACCACGGATTTTGCCGAATGGTCACGCAGGTTGATCATCCCTAGCGTTTTGCGAAAAGCTGTGATCCATTCTGCAGTTCCACAGGCCTGCCGAAACCAACGCGCTGCAGCAAATTGCAATTCGTCGATCGAGTCGGACCAATCAAGTGCATTTTGGATTTGAAGCGCGCTAAAGTTATGGCAGAAAATGACATCCGAGGCTTCCATGGCGACGAGTTTGGAAAAATAGG
>Ga0302325_10031847_pt1 | contig 10837 bp, 10 predicted proteins | sample Palsa_T0_2_FD_201948 | JGI IMG/M metagenome (GOLD analysis project Ga0302325, IMG submission 201948) | Peat permafrost microbial communities from Stordalen Mire near Abisko, Sweden - Palsa_T0_2 | ecosystem: Environmental > Terrestrial > Soil > Palsa > Peat permafrost | place: Sweden: Abisko... | reverse complement strand
CGTCGATTGCCCTGTTGCGTTCAGCCATCGACTATCAGTTGGTTCGGCGGCGGCGGTCAGGTGATATATCGCCAAGCGCTCACCGCAATCGCCCTCAATCGGCAGAAACGTGGCGACATTCCTGCATATGGCAAACCGGCAAGGTCGCCAAAGCGATTCTCTCGTTTTTCAGGCTTTATCGTCCAGTCAGCATTCATCGGCGAGATGGATCCGGACACAGCCGCGAAACGATTGGATTTGTAAACACTAGGCGACTTCTAATACCGATCACCCAAGCGTGCCTTAGCCGGCACTTGTCCGAGATGATGGATAGGATCGCTGAGGGACCGGAAGACGTGAAAAAATTAGTTAGGGCCGCAGATGAACTGATCTGACTCGATTAACGGTTAGTTGTGTTATTTGACTGACCAGACGCTTACCTATATGCTTGATGCATGCCGAGGCCAAGGAGCGACGACAAGCGAAGCGCAATCCTCGCTGCTGCGACTCGCATTATTGTGACTCAAGGATTGAGTGCACCGACGGCGGGGATAGCCAAAGAGGCTGGTATCGCGAACGGTTCCCTTTTCACCTATTTCGCGACGAAGTCTGATCTTTTCAACGCTCTTTATCTTGAATTGAAGCTAGAGATGGCTTGCAACGCCCTGAAGAACGTTCGAGAAAGCGACGATTTACAAAAGCAGGTGTTTCAGATCTGGCAGAACTGGACGGATTGGGCACTGATGTCCCCCGAGAAGCGAAGAGCGCTGGCTCAGCTTGGTGTATCCGATGTAATCACACCCGCAACCCGCGCCGCGGCTAGCAAAGGGATGGCGAGCGCCGCGGAGCTGATGAAGCAGGTTTGCGCCACTGGCCCGATGCGCAAAATTTCAATAGGCTTCGTTTTCACGCTCATGAACTCGGTGGCGGAATCGACCATAGACTTCATGACCCAAGACCCGGCAAACGCCAAGAAACATTGCAGGGTAGGTTTTGACGCTTTATGGCGAATGGTGGCCTGATTTTCAAGGGCGCCAATTGACTGACTAGACAGGCATGAAAGAGGAAGAATGGCAATGGATGCTTTCAACGGCAAACACATAGAACGCAGCGCATACATTATTACTGGCCCGACCTCGGGCATCGGCCGAGCAACTGCATTTGAGGTAGCCAAACATGGCGCGCTCATCCTGGTTGGTCGCAATCCCGAAAAGCTCAACGAGCTACAGAGTGCAATCGAGCAAAAAGGTGGGCGCGCCGTGTCTGTCGCGTGCGACTTGTCGGATATTGCGAGTGTTCGGCGCGTGTCTACGGAGATCATCGCGCTCGGACTTCCGATTGCGGGGTTGCTCAACAACGCCGGAATTTCTCCGATGCGTCCATCCAAGAGCGCTCAAGGCTGGGATTTGACGTTTGCCACGAATTATCTGGGACCATTCGCATTGACCGAGGCGCTTGTTCCTCACTTTCCTGACGGAGCAAACGTCACTTTCGTCGTCTCCGCTGTGGAAGACCCCGAACGTAAGCCAGCCAAAGTTTTAGGGATGCGTGGCGGACGCTACATTTCTGCAGAAGCGAGTGCTCGGGGCGAGTGGAAACGAGGCGGCTCCAGTTTGCCAGGCGCGGATGCCTACGCCACGTCAAAGCAGTGCCTTTTTGCCGCGGCACTGGTGTTCGCACGCGAAATACCCGGACTGCGTTTCAACTCTGTAGAGCCCGGAATCACTCCGGCAACCGGTCTCGCCCGCGATGCGAATATTGTTCTTCGTTTCCTGTTTGGTCAGGTTCTCACGTTATTACCTCCTTTCTCCAAATACAGGAGCACTCCAGAGCGGGCGGCGCGTGTCATAGCAAAGATATTGATGGATGAATCAGGGAAGTCCGGGGTCTACTATGACGAAAAAGGTCATCCGATGCTCGGCTCGGAGCAGGTGCGCGATCTGAAGTTCCAGGACCGCGTTGTCGCCGAGACCCGCGCCTTGCTGGCCTCTGCTCCTGACTAAATTCAGTCTAATCCAGCACCAGGCAAGGCCCTTTTGTGGGGACATTATGCCACACCCACATGTGGCATAATGGCCCCAAGGAGAGGTTTTAGCGATGGATATCGACAACCTTACTCTCGAGCGGTACATCTGCGTTTCCTCAAGTTCCGCATTCGATTTGGCGGAAATTGCTGAAAAAGGGCTCCCCACCGACAGCATTGCCTATCTGAGAGAGAAGGGGCTTACGTTCTCCGAGGTTTCCGAGATCGTCATCGCTCCGCGAACTTTGAAGCACAGAAAAGCACGCGGAGAACAGCTCTCTGTCGAAGAGACCGGCCGTGTGCTGCGCGTCGCACGAATCATCTCCCTGGCGGATCAGGCTTTTGGGAATCACGAGAAAGCTCTGACGTGGTTGCGCCAAATCGATGAACGTATCAAGGACCGGACGCCCCTGAATATGCTTCACACTGAATCAGGTGGGCGGCTGGTAGAAAACTTGCTGTGGCAAATCGATGAGGGCGTTTATTCATGAGGTTGCTGTGGCGTATCAGCAGCCACTGCGATCTTCTAGGAATGGGCGGCGAAAAATCAGATGGTAGGTGGCATACCGCCGAGCGAGGCAAACGTGTTGTATACCTCTCCGGGTATCCTGCCCTTGCTCTGATCGAGGTGCTCGCCAACTTGAGAGGCAATCCAGGGCTCTTTCCAGACAGCTATCAGCTCACGAAGGTCACCGTCTCCGATCAGGTGACAACCGCCGTGGTAGAGCCCAACGGTCTTTTGAGAAATTGGCGTGACGATTTAAACCAAACGAAATCCCGAGGGGATGCCTGGCTCGCGGGGGGCAATTCTGCTTTGTTGGCGGTTCCGTCTGTTCCTTCGCCAGAATCGGTGAACTATCTGCTCAACCCTCTCCACCCGGATGCGAAAGGGGTGGAGATCGAGTGGTGCAAGTGGATCAAGTACGACAAGCGACTGTTTCACATAGCCGAGAGGAACTGATGCTTTCTTCTGCAATTTGCCGGCTCATCTCCCGGCGGATATGCTGAAGGCCATGCACGCGCTGCGCTTCCTCATTTTTCTCGCGCTTTCGAGTTCAGTCGCCATCGGTCAAGCCCCAACAACGGCGCCGGCATTTGACGTTGCTTCGGTGAAGCCGAGCCAACGCTCCGTCGGGCCGGACTATAACAATCAACTTACTTACTCGCCTACTGGGATCACAGCCAGAAATGTCACTCTGAAGCGGCTGGTAGCAGAGGCTTACCACCTGCAACAGAATCAAGTATTGGGGCCAAGCTGGCTTGACAAGAACGAATACGATATCGACGCAAGAGCACCAGCAGCCACGAGAGAGCAAATGGCCCTGATGCTGCGAAGCCTTGTTGCCGAGCGATTTAAACTGACACAGCACAGTGAGATGCGAGAGATGCGCGTGTACGAGCTGGTTGTCGGCAAGTCGGGCTCCAAAATTCACCCGGTGAGCGACGGACAAACCACCACCGCAGGAGCCGGATTTCATTTTCACGGGGATTTGCGCCAGTTCGCAGATCTCCTTGCCGTCCAGTTATCCATACCGGCTTCAGACAATCCTGCCGAGCCGGTGAGAGCAAGTGTGTCCCCGATTTCTGTGCTGGATAAAACAGGACTTCCGGGCATTTTCGACTTCAGCGTGGACATCCACCCTGAGCTGGGCACAGATGGGTTTGCCTCATGGCAGAGGGCCCTGGAAGATCAGTTGGGACTGAGAATCGAAAGCCGCAAAGAAAATGTAGCCGTATTGGTAGTGGACGAAGCGGCAAGAATCCCGACTGTAAACTGACCACAGCGGCCATGCGTTGGAGCGCGGACTCACGCTGCCCAGATGTCGCATGACAAAGGATATTATCATGCGCAAATGAGGCTTCTTGGATATACTGCCTCTGCCTAAGCCTCTTTACAGGAGACTCTGAATGCGTCGTCTTTTCGCTCTCGTGATCCTTGCCTCGATAGCTTGGTTTGCACCCGCAACGCATGCAGAAAGTCACAATCCGGCGGACTACCCTTTACGCATTCATATCTACCGCCGCGACCAAACAACCTTCTATCACTACCACCAAACGGAAGATGCCAAAGGCGAGGGCCGGGCAAATCTATTTGAAGGTGGGGAGCCCAAAGGCGTCGATTTCCAGTTCGAGTGCGACACAAAACTGCAAACTTCATCCGGTTATGAGACTTTTCCGGCCAAGTGGAAGAAACCCGGGCAGGAGCTCGTTATCCTCCAGCAGCAGTTCGGGAAGGCCAGCTACGACACCTGCAGGCTGAAGGTACTTGTGAAAGATTTCGTTTACATCTCGCACAACGGCAACCTGACCACCGAACCAGTCGATGTTTTCAAGCAATGGATGGCCAAGCACGACTACGACCCCGAACACGGCAAGAACACACCCATCCGGACCAAGCCCGAGAATACCCCTGAAGCGACAAACCCGGCGGGTGCATCTCCTCAACCCGCAGGCCCACCACAGTAGTCAGGCCCTTGAAGCAAAGAGCACCCCAAAGGAACGGTCTCTGAGTGTCAACGCAAAACAACCTCTTCTGACATGTGGTCGACCTTGCAAATTTCTGCCCCGAGCAATTGAACGACCTCCCCTGAAGGTAAGACAACGTTGAAAAGACTCTCGGCAATGGAAGCCTGAAGGTCATCGCGGCTTACCGGCTGCAGCACGCTGGAGATGACGCCGGAAATCCGGCGAAATTGGCCGCACTTTATCCAAACTCGAGTTCCTACCAGCTCTAGAACTTTCATACCGGTCCTCCAAGCTTTCGGATTCAAGATTAGCCTGAAGGGATGTCTGGCAACCCGTTTCGTCATAGCGCAATCCTCCACTACGTTGCGATGTACGTCGCAGAGAACGCCTCACTCTCATTCAGCACGCATGACCAGATTCTCAAGCTCGCCAGAGTGGGAAGCCATTTCCCGTACTTGGGGGGAATCGGTTGCGTCACCTACAAGCGATTGCACTCCCGAACGACCGGACGTAGCATTGTTTGCGATAGGAAGACACGATATCGGCTTAACGCTATTGTGCCGATGGAGAATTGAGAACAACGCAGTGATGATCAGCAGAGAGCAAACCCAACCTGGAACTCCTTCGCCGTCAAGCGAGGAACCAATGCTGTCGTCAGCATCCATGGCGGCAATCCATGAACCGACCGCTTCCAATACCTCCCCCGCCTCGCCGGCAGCCTCCGATCCGGCCACCATTGGCAAAAGCCTGCAGATCAAGGGCGAAGTGATAGGTTCTGAATCGTTGTACATCGACGGCAACGTCGAGGGGGCGATCAGCTTACCTGACAGCCGAGTCACGATTAGCCGGGATGCACAGGTGTCGGCGAATATCACTGCCCGTGAAGTAATCGTTTTTGGCAAAGTGATCGGCAACATCAATGCCAGCGACCGTGTAGACATCCGCAGTGAAGGTTCCTTGACCGGGGATGTGACCGCACAGCGCATCAGCATTGGTGATGGGGCCTTCTTCAAGGGCGGCATCGACATCTGCAAACCGGGCCAAGGAATGGTTGCCGGAATCTCCAGCGATGACTGGCAAACCGCCGCTACCGCCGTTCATGCATAGCCGAGCGCATCGATAGCTTGGTGCTGTCACGGTTTCATGCACGCGAGATTCTGGGGAACGCATGTTTGTGGGCCACTGCGCCGTAGCCCTTGTTGCAAAGCGCGCGGAGCCGACGATCAATCTTGGCACATTCGTTTTCGCCGCCATGTTCGCCGACTTTGCCTGGTGTGTCTTTATGCTCTTGGGCGTCGAGCATGTGCAATTCAAATCTGGGATGGGCGCGGGAAATTATTTCTACGCCACCAACATCGCAATGAGCCACAGTTTGTTGATGGATGCGGTTTGGGCTACTTTGCTCGGTTCGGTGTACTTATTATGGAGGCATTTTCCACGTGGCGCCTTGATCCTCTTCCTCGTCGTTCTGAGCCATTGGCTACTCGACGTCGTGAGTCATCGGCCCGATATGCCGATCGCGCCGGGAATGCACGCACACGTCGGTTTAGGGCTCTGGAACTCGATTCCCGCCACTCTCCTTGTAGAAGGCGGCTTCTGGTCTTTGGCCATAATCCTTTACGTTCGTGTCACTCGTCCCAAGAGTCTTACGGGAACTTTCGTCTTTTGGAGTGGAGTCGTTCTTCTCACATTAGTGTGGTTCAGTAACATTGCGGGTCCCCCACCGCAGAATCCCAGGGCCGCCCCATTCGCCAGCTTGATTATCTTTTCCGTGACTGTAGCCTGGGCGTACTGGGTAGACGGAGTTCGCGTCCCACGACCGGCCTTGGGGTAAATCAAAGGGCTTTGAGCCAGTTTGATACGCCCTCTTGTTCGCCGATGAACTGACCGAGGCGGCGATAGCTTTCGAACTGGGACTCGGTGAACCACTGATCGACGGTGGATTCGCCTGGGAATGCCGGGTGTTCTCGCTTGTAATTGCGGAGATCGACCGGCTCGGTGCCGGTGAGCGTTGACTTGAGGTAAAAGATCTCTCCCTTGATTGGAATATGGGGGTGGACGGGGTTCGGGTAGAGGATCGTTCCCTCGGCATAGGCGATTCGACTGTACCCCTTGGCGGTGGGGAGGATACGTTTGAGCGTTGGAAGGTCGATTTCTACGCCGAAATCAATGCGACACTTACGGACTGCCATTCCAAGCCCCTCAAAGTTAAATTTGGCGTCCTCTTCGGCGTCGCAGATGAGGATCTTGAGACAGCGGCGGCGGACCAGCTCGTAGAGGCCCATATTTTCAAACTGACCTCCGTCGGAGACGTTGACGAAGGATGCGTCGTCGGAGACCATTCCGAAGAGTTCCCCAAGAAGATAAGTCAGACCAAGGATAGGCGTGGGTCCGGAAAGGCGGCTGAAAATGCCGCCGGTGGCACGGGGATTGGGGAGCCACCAGCCGAGCCGCGCGTTGAAGAAACTAAGCAGGAAGGCCATTGCGGTGTTGGTCTGGAAGCCATCATTGGGATTGAGCGCGGCGCCAGAGGCGGAAGCGGCGGTGGAGACGGCGAGCCCTCCAGTCTTTGGATAGGCGAAGCTCCGAGTGGATGCATATCCGTTGAACTGGACGCTGGGGCTTTGACCCTCCGTCCATCCGATATCGTAGCCGCAGAACAGAGGTGTGAAAGCGAAGCAAGCGGCTTTGCGCTCCTGGGTGGCAAGGTCTTCTCCAAAGGAGAGGTTGAGGGTGGCTGAGAAGATAGGGAAAGGTCCCTCATAGGAAGGTGCGGTCTTGCGATCGGCCCAGAGCGAAGGGTCTCCCTTGGCAAACCTGGCAGGCAGGAGCTCTACCAGGCGCAGATCCTCATCACTGGCTGCGAGTCCGGTCAGTGCGTTGGGGTGGCGATCGGGGTTGGAGGCTCCGGCGTAGCAGCGGGCGATGCGATCACGGTAGAAAGAGTGGAGAGAAAACTCGTTGATATCGACGCGCCAACTGAAGAATAGAGCGAACGTCGCGAGCGCGGCCAAGGTAGAGAAATATTGCGCAGGCGATTCGATGTGCAGCGACCTAAGCGCTGTTTGCAGCGCAAAGGCGAGTAAGAGCATCAGTCCCACCAGGAAAACCGGCGGCCCAATGTAAATGAGCATGGAGAGAGCGGGCTTGGTAGCTGGAGCTTTGTTTTCGGGAGCACCTGTCGAAGGACTCTTTCCCGCAAGGATACTGGCGGCGGTGGTGGAGGCCCACGCAGTCAGAGCACTGGCCGACCACCACTTGAGGTGGAAGAGGAGGGAGATGAGGGGCGGCCCGAGGAGAGAGCAGCCGACTAGTCCCAGCCATGCAAAGCCGGCGATAAAACTGAAGGAACGGACGCGGGCGAGCCACTCCCGGCTGCTGTCGAGCATCCATCGTCCGACTACACCGATCGCGAGATCGAGCGAGATAAAAAGAACGGAAAGCAGCAGGAGTGGGGCGAAGACGACGGAGAAATGGACAAAGTCAGCGTAAGGGAGGGCGATGGCCGCGAGCAGAAGCAGAACGCGGACGAAGTGAAGCAACAACAGGGAGGCGATGACGGAGACCAAAGCTGCTGTGACCAGCGTAACGACCTTGATGGCGTTGGCGATAGATTGACCCTTGCGCAGGGGAACCGCCCCGACGAAGGCGAGGGCAAGTAAGCCGATCCCCAGGGCAAAGACAGTGAACACCGAGCTTTGTCGTTCGGCGAAGGGTGTCCAGAAGTCCGGCGCATCGTAGTTGTGAAACCATGTTGTCGCGTTGGCGGTGAAAGAGCCAGAGGCGGAGCCGAACGGCGACGGAGCGGGACAGGGAGCCGGGCCTTCGCGTGGGGTCAGGTTGTGGAGGTGTGCCACAAAGCATGGGATGGTGCTGGGTGGCATGGCTGAAGAATGTCCCAGGGGGTACAGGGGGAAGAAGACCGAGCGATAGAGAAAAGGCGCAACCGTGAAGATGGCGAGAAAGACCGGGATGATGATGGTGAAGAAGACCGGGAGGCCACCAAAACCTCGGCGCTTCCTGGGAACTCCGACGTTGTCCGTTGGCGTGGCCCTGGAAGCGGCGGTACCAGTTGGATGTGGCGTCTTGAAGAGTCCGACGCCTACCGCGATAGCCGCGGCGAGGAAGGACAGGAAAGCGAAGAAAGCCGGCGCGGCAGGGCTGAGATCGTCGGCCGGCCAGTTGGAGGGGAGCTTCGCCGCGTCAAAGCCGAACATGCCAAGCACGGGGAAATGCGGGAGCAAGAGGAAGGTGAGGAGCGCGGAGACAAGGACGAGCTGGTTGAGGAAAGTATTGCGCAGCCAGATGCTGACGGCGGCCCAGGTGTCGGCGGTAAAAAGACCCTTGCTGGGGGTCAGGTAGTTGGAGTATCGGCGCAGCCAGCGAATCGGTTCGGGCCATGCGGTGCGCGGGGAGCCGGCTGGGAGCGGGTGCAGTTGCGTCTGGACCTCCGCGAGTTTCTTGCGGTGGATCCACGAGGCGAGAAACAGATGAATGTATCCGCCGCCCGACACGGTCGAGAGATAGTCGATGCTTCCGAGTTTTCCTTGGGCGGCGATGGCCCCGAGCACGCCGAGATTGAAGGTCGCGCTGCGAATGCCTCCGCCGGAGAAGCAGACACCCTTGAGTTTGGCGCCAAGTGCCGCCTGGTAGACGTCGGGGGGAGGAACGTTCGCAGGGTGGTTGGGTCCCGGCCAGTTGCCTCGGGCTTCCATCTCGCGCTCAAGCAGCCATTTGGAAGGGGGGTACTCGAGCAGCGCAGCGAGGCGGGCCTGGGCGGCGACGTTGGGGGCGAGATACTTTTCCGCGAGCAGGCCGTATGCCACTTTGGTGGGGTCGGGCACCTGTGTGCCCATGATGGAGGTCCAGACCTCGAGCGTAAGCGCGTGGCCAAAGGCGCGCTGGACCTGCAGCGCGAGACTGCGGCAATAGGCCAGAGCCGACTCTGGAACGGGGTTGTTGAAGAATCGGAGCATGGAGTCTTCCCTTGAAAGCGTTTGGGCTGTCCGTCAAAAGGTCTTGAGGAACTCGATGAGCGCCTTCTTGTCCGAGTCGGAAAGCCCGGGTTCGCCGGGAAAATCCTCTGTGTCCTTGAGCATGTCGGTTCCAAAATAGTGGCCGCGGTTTACCACAAAGTCGGGGCACTTATTGAACTTGATCAGGTCGGGTTCCACTTTGGCGAACGCGTTGCGGACCTGGTCGTCGGTAGGCTGGGATGGCAGGCCCTCAAGCGCGTGCTTGAGGCGCAGGATAAGCCAGACAACTTGGGTGTTATGCTCCAAACGCTCTGCGCGGCTGGTGCTGTCGCTCATCAGGTCGAGATTGCTGAGCAGGTTGACCGGCGTTCCAGCAGGTATTGGGCCGATTTGGATGCCGGAGAATTGTTTTTCACTTAGGTTCTGGCCACCGGTGATCTTGGCGTTGCTGACTGTGCCATCCGTGAAAAGCCAAGGCAGGAGAGCAGCGCCGATCCTGGCTGCGGCACTGCTGTCGAGCGGAGCCGGCAGGTAGCCTGAGGCAACGCGAAGATACGTTTGCTGCGTGGTGCGCATGATGTAGCTGGGCCCCGGGTCCTTCAGCAAAGGCGTACCGGGCGGGAGCTTATCATGCTCCGGACCCGTCAGGTCGGTATCGCGCTTTTCAGGCCAAAGGAGTTGCTCGATCGAATCGTTGAAGCTTCTCATGCGGGCCTCGACGGAAGGCAGCTCCTCAAAGTGGCCCACGGTGTTATTCAGCAGGAAGGGCGCGGTGGACCAGACGCTGATGAGGCTGGCAGGCCGGGTGTAGCCTCGTCCTCCGGCCGGCATTTGGTACTCGCTCTTCACCCCGGTGTAGGGGTCCTGGACGGTGATGCTGCCGACGGAGGGCAGATCTTTGTAGGAACGGGACGAAAAATTGTCCCAAATGTTGTCTTCAAGGGCATTGGTGGCGAGAGGACTGCACGCATTGGTTTGCAGAAGTGTCACCGGAATGCGGGCATCGGTGGAGAGAAAATTGTCTTTGAGAAAATCATCTTTCAAGACGATGGTTCGCATCTTCGCCTTGAAGTCCTCGGTCTGGGTCAGCTTCCAGTACTTTTTGAAGCAGTTCAGGTAGTCCTTTCCAGCACAGTTGGCCAGGCCTTCTCCGGGCGCCATCTCGGGCAACTTGCTGGAGTGGCAACGTGCGCAGCGCTCGGCGAAGACTGTCTTGCCGCGGGTCAGCACAGCCTGGTCGTGCGTCAGATAGCTCGCGCCGCCCGGCGCGTTCGCCAGATATTGGGGATCGGTGGCCTTCAGCATGAAGCGGGCAAGATCGGGCGTTTGGCTTTCATTTGCCTGCCAATAGCTGGAGTTCTTCTCCGCCACCGCGATCTCGATCGGCGTAACC
>Ga0302325_10031845_pt1 | contig 10837 bp, 8 predicted proteins | sample Palsa_T0_2_FD_201948 | JGI IMG/M metagenome (GOLD analysis project Ga0302325, IMG submission 201948) | Peat permafrost microbial communities from Stordalen Mire near Abisko, Sweden - Palsa_T0_2 | ecosystem: Environmental > Terrestrial > Soil > Palsa > Peat permafrost | place: Sweden: Abisko... | reverse complement strand
CCGAGCAGGAGTCCTTGTCCCACTGGACCATCTGGCGGCCCTCCATCGCGGCGGGCACGATCGGGCAGCAGTCGAGCAGCGGGCGAGTGGCCACGATCATCCCGCCCGAGTGCTGGGACAGGTGGCGCGGCAGCCCATGGGCTTCGGCGGCCAGACGCGCGAGCCACGCCCAGCGGCCGGTGGAACCCCGGCGACCCCCTCCTGCCGCTCCCGGTTTCACACCAAACGCGCTTTCGATGTCGTTGGCCACCTCTCGCGCATCCCAGCCTTCGCTCCCACGCGCCACCCGCTCGATCTCCCCCGGTGGCAGACCAAGTGCCTTGCCGAGCTCGCGGATCGCGCCGCGGGCGCGATAGGTCGGGAAGGCTGCCACCAGCGCCGAGCGATCATGGCCGTAGCGTTCGTGTACGCGCGGGATCAGCGTCTCTCGGATGTCGCGCGGAAAGTCGAGATCGATGTCGGGCAGCGCGGTCAGATCATCGTTGAGAAACCGCCCGATCAACAGCTCGTTGGCAATCGGATCGACGTGCGAGAGACCGGTCAGATAGCACACGATCGAGGAGACGCTGGAGCCGCGGCCACGTCCCGGCGGCAGCAGCGCGCGGGCGCTGTCAGGTCCTCGCACCTCCAGCGCGACCTCGCGGGCGAGCTCGAGCAGGTCGTGATGAAGCAGGAAGAAGCCCGAGAGCTGCAGCGACTCGATGATCCGCAGCTCCTCGTGCAGGCGCGTTCTCGCGCTGTCGCGCGTCTGCGCCCGAGCGTTCGCATAGCGTTCGCGCAATCGGTGCTCGCAGAGCTCTGACAGCTTGCGCATCGCCTCCGTGTCCTCAGCGCCCGGGTATCGATAGCCGAGGTCGCTGCCCAAGTCGAAGCGCAGGCTGTCCGCCAGCCTGGCCGTCTCCGCCACCGCCTCGGGATGCTCGGGGAAGCGAGCTGCCATCGCCGCCGGCGAGGCGAGCACGTGGCTGAAGTTCCCGCGCCGTTCGGGCTCGGAGGCATCGAGCGTCGTATGCAGACGCACCGCCACGAGCGCATCCTGCAGTGGCGCGCGCGAGCGCGCGTGGGCATGGACGTTGCCGGTCGCTACCGATGGCACACCAAGCCGCCGCGCGAGCGCGTCCAGCCGCCGGTTGCGAGCCCGATCGTCATATAGGAACGGCCGCTGGAGCTCGATCCGCAACCGTTGGCGCCCGAACGGCTCGAGCAGGCGCCTGAGCGTGGGCTCGTCGTGCACCCCCCGTTGCGCACACCCGCTCAGACAGACCAAACCTTCGGCGTGCTCGAGGACGTCGGTCAGTGGCACGCTGGCCTGCGTGGGAGGACCCCTTTGCCCCCGCGTATGCGCGTGCGCCCGAGTCAGGAGCCGACATAAGTTCGACCAACCCCGGGCGTCCTGGACCAGCAACGTCAGATGTCGGCCGTCGTCGAGGTCGACTTCTGCCCCGTGGATCGGACGCAAGCCGAGGGCCCGGGCGCCGACGGCGAACTCCATCGAGCCCGAGACCGAGTTGTGGTCAGTCAGCGCCAGCGCTCCGTAGCCCAGCTCGAGCGCGGCCGGCACCAGTTCGTCGGGCAGCGACGCTCCATCGAGGAACGAGAACGCTGAATGGCAGTGGAGCTCGACGTACATGTCCTTCCGAACGTATGTTCGCATCGACGGCCGACGGTGTGAAATCGGCTGGCGCCGATTCCATTGGGACTTCTGCTGGCGCAGAAGTCCCGATGGACATTGCTTGACAAGTTATTTGCGACTGCTAATATCATCCTCCAGTTAGCACTCACTAATAAGTTTAGGAGCGGAACCGATGCCTGTGATGACTGAAACGCGCCGGAGGGGCTGGACCCTCGCGATCGTCTCGATCGGACTGTTCATGGTGGTTCTCGACAACCTGGTCGTCAACGTTGCCCTGCCGAGCATTCATCGCGATCTCGGCGCCTCGATCCAGGCCCTCGAATGGACCGTCAACGCCTACGTGCTGTCGTATGCCGTCCTGCTGCTGACGGGTGCCGCGCTCGGCGATCGCTTCGGGCGCAAGCGCATGTTCATCACCGGAATTGCCCTGTTCACCGCGTCCTCGGCGGCCGCCGCGCTTGCGCCGACGATCGGCCTGTTGATCGCCGCCCGCGCGACGCAGGGCGTCGGCGCGGCAATCGTCACCCCCCTGACGCTGACCCTGCTGGCTGATGCGTTCCCGCCCGAGCGACGGGGCATCGCGCTCGGCGTGTGGTCGGGGATCAGCGGGATCGCCGTGGCGCTGGGTCCGCTCGTCGGCGGGGCGGTCGTGCAGGCCGCCTCATGGCATTGGATCTTCTGGATCAACGTGCCGATCGGGGTCATCCTGGTTCCCATCGCAGCGGCCCGACTGAGCGAGAGCCGCGGGGCAGAGCGCACACTCGACCTCCGCGGCCTGGCGCTGGCCTCGACCGGACTATTCGGAATCGTCTACGGGCTGGTGCGGTCCCAGTCCCAGGGCTGGGGCAGTCCCGGGATCCTGGTTCCGCTCGCCGCCGGCACGCTGCTGGTCCTGGCGTTCATCCGCTACGAGCTCCGCACGGCCGATCCGATGCTCCCGATGAACTTCTTCGCCAACCGCGGCTTTGCGGTCACCAACGTGGTGTCGCTGGCGATGTACTTCGGCATGTTCGGGTCGATCTTCTTCCTCAGCCAGTTTCTCCAGGACGTCCTGGGCAACACGCCGCTGCAGGCGGGCGTGAAGCTGCTGGTGTGGACCGGCGCAACGATGGTGGTCGCTCCGCTCGCGGGGTTCTTCTCCGAGCGCTACGGCAGCCGCCTGTTCATGGTCGCCGGACTCAGCCTGCAGGCGATCGCCCTCGGATGGCTGGCGGCAATCACGAGCGTCCACACGAGCTACGTGAGCATGATCGTCCCGTTCATCTTCGCCGGCGCCGGGATGGCGCTCGTGTTCGCCCCGGCGGCCAACGCGGTGCTGTCCTCGGTCCGGACCGACCAGGCGGGACAGGCATCGGGCGCGACGAACGCGGTTCGCGAGCTCGGCGGAGTGCTGGGGATCGCGGTGCTCGCCACGGTGTTCACCAGCCACGGCGGCTATGTCTCACCGCAGGCGTTCGTCAATGGCCTGGTTCCGGCATTGTGGGTCGGCGTGGCCGTACTGGCCATCGGTGCGCTGGTGGCGGTGGCGCTGCCATTCAGCACGCGGGCCTCGGCACACGCACAGGCGGCGGCCGAGTCCGCCGAACTCACGCCAGGGCACGATGCCGCGGCCACGGCGCTCGCCGCCTAACCGTCGCCTAGGATCGATCGTCATCCCGAGCGACATGACCACCACCTCAACCACCGTGGGCAAGGCTCCCCGTCAGCGCGTACCGGCGTCCGAACGCCGGGACGCGCTGATCGAGGCCGCCGTCCACGAGTTCGCGATTGGCGGCCTGCACGGCACTCCGGTCGACCGCATCGCCCGGCGCGTCGGGGTCGCGCAGCCGTACGTGTTCAGCCTGTTCGCCAACAAGCGGGAGCTCTTCCTGGCCGCGGTCGAGCGCGACTTCGCATTGGTGTCAGAGACGTTCGCCCGCGCGGCGACCGAGTTCGATCCCGCTCTCGCGCTCCCTGACACGGACATCCTGACCGCCATGGGGCGCGCCTACGTCGAGTTGCTGGCCTCCCATCGCGACTATCTGATGCTCCAGCACCAGGCCTATGCGGCCTGTGACGACGTGGTGATTCGCGACCGCGTACGCGCCTGTTACGCCCGTCTGGTCAACCATGTCGAGCGACTGTCAGGTGCTGACGCAGAGCGGATCGACGAGTTCTTCCGCTATGGCATGTGGCTGAACGTCGCCGCGGCGATGGGCGTCGAGGACCTCTCGGTCGGGTGTGAGTGGATCCGAGCCGAGCAGGTCGATTAGGTACTTCGGCGCCGGCGAGGAGCGGACGGACGGCGCTCAGGTGGCCGGACGGGTCTCGGGATACCGAGGCAGCCCGTCGTCGGGGATCGGCTCCCACGCGGCGGCATAGGCGACGAACTGGTGGGCGCTGGGGCGGATGTCCGGATCGGAGTCCAACGCTCCCAGTCGCACCCCCACGTGTGAGGCGTCGCCAGGATTGCGACTGAACAGAGCCGAGCCGCAGTCGCCACAGAACCATTTCTCGGCGCCGCCCTCCGGCTTCCAGGCCCGAAGCCGATCCTCGCCTCGCACGATCCGGAAGGACTCCGAGGCCACGCGCGTGTTGGCCGAGGCGCCCGTCCCCGTGCGGCGTTGGCAGCGCGTGCAATGACAGTAGGTGGCGGCGACCGGCGCCTGCGTCAACTCGAACTGCACCGCCCCGCATCCGCACCCGCCGGTGAGCCGGAAACTCACGCCGCCAGCCTCTGGGCGAGGTCGCGTTGGGGCTCGATGCTCCAGCGGCGCGCCACCACCTCGAGTCGCTCGTTCATACCCCAGCGGTCGGGCTTGTCCTCTCCCGCATGCTGAGGACTCGCGCCCTTGAGAGCCATGGAGCCGGTGTTGTCGCCGAACGAGCGGATTGCCTGCACGTCGGAGCTCGACAGCCGGATCTCGGACGGCAGCCCGGCGAGCTCCGCGCGCTTGTCCGCCACCGAACGGGCACTCGGTCCCACCTCTTGGATCAGCGTCGGCGCGACACACGCGACGGGATCGTGGGCCAGGTTCCACTGACACGCGAGCTGGATCATCGTCAGCCCAGTGCGCTGGGCGATGGGCCTCATCGACGCCAGGCGCTCCGTTCCCGCCTCGATCCAGCCCGCGGGACGGAAGCTCCGGTGGTCCTTCGGGGCCAGTGCCTGACCGGGGTGCAGATCATCGAAGAACAGCCCCCCATAGTCCACCACCCGCGTGATCACCTTGACGCCGTGGGCGGCGGCCGCGCCGAGGCAGAGTTCCCCCGGCCACGGCTCGAGCGGATTGAGAATGATCATCGCCCAGTCGATCATCGGCCCGAAGCGCTCCAGGCAGTCGATCAGATCGAGCGTGAAGCCGTTGGCCGGACCGGGAGCGAGCCCGATCGTCCGCGTCAGGCCGGCGTCGCGGAGCGCCGCCATCCCGCTCCACACCGCCTCGCTCGTGTAGCCGGTGCGATCAGGGTTGTGCAGCAGCAGCAGGTCGAAGTGGTCGACCCCGCAGCGCTCGAGGCTGCGCTCGGTCGCCATCCGCAGGTAGGCGGCGTAGTCCGAGGCGTCCCTGAGGCGCGGATCGGTGAACCGGGGAAAGCCCTTGGCGCCGTCGCGCTCACCGGTGTAGAAGTCATGGCCAACGGCACCGACGACGCACATCTCCTCGCGGGCACGTCCGGCGATCGCCCGCCCGAGCATCGTGTCGGCGTCGCCGGCTCCGTACACGTCGGCCGTGATGACCGTCCGGATCGATGCGTCGGGCGTGATCAGGGCGATGAAGGCCTCGTCCTCGAGCGGCTCGCCGAAGTGCATGAACCGACCGCCGCTCCAGGTTCCGACGGCAACCGGGCCGGGTTCGATCGGGGGACTCGCGTCGGGCATCAGGGCGGAGTTTAAGTGCTATCCGCGGCGGCTACGCCCGACCAGCGCGCGGCCTGCATCCACAGACAGCGCTGATCGCTGCCGGCACGGGTCTCGCATCGCCCCTACCGCTGTCGCCACCACCTCCCGCTGCGCAGATCTTGGAACACCACCTCGTCACGCCCGCATGTCGTCACGACCTCCCAATAGCGTCGACGCAGCGGTCGATCGGTCCACCAGCGATCCTCGACCAACCAGGACTCGCGGACTGCGTCCACGGCACGATCCTCGACCGTCAGCGGGTGGCCGTCGACGTCGCTGGCGCTGACGGCGACGCGACGAGGGACCAACAGGCGGCGCGGTCCGGTCACGCTGGCCTACCCTTCGAGAGTACACAAATTATGTGTAAACATTACATATAATTCGTGTAATGATCGAGTAGAGTGTGGGCGTGCGCCAGGCCAGCGGAGATCTGTTTCCCACCGACACCCCGATTCCGGCCAGCCAGATGATCGGCCGCGAAGACGACGTGCGTGAGATCGCCGCGGCCCTCGTGGGTGGAACAAATCTGATCCTCGCGGGACCTCGCCGGACGGGGAAGACCAGCGTCTGCGAGGCGGCACTGCAGCGCGCCGAGCGGCGTGGGTGCTACACGACGCGCTTGGATCTGTTCAGGATCTCGGACACCGCCGAGCTCGCGGAAGCGCTCGCACTGGCGGTGATCGCGAACCGCTCTCCCGCCCGGCGTTTGATTCGCAAGGCCCGGGAGTTCGGCCGTGCCGCGCTGAGCGCGGCACAGGCCGCGGCGGTGCTCAAGCTCCAGGGCCAATTCGGCGAGGCAATCGAGCTCGCGATCACCCCGGGCTGGGCCGCGCAGGATCCCCAGCACGCCCTTGATGTGGCGCTCGACCTTCCCGAACGGGTTGCCCGCGCCGACGGTCATCGGATGATTCTGTTCTTTGACGAGTTCCAGGAGCTGGCCAGTGAGCGTCATCCCTATGGGGACCCGGACCTCGTCACCAAACGCATGCGCGCCGCATTCCAGCGCAGCTCGAGCGTGAGTTATCTGTTCGCCGGAAGCATCGAGCACGTCATGCGCGACCTGTTTGGTCCCAATCAGCGGGCGTTCAGCGGATTCGGCGGCTTTCATGCCCTGCGTCCAATCGCTGCCGATGATTGGATCAGCGGCCTCACACAACGCTTCGCGGCAGACGACTGCACGATCGAGCCGGCTGCGCTGGCCCGGATCGTCGAGCTCGGGGCGGGTCATCCACGCGCCACGATGCGGATCGCCCAGCAAACGCACCTTGTATCGGTCCAGCTCGATCACCGGCAGATCGACCTCGACGCCGTGGAGCTTGGCTACCGTGCGGCGCTCGACGGCGACTTGCCGACGATGGAGCAGACGGTCGAGCAGATCAGGAGGCTGCACAAGAACGCGCTTCAGGTCGCCCGCGCCATAGCGATGGGCAACCCTGTGCCCAGGCGACTGCCCCCGGCAATTCGCGACCGGGTGCTCAAGCTGTTGTTGCGAGCCGGGGTGCTCGAGCACGTGGCCCGGGGCGACTGGCGAATCGTCAACCCTCTGTTCAGGGACTATCTGGTCCGCCTCGACCCGCTGGGTTGAGCGCCATCGAAGACACACCAGTCGAGGCGCCGGCTCGACCCACTGGGATGAGCGCTGGTCAGATCTCAGCACATTACACAAAAAATATATAAAATTTATACAGATATTGTGTAATACCTCACTCACGTTCTCACCCCTCAAATGGCGCCAGCACGGCGCGGCGCTCGGGGAGACGCGAGCCGGGATCGACCTCCAACACGCGCAGGGCGGCGTCGGGGCCGGCAGCGGCGCGGGCCTGGCGGATCGCCTCGCGCAGGCGGGCAGCCCGGGCCGCGGCGGGATCCTCCAGCAACGCCTGCTGGTCGCTCGCGGGCGGCCCGAAACGCTCCACCGCGAGCCGGAGCACGTCCGCCGGCGCGGGCATCATCGCCAGGCGCGGTACCAGCGCGAGACGCATCCGCACCGGATCGGCGAGCGCCCCTCGGAACACCACCTGCTCACGCCAGGTCCCGCCTTGCTCGACCAGCACCGCGGAGATCACCACCGCCCGCAGCGTCCGCCCCCGTCGCTCGCGCCGGGCGAGCAGGCGGTCGATCAGCAGTCCCAATCCTCGCTCGAGCTGAAAGCCCGATGCAGCCTCGGGAAGCTCGAGCGACTCACGCAGGAATTCGCTGGCCGGCCGCGTGCGCAGAGCGCTGTCGCCTCCACTGGCCAGCTCGTGGGCGAGCAACCCGGCCTGGCCGAAGCGATCCGCCAGCGCCGCGGCGGGGAGCGCCGCCAGCTCACCGAGCGTTCTCACCCCCAAGCGCTCGAGCGCCTCAGGCAGGTCGGCCAGCATGGCCCGTGCGCGCAGCAACGCGACCGGCAGCGGGGCGAGGTAGGCCCGCGCCCGCGCCCGATCTTCGGCACCCCGCGTGGAGGTCCCCCGCGAGACGAGACCAGCGACCCCTGACACGATCTCGGGACGGCGCACCCGCGCTTTCGTCGCCGCCGCCACCGCCGCGAAGCGCGAAGGCGCGACCCCGAACCGCGCCGGGACCCGCAGCGCGCGTCGCGCCGCCGCCAGTACACCGTCGATCCCTCCGTGCAGCCGCAGCAGCCCTCGAGCGTCGAAGCAGACGAGACCTGGACGTTCGGGCTCGACCGCCGCCCCGATCGACTCCAGACGCACGAGTAACCGCTCCCAGAAGTCGGCCACGCCCGCCGGATCGGGTGGAACGAGCGCCAGCCGCGGGCATCGGGCCAGCGCCTCGCCCAAACGCATGCCCGGATGAACGCCGAATGCCTCGGCGGCCAGCGACACCTCTCCCACCTGTTGAGCGCCACCCAGCTCCGGAGCGAGTGCCGCTGGTCGCTGCAGCAACTCGGCACGATCGCCGGTGGCGATCGTGAGCTGAAAGCGTGGGATGAGAACGCAGACGATCATGGGAACCGAACGTATGTTCTCATCTGGCTCGGATGGACCCCGCCAGGTGTGCCGGGGCGAACGCCTGAGCGGAGGGGCAAAACGCGTTGGTCCCCTCCGCGTGACCAGGCGGTGGTACGGTCCCGCGGGCACATGGCGCCACCTGACCTCAGCGGGATCGCATACAGCGGCGTCCGCACCCTGCGGGCATTCAGCCAACGCATCCCGGGAGCCGGCGGCATACTGGCTCGCTCGCTGCATGACACCGTCAAGGGACGAACGGTGATGATCACGGGCGCATCCTCGGGGATCGGCCAGGCCACCTCGCTCAAGATCGGGGAGGCGGGCGGGACCGTCCTGCTGGTGGCTCGCACGCAAGCGAAGCTCGAGGAGGTGGCGGACGCAGTCGACCAGCTCGGTGGCGTGGCCTACGTCCACCCGTGCGACCTATCCGATCCAGCGGACATCGACCGCATGGCCGCCGAGGTAATCGAGCGCCATGGGCACGTCGACGTTCTGGTGAACAACGCGGGGAAGTCGATCCGGCGCTCGATCAGCCAGTCCTACGATCGCTTCCACGACTTCCAGCGCACGATGCAGCTCAATTACTTCGGGCCGGTCAAGCTGATCCTCGATCTGCTCCCGGTGATGCGAGAGCGTCAGTCGGGCCACATCATCAACATCTCGACGATGGGCCTGCAGATGAACGCGCCGAGGTTCGCGGCCTACCTCGCCTCCAAGGCCGCCCTCGATGCGTTCTCACACTCGATCGGCGCCGAGATCATCGGTGACGGCGTCCACATCACCACGATTTACATGCCGCTGGTGCGGACCCCGATGATCGCGCCGACGAAAATGTATGACCACTTTCCCACCCTCAGCTCAGAGCAGGCGGCGAACATGATCGGCGAGGCGATCCGCAAACGCCCCAAGCGGGTCACGACCAAGATTGGCAGTCTCGGGCAACTGAGCTACGCGATCGCTCCCGGCGCGCAGGACCTGGTCGTCAACCGTGCCTACCAGCTGTTCCCTGAGGGCGGCGGGGAGCCACAGCCAGAGACGGCAGAACAGCGCGCGTTCGCGCGCGCCACGCGCGGCGCGTACTGGTAGCTTCAGCCCCCGGCGATCAGTTCGCCGAAGCGCCGCGCGTCGATGTTGGCGCCCGAGAGCACGACGCCGATCCGCTGTCCCGGGGCCTCGAGCTTGCCCGCCAGCAGTGCCGCCAGCGCGCAGGCGCCGCTGGGCTCGGCGATGACCTTCAGGCGCTCGAACAGCAGCCGCATCGCCGCGACGATCTCAGGATCGGAGACCGTCACGACAGCGTCGACGAGCTCGGAGATGATCGGCCACGTGAGCGCGCCGGGTGTCGGGGCCTGCTGCCCGTCGGCGATCGTCGGCATGACCGCTATGCGCACCCGCCGCCCAGCGGCTTTGGAGCGGGCGACGTCGTCTCCGGCCTCCGGCTCGACACCGACCACGCGAGCCTGTGGCAACCGGGACTTGACCGCGGTGGCACATCCGGCGATCAGCCCGCCACCACCCACCGGGACGAGCAACACGTCGATCTCGCCCACCTGCTCCAGGAGCTCGAGCGCGGTGGTCCCGGCCCCGGCCATCACCAGCGGATCGTCGTACGGGTGCACGAGCGCGAGGCCGCGCTCGGTCGCCAGCTCTCCCATCAGGTGCTCGCGATCGTCGCGGTAGCGGTCGAAGGTGAGCACCTCGGCGCCGTAGCCTTCGGTCGCCGCCCGCTTGAACGCCGGCGCGTCGTCCGGCATCAGGATCACCGCGCTCGTGCCGCACAGCCGGGCCGCCAGCGCCAGGGCCTGGGCGTGATTGCCCGATGAGGCGGTGCAGACGCCACGGCGCAGCGCGCTGCGGTCCAGCGATGAGACCGCGTTGTAGGCCCCGCGAAATTTGAATGCGCCAGCGCGCTGGAGCCCTTCCGCCTTCAGGTAGACGCTGGCGCGAAGGCGCTCGTCGAGCGCGCGCGAGGTGATGACCGGGGTCCGGTGCGAGACGCCGCGCAGGCGAGCGGCGGCACGCTGGATCTGGTCAGGGTCCAACGCCGCCGAGGGAGGTCCTTAGGCCGACGGGTTGGCGTCGTGCATCAGCCGCCCGACCGACACCGCCGCCAGGTGGTCGGCGCTCAGCCCGGCATCGAGCTTCTCGAGCAACGGCTGCAGCTGAGCTGGGTTGGCGGGACTGATCTCCACCACCTCGCCGGCCCGGAGCGGCCCGAGCACATCGTCCTTGTCCTGGAGCGTGACGGCTCCGGCGACCAGGCGCCCACCGGCTTTGTGCGCCAGCCACCACTGACCGACGCTGGGTCCGCTGGAGGCATAGAGGAAGTGGTGGCTGTAGCCCATCGTCCCGACCAGTCGCCGCAGCTCG
>Ga0302325_10031842_pt1 | contig 10837 bp, 8 predicted proteins | sample Palsa_T0_2_FD_201948 | JGI IMG/M metagenome (GOLD analysis project Ga0302325, IMG submission 201948) | Peat permafrost microbial communities from Stordalen Mire near Abisko, Sweden - Palsa_T0_2 | ecosystem: Environmental > Terrestrial > Soil > Palsa > Peat permafrost | place: Sweden: Abisko... | reverse complement strand
CCAGCAGCGCATCCAACCCTGGAGGCAAGGTGATCGCCTACTCCAAGGGGACGCAGGGAGCCTCTGAGACAGTTGGTGCGATCCCGTCGGACTACACCCAGGGGTCAGGGACGCTCGCCAGCGGCACAACCGCGGACAAGGCGACCGAAGCCGCGCTAGCCGCCTACCCGGGTGGCGTTGTCGACCGAGTCGTAGAACTGGGCAACGGCGATTACGAGGTGCACTACATCGGCGTCAACTGGCCCCATCACATCTTCGTCAACCAGTCCTTCGAGGTCATCGGCGCCAACTCGTAGCTGACGGTGCGTCCGCCGGTGACCAGAAAGTCTGAACGGCTACCGCTGGCGGGTAGCGGGCCTCCTGCGCGAGGTCGTCGAGCACGGCGACGATGGCCGCGATGTCGTCTCGGCTCATCTGGCGGCGGCCGGTCGCCGTGCGGATCTCAGCTTGGGCGGTTACCTTCTTGGCCTGGGTCTCGGTGATTCACGGGCCGATCACGGCCCGGAGATGGACCATCCGATGATCCGGCCTGTACCCGTCAGCACGCACCGTCGACCTTGAGTGCAAAGTCCGCGGTCAGCCCGGAATGCGGGGCGCTTGGCTGGCCCCGCCGCCCGCATCCCGCCCGGCGAGCGGCCCTCACCGAAGCGGTTGAGGCGTTGGCTGTTGCGTAGGTCAATAGCTGTATGGCGTCTTGGTTCATGAATTCGCTTCGCTCCGCCCTCTTGGTCTGCTATGAACCTTCTTCGCGTTATTCATCGCTCTGCTCGTTGTCCTGTCCAACTAGAGGCTGCGAGGAAGCTGACCATTGCCGTGGGATTCGCATGGTTGGTCTGGACGTCCGGGCAGGAGGGCGTCCGGATTTAGGTTGCGATTTCGGTGGCCGGGCCGTGCCGAGCTCGCCGAGGCGGGATCGCGGAGAGATGCCATGGCGGCAATGCGACCGCCTGGGGACCTGTTACGGCGTCCGGTGACTGTGCCCACCGGGCCCGGAAGAGAAGACCTTGTTGATCACCCCGCCACCGGGCACCTCAGCCTGTTCGAGGGCCGCCCCGGCGTGGGGCGTCTGTCTGCTAGCAGCGGCGGTTATGCCTGGATCGGGTTTTGGGGCGGGTAAGTTGCCGTTGGCCGGAGTGCGTCGCCTGACTGATTCCGCTTGTCCCTGCGTGCGGAGTGCGCTCCAGCCGAGGCGCCCGGTCACGCTCTCGAGCACGTCCCCGACTTCCAAGCCGCGATTAGTGATGGTGACGCTGTTCAGTGTCATGGCGTGCCCCCTGCTGCGCATCTTGGCGACGTGCACGGCCCGGCCTACCTGAGATCCTTCTTCGATGTAGCGCAGGTCGATGGTGTTGTCGAACAGGAACATCAGCCCGTCCAGGGAGTTGCCGGGCACTCCGTGGACGCTGGTCTCGCTGGTCAGGAGCAGGGAACTGCCCCCCGCCCGGACAAGTCCGACGAGGCTGCGCATGTAGGCGGCGAAGCGGTCCTCCTCGCGGGCGGCCATTGCCAGCTCGGACAGGCTGTCGATGACGACGCGGCTGACGTGGCGCCTGCTGATCTCCGAGCGCACGGACGTGGCCAGGACATCGAGGTCCAGATCGCCCATCGGGACATAGGAGATCACGAGCTGCCCGGAATCGTGGTAGGCGCCGACATCCCAGCCGAAACCGGCGGCCACGCTGGTCAGCTGAGCGGCAGTGTCCTGGAACGTGACGTACAGGCAGTCTTCGTCCCGTTCTATCCCCTGGACGAGCCAGCGGAGCCCGAAGACCGTCTTGCCGACGCCGGAGGGGCCGGTGACGAGGCTGGCGTCACTCTGCCGCGCGCCGCCGCCCATCAGCTCATCCAGGCCGGGGATCCCGCTGGGGACCTGGCCGGTCAGCGGGGCCTCCGCCTTCGGGACCAGGGTCTCGAGGCGCGGGAACACCTCCACCCCGTGCGGGCCGATCCGGAAGGTGTGGTTGCCCGAGCTGTGGCTTCCGCCGCGCATCTTGACGATCCGCAGCCACCGCCGGTCCAGCGGCTCGCGGGGCTCATACTCCAGCTGGATGATGCCGTCGGCCAGCGAGAATACAACCTCGCTGCGCAGCTCCTCGGCGGTGTACTCACCCAGCAGCAGCAGCACCGCGTTGCTGCCGGAAAGCCGGCCGGTCAGGTCGTACAGCGCGCGGCGCATGTCCCGCTTGTCGGCAAAGTCGCCCAGCATCTTGGCGCTGTCCACTACCACGACCGCGGGTTCCTCATCCAGCGTCTTGCGGACGATCTCCGATACCAGCGCCGCCAGCCCGTCCTCGCGGTCAGGCGCCAGGTAGTCGCTCATGTGGAGGTACTCGACCATAGGCCCCAGGGCCTCCGGATCGAAGAAGGAGAACTCCTCCAGGTGCCGGACGAGCTTGTTATGCGGCTCGGACATCGTCGTGTAGTAGACGCACCTCTGCTCAGCGGTGGCCGCGGCAAAGCACATCTGCTGCGCCAGGATCGTCTTCCCGGTGCCCGGCACACCGGCCACGACCACAACCGACCCCGGCTCCAGGCCTCCATTGAGCACCAGGTCCAGCCCTGCCACGCCGGTAGACACGTGCGTCAAAGCCCGTCACGCCCTTTCTCCAGCAAGGTATTCACGATCATGATGAGGTCCTGGTCGCCGTAGGGCTTGTTCAGGATCGCGTCGGCGGCGCCCGCGAGGTGGGTGTCCCCGCTCGCGGCGAGGATCGGGATGCCAGCCACAGCCGGGTCACCACGCAGTCGCCTGATGAACTCCACGCCGCCCATGACCGGCATCATGACGTCGGTCACTATCAGATCCGGGACCCAGTCCTGCGCTGCCTTCAGCCCGGCGGCACCGTTCTCAGCGACGGTCACCTCGTGCCCCTGCCTCCGCAAGACCCGGCCCACCAGGAACCGCTCGTCCGGCTCATCATCAACTACGAGAATCCTGGCCATCCAGGCCCCCGCCCTCTCCGTGATGCAACTCTAAGTGTTAGTCATACCACCTAGTGTGACTGCCGTGACAAATCCGCGGTCAGCTCGTGGCGCCACAGAAGATGGAACAGCACCGGCAGCACCGCGATCGGGTCGCCGGCTGCCTCCGTCCCGGCCATCAGCGGCGCCGTCGCGGCGAATACCCGTTGCAGCGCATCCGCCGGCCCCGGCTGGTCATGGCCAGGGACGCCGGTACCCGGCCAGCAACCGCACGCCCAACGTCACGATCCCATCAGCGGCGCCCACCAGCCGGTACTCCCACCCCACCTGGGCGCAGGCCTGCCCGGTTGCCTCGAACTTGGCCATATCCCGCGCGGGCCCGCCGCTCGGCGGGCCGGCAGTCGATCACCACCGCTGAGCCGTCCGCGCGGAGCGTTCTCTCCGTGAAGACACGCCGGATATTCTGACTACACTCCGTGCACAGATATGACCGAAAACGCAGTTCAGGGAGCAACGCCTACGGAGAGCTACAGCAACTTCGGTCCAGGGCGCCCAGCACGATCGCCACATCGTCGGTGACCCGCGGCTTGCCCGGCTTCGGCGGGTCCTCCAGCCCGCCGGTCCCCTTCCGCCGCTACCGCTTCTTCCACAAGATCACCGTCGGCTTGGACACCCCGGTCCGCCGTGCGATCGCCTTCGTGCCGATCCCGTCTCGGCGTGCCGGTAAGGCTCGTGCCAGGAAGTGCCAAGTAGCTGACGAGTGGTGCCTGGCAGCCGGCTACGAGTGGCGGATCACCCGCAGGGTCCGCCGGGAGCCGAGCCTGGCGCCTCCCGGACGGTCGCGGCGGTCCTCAGCGAGCTCGCCGCGGTCCTTGCCGCCGGTAATTAGCCGGACTTCGTGTCCGTGCCTCGCGGTCAGGACTCAGTCGGTGGGGCGGTGCGGCGCAATGAACCCGCCGCCCGGTAGTAGCTCGCCGGTGTCTTCGAAGATCACGACGCCATTGCAGAGCAGGCTCCAGCCCTGCTCGGGATGGCTGACAATGGTGTGCGCCGCTTCGCGGTCCGGAGCCGAAGGCGCCGGACAGGGCGGTGTGTGTGGGCACATACCAGTGCCTCTGGAGTTCATCGTGGGTCTTTTCGGTTGGTGCTAGAGTGCCGCAGCTCATGCTGCGATAAGACGTCTTCAGTTAACCCTGGTGGCGGCCGGACGGAAACGGCCACTCCGAACAAGGCCCATCACCAGGCCCGATCACATTCCTTGCTACACGGGGAACGGTCGGCTTGTTTCGGGGCCTGCCCGGGGGCGGACGCGCTCACCTCGGTCGCGGCGACGCGCGGATCATCGTGGACCTGGCCGCGCTGGAGTTCATCGACTGCTGTGCCCTGGGTGCGCTGGGCCGGGTGCGGGCGCAGGCCCGGCAGGCCGGCGGTGACCTGCTGCTCGCCGCGCGGCGCGGGCCGGTGCGGCGCATCCTGGCCCTGACCGGCCTGATCGATGTCTTCTCCGTCCACGCCAGCGTGGAGGACGCCATGCGGACCATCACGCCGCTGGTTCACCTGGCCCGCGCCGGCCAGCAGTTCCAGGCCTGGCCGTAGGGCCGGTACAGCTGTCATGGTGTTGATCTGCCACGGGCTCCTTGCTGCCGGGTGAGGCGATTCAACCCGGCATTTCGCCCCGCATGGCTTATGCATCGGGTGGCTTGTTCGCTGGCTGGCGGGGGGCTCACTGCCGTCCGCAGCAGGGTGGATCTTGCGGTCTGATGGTTACGCACGGCAGGGTGGGGGATCGGTAGGGCATTCATCCCTTGTTCCAAGGAGCTGGCTTTGCGCGTCTTGATGCTCGCTGCTCCGGGTGCCGGCAAGGGCACCCAAGGTCTGCTCATCGCCGAGCACTTTGGCGTCCCGCATATCGCGACCGGTGACCTGCTGCGTGACCATGTCTCGCGGGAGACCGATCTGGGGCAGCAGGTCAAGCGGTTTCTGGACAGGGGCGATCTGGTCCCGGACGGCATCGTGCTGGACATGGTCCGCGGGGCGCTCGAGGCGGCGAAGAAGGACTCTGGCGGCTATGTGCTCGATGGGCTGCCGCGCACGATGGAGCAGGCTCGGGCGGTCTACCGGATGACCGTCGAGCTTGACCTGACTGCTGACGTCGCTCTGTACCTGCAGGTCGGTGAGGACGAGCTGATCAGGCGCCTGCTGGCGCGGGCGGAGCAGGAAGGTCGTGCCGATGACGCCGAGAATGTCATCCGTCGCCGGCTCGCGCTGTATCGCGAGGTGACCGAACCGATCCTGGGATGGTATGAGGGCCGAGGGATCTTGGTGTCGGTGGCGGGGGACCGGCCGGTCGAGGACGTCACGCGCGAGGTTCTAGTAGCGCTCGAAGTGCTGCAGGCAGTCGTCGGCCAGGTGCCGGACAGCGACCGGCGTTCGATTGACCTGACTGGGCTGGACGCTGCCTTCGGCGCCGCGCCAGAGCAGTGGCCCGGCAGCGGGGATTAGCGGCCGGTTGAGGGCGGCAGGGACCGGCTTGGCCGCTGAGCTGGGCGGGGATTCAGCGTTGTGTGGCGGGCGACCGTGCGTGATGGCCATGGTCTCGGTCTGAGGTACGCCGCCGGGTATCGGGCGGCATCTTGTTCGCGGGGGCTGCCGCCGGCGGGCATGGTTTGGGCCCCAATCACCGCGACCTGTCAGCCGACCCGGCGAACGTCCGTGGTCAGCGCACTAGGGCCTCGAGGAAGCTGCCCAGACTCCCGGGGCGGCACTGCGGCCGTCGAGCTGCCCGATAACGTCAGCGTCCGGATCGCCGATTCCGCGCTCACGGCGACCAGCCCTAACCAACATAAACTGGAACAACGACGCGCTCTACGACTCGCTGCCCTGCACCATCCGCTTCGCGCAGACCCTCGCCCGGACCCTCAAGCACATGCCCGGTCTGCTAGCGGTTCTCCTACGATTACCGCTTGTTCATGTAAGCAGGCCGATAGGCGTGTGGTCTGCACTCCCGCCCCGGTATCACAGACTTGAGATCTGCGATACAAGCAGGCCAGTCCGCCGAGATAGCCTTACCTTCGGGCTGGTTTGCAGGACGGGCAAACCCCAATCAGCGAATCGCTAGGCCGCCGCCTGTTTCGCGCCGGCTTGCCGCTCGAAGACGCTGACGGCTTCCTCCACCGACAGCCCCTTGGTCTCGGGCAGCCACCGGTAGACGAACCCGATGGCCAGTACCGCGATCACAGCGAAGCACACCATCACCCAGCCCAGCCCGATCGCGTTATGCCAGGCGGGGAACACCTCGATGAGCGCGAAGTTGGCGATCCAGTCGATGCTCGCGCCGATGGCGGCTGCCCGGCCGCGCACGGCGGTGGGGAAGACCTCGCCCTGGATCAGCCAGCCGGTCCCGCCGACGCCGATCGCGAATGAGGTGATGAAGAACGAGAAGCCGACCATCACCAGCACGGTCTTCGGCACGCCGGTCAGGAATCCCACTCCGGCTGCCGCGACCAGGATGAACACTGCCATGCCCGCGTAGCCCCACATGGCCAGCGGGCGGCGGCCTACCTTGTCAATCCAGCGGAAGGCGAAGTAGGTCGCGATCACGTTGACCGCGCCCAGGATCGCGGTCACCTCAACGCCGGCCGTCGCCGTGCTGACGGCAGTCGACGTCCCGCCGCTGAAATAGCTGCCCAGTAGCGTCGGGCCGTAGTAGAACGGCACGTTGATCCCGGAGATCTGCTGGAAGATGAAAAAGACGCACACGACGATCAGCGCTCGCCTGACGCCGGCGGTCCATGCGGTTTTCCGCCGCCGTGCCTGCTCCACCTGGGCGAGCTCGTCTGCGGCCTGCCTGGCTTGCTCTTCACTTACTTCCATGCCCAGCAGGCCGAATGCCTTCGCCGTGTCGGCGTAGCGCCCGTGGAGCATCAGCCACCGGGGCGACTCCGGCATCCGGGCCCGCAGCGCGACGGCTACCAGCGCGGGAATCGCCCCGATGCCGAGAATGAGCCGCCAGTCCAGGCCGCCCGCCGAACCCGGCGCGGCTTTGAGGATGAGCAGGGCGATCAGGTAGGAGACGAGGATGCCCACGGTGATCATCCATTGCTGGATGATGCTGAGCTGGCCGCGCCGGCTGCGGGGCGCGAACTCGGCGATATAGGAGGTGGCGATCGCGGAGTCCGCTCCGATCGCCAGCCCGATGAGCGTCCGGGATCCGAGCAGCATGACGGCATTGACGGTGACCGCTGACAAGATCGCGCCCACCGCATAGATCGCAGCGTCACCGACGAGCAGTGACTTACGTCCGAACCGGTCTGTCAGGGGACCGGCTATCAGGGCGCCCACTGCGGCGCCGAGCGATGCGCCGGCTACCAGGTAACCGGTTGCGAAGCTGGACAAATGGTAGGGAATAAAGCCCAGGGCCGACCCGATGTTGGAGGTGTCGTACCCGAACAGGAATCCGCCGATGCAGGCAAGGGCCGCCAGGTACCAGTAAAAGCCCGTGGGGATACGCGAGTCCAGCTCTTCGAGGACGCTCCGTCCGGATGGTTGCGCGGCCTTGGCTTCCGATACCACCTAGCGCCTCCTCGCGGTCGGCTCAACACCACTTCAGGTGAGCCGGGGATGGGCGTCGCCGCCAGTAAGTGACGGGAGAATCCTGGCGCGTGGCCCTCCTCGTTCGTGCCGCCATACGTTGGACCTGCTGCGGGGATACCCGAGACGCTCGATGCCAAAACACGGGAACCGGCGTCGCGCCCCTGCTGGCCCGTCACGGAAGATGATGGCGCTGCCGGACTGCGTCCGAGGCGGCCGGGCACCCAATGGACATGCGGCGTGACGTGTTTGGACAGAACGGTACCGGAGTCCTCTCACCGGCGACAGCTTGGAACATCGGCCGGAGCTGGCCCAGCGTGCCGGTGCCGGTGCCGGCCTGCTGGTGCCCAGCATGTTCGAGCGGTGCGGGCTGGCCCCGCTAATCGGGATGCGGCACGGGACGGTGCGGGCGGTAGGCGAGACGGCCGGCCCGGTGTTCGACCGCGAGTATCCGGCGCCCGCCGGCCGAGCACAACGGGTGTGTGTTTTACCAGGCGCTCGGGCGGATCCGGGGATTCTCCCCGGCCGAGATGGCGCTGCCCAACCAGCCCGATGTCGCCTACCAGTTCCGCACGCTGCTTGACTGCGGCTACGAATGGGTGCTGGTCCACGAACACACCGTAGAACAACCCGGCGGCAGCGCCGTTGAACGCCCGCAGTTGCCGCACCGGCTCGTCTGCACAGACTCCCACGGCAACACGGCGATCGGCCAGAACCGCAGGGCAACGGTCGCCCGGGCGCCTGGTTAATACCGAAGTGGGCTCACCAAAACGAGCCTGTGCCCGCCCGCCGGCCGCCGCAGACCGCGGCGCTGACCGAGCGGCCGGCCGGGACAACGGGGGTATGAACGCATCCACGGCGAGCTGAAGCGGCTCGGTCACCGGGTGAGCGGCCCGGCGATCCGCCGCATTCTGAAACGAACAGGGCCCGGGCCGGCACCCCGCCGAGCCGACGATCAGTGGCGCGACTTCATTCGTGCAGGCCGAGGGTAGGCACAGGCAGCTCTGCACGGCATCGGGGCAGGAACACACCACGCTCGCCGCTTTTACGCCGCGGACGTGCTCGACCCCTCGCACGGCAGACATCTGGTAGAAATTTCGTGAAAATTATTGCTAGTTCTAGTGTGCGGGTACAGCCAGTTATCAGGCGCCGACGAACGTCGGCCGGCACGGCCGTTGGACCCGGGAGCCACAAAAGAGGACTGCTGGTGCGATAACAGTCCGCACCGTCCCGGTCCCCGGAAAGAAGAAGCCGTGCCTGAGCAGACCTCGCGGTAGTCCTGCTGATCGCCGCCATCGCAGGAGCCCTGCTGATGACTGCGGCAAGAACCGCCCGGGTCACTCAGCTGCGCATGGTCATGCGGCGCGACCGGTGCCGCCCACCACAAGCCTGAGGACCGCCTCGCGGTGTACATGACCGACCTGGCTAGGATCCTGGAGGCACCGTATGCGGGCCGTTCAGTGCGCCGCCTGGCCGGCGGTCGCCAGCCAGCCGAGCCGCTTTGACATCGCCCGCGCGCAGCTGACGACGGCGCGTACGTGGCCGGAGACCTCGGCCGCGCGCCACAGGACCGACCATGGGTAGTAGGACGCCGGTTCGGTGAGCGGCCGCCAGGTGGTTCCGGGCAGCGCAGAGATGCAGGAGGAGGGCACGCAGTACAGGCAGCGTCCCTGGGCGACGAGATCGGCGGCCGCCCGGATGCTCTCCACGGTCCCCCCGTACACGGCGGGGGTAAAGCCGGCCGACCGGCACATCTCGACGGTGAACTGATTGAATTCCGGAGCCCGCACTTCTTCGGCGAGCAGCAGCGGTTCGGTGGCCAGGACAGCGACTGGGACGCCGTCAAGCTCGGCGAACCGGTGACCGGCTGGCACCAGGACCCCGAGCGGGTCCTGGCGGAACAGCAGAGATGCGATGTGCGGCGGGGCGAGCCCGGCCCGTCCGACACCTACGTCCAGCCGGCCGTCGGTGAGCTGCTGGTACTGCCCGGGCACACTGGCCTCGACCTGGTGGATCACCAGGCCGGGGTAGCGGGCCTGAACCTCGTGCAGGATCAGCGGCATCGAGTCATAGCTGGAATCGATGATGCCGACTCGCAACGTCGCAGCCGCGCCCACCGCGGTCCGTGCCGCTCCCGCGGCGCGGTCCACGTGCGCCAGGATCTGCCGTGCCTCGACCAGGAACACCGCCCCGGTGGCGGTCAGTGAGACGTGATGCGTGCTGCGTTCCAGCAGGCGGACCCCCAGCTCGCGCTCGAGCCGCTGCACCTGCTGGCTCAGCGCCGACTGGACGATGTGCTCCCGCTCCGCAGCCCGGCCGAAATGCAGTTCCTCGGCCAGGGTCACGAAATAACGGAGCTGACGTAGCTCCATGCCCGCCGCCAAGCCCGTGTCCGGTTCATTATCTCTCCTTGTCCCAGGACGATCAGCTGGTGATCGTCTTTGCAGATTCATGGTCCTTCGGCGGCTGGGGTGCCACCGCCGGACCGGCGCTGGCGCGCGTGCTCTCCAGGTCGAACAGGCGCGAGCGGAGGTAGCTGAGCGCATGGGCGCGCAGCCGGGAGACGTGCATCTGGGAGATGCGGAGCTGCTGGCCGATCTGCGCCTGGGTCATGCCGCCGCGAAAGTTCATCACCAGGATCTCCTGCTCACGCGGGGGCAGCTCGCCCCAGTGCATGGCGACGGCCCGCATGCCGAGCATGTGCTCCAGCCGCGGATCCTCCGCACCGAAGACGTCAGCAAGGGTGCTCATGCCGGGCTGGCCGGGCAGCGGCGCGTCCAGCGAGAACGGCCAGAAGGCCAGCTCAGCCCGCCGGGCCTGCCGCAGGTCATCCCCGCTGACCCCCAGGTGCCGGGCTATGTCGGAGTCGGCCGGGGTACGGCCCAGTTCCTGGGTCAGCCGCCAGGTCGCCTCGCGGACTTCGAGGACCAGGTCCTGCACTGGGCGCTTGACATGGATCTGCCAGCGCTTGTCGCGGAAATGCCGCTTGATCTCGCCGCTGATGCACGGCCGCGCGTACGTGGCCAGGCTGGCGCCGGCGGCCGGATCGAAGTTGTTGATCGCCTTCAGCAGGCCGACATACCCCACCTGCATCAGGTCCTCCGCCGGCTCAGGGCTGCGCAGGTACGGTCGCACGCAGGACCTGACCAGGCCCTGGTGGCGGATGACCAGCAGCTCGCACGCCGCCGCCCGCCGCTTGCTGGCCCGCGGGGACAACCGGACGATGCCCAGCAGCTCCCGGTCATCCAATCCGGCCAGGTCCTTCTTTAGCATCCGGTCTGGCGGGGCGGGCGAACCCGGCGCGGATTCCGCGACAGCTACTGTT
>Ga0302325_10031841_pt1 | contig 10838 bp, 8 predicted proteins | sample Palsa_T0_2_FD_201948 | JGI IMG/M metagenome (GOLD analysis project Ga0302325, IMG submission 201948) | Peat permafrost microbial communities from Stordalen Mire near Abisko, Sweden - Palsa_T0_2 | ecosystem: Environmental > Terrestrial > Soil > Palsa > Peat permafrost | place: Sweden: Abisko... | reverse complement strand
ATCCCGTGCCGCCCGCGCGGCCGCCGGCGCATACCTTGCCCGCGAAGGCGGACCCGGCCTCGAAGACGAATTCGCCCTCAATGATCTGCGCCAGCGCCACAATGTCGCCCGCACCTCGCTGCGCGATTCCGAAAAGAACGCGGAGCGGCTCAAGGACAGCCTGTCGGAGCTGGTGCGTGAAGCCGCCGTCATCCGTGGTCGGTTGGCCGATCTGAGCGGAGAGCGCGCCGAAATTGAGCAGCGTCTCGCCGTCGCCCCGGCCGATTCCGATAGCCCCGCGAGCGTCCTTGCTGATGCCAGCGTTGCTCTGGAAGCCGCCCGGAGCGCGCTCGACGAGGCGCGCGCGATGCTCGCCGAGATCGAACGGTCGCGCAGCGAGGGAGCCGAGCGCGAGCTCGACGCCCGCACGTCGTTCGAACGCGCCGCCGCGAATCTCAAGGCCACGCGCGACGTGCTTGCCCGCGCCGAACGCCGCGCCGCCGCCCGCGCGCAAACCCCCGTGGCTGTGCGTCTGCGCGCCGTGCTCGAATCGCTCAACGGCGATCGTCCGGCGACCGATCCGTCGGCGCTGCTCGACGTTATCAAGGCCCCGGCCGCGCTCGAATCCGCGCTGCGCGCCGCGCTCGGAACCGAGATCGACGCACTGGTCGTCGATACGCCGTATTTTGCCGTCCGGGCGATCGAAATTCTGAAAGAACGCGAAGCGGGACGATTAAGTTTCGTACCGACAGCGGCCGCATCCACGCCGCCCACCGAAGCGATCGAGGCTCCCGGAATCGCGGGGCGTCTGCTCGATCAACTTGAAGTCGATCCGCGCTTTGCGCCGACCGCCGAAGCGATTTTGGGCCGCGTGATGATTGCCGACGACGTCGCGGCTGCTATTGCGGCGTCGAATCTCAACGGTCACGGCACGCTGTTTGTCACCCGCGATGGCGACGTGGTCTCGCCCGGCCGGATGATCAGCGGTGGCAGCGCGGCGCATTCGTTAAACGGGCGCCACGGCAGCGATGCCCAGGACGACGAGCCGTTGATTTCCGTCGAAGATGCCCGCGCGGCGGTCGAGGAAGCCGTTCGTGTCCATTCCGAAGAGCAAACCTGTCTCGCCGAACAGCGAGCCAGCCGCAATATTCTCGATAGCCGCCTTGGCGACGCCCGGCGGGTGGTTGCGAACGCCGAACGCACCCTCGAAGATCGGCGCCGGACGATGGCGGCGCTCGAACAGCGTGTGGCGCTTGAACAGGCGCGGCGCGCCGACTCCGCCCGGCGACTCGATGAAATCGCGACGCTGATCGCGAACGCCAACGCTCGGCTCGAAGAGCTGGCGCATGGCGAGCAGATTGGCCGTGCGGCACTAGCCGAGGGGGCTGCCGCGGCGGCAGGCTTGCGGACGACCGCCGAAAACCTCGGAATCGAAGTGACGGAGGCGACCGCGCGGATCGAGGCGCGGCGCGCATCGCGGGCCGCACTCGAACAAGAGCTGCGCCATCTGTGCCGCCGTACTGATGAGCTCGAATCCCGCGCCGACGCCGACAGTGCGGCGCTTGCACGGGCGCGCGCCGAGCGCGAAGAGTTCGCCTCCGAGCTCGCCAAAATTGCCGCCCAGGATGAGGAAAGTCGCGCGCGCGAGTCCGCGCTGGCGGACGCCGTGGCCGAGCTGCGTGAAGAGTGCGCGCTGGCCGAAGCGATCGTGGCCGAGCGCCGCGCCGATCTGACCCGCGCCACCGAAACGGTCGACCGCCTCGCGAGTGAAGCGCTGGAATCCGCGATGGCGCGCGAACGTTCGAGCGCGCTCAGCGAGGAGCTCGATCGGAGCTTCGCCGAAAAGTTCGATGCGCCCTTCGACGCCATGGCCGCGGAACTCGAAACGCTTCTCGAAGGCCGCGACGCCGGCGCCGACGACAGCCGGCTGGCCGATCTGCGCACGCGCGCAGATCGAATCGGCGAGGTCAACCTGGCCGCCGAAAGCGAAGTCAATGAACTCGAACAGCGCGCCGCCGGCCTCACCGCCGAGCGCGCCGACCTCGAGACCGCCGTCGAAGACCTCTCGCAGACGATCCAGAAGCTCAATCGCGAGGCACGCAAACGCTTCGCCGAAACCTTCGAGGGCGCCGCGCGCAACTTCTCGGAAATCTTCCCCAAGCTGATGCGCGGCGGCCGCGGCCATCTGGAGCTCGAGACCGGATCGGACATGCTCGATGCGGGCGTCAATATCCTGGTGCAGCCGGCGGGCAAAAAAGTCCGCGAAATCGGCCTGCTCTCGGGCGGCGAAAAGGCGCTCTCCGCGATGGCGCTGATCTTTTCGCTCTTCCTGCTCAATCCGAGCCCGTTCTGCGTGATGGACGAGGTTGACGCTCCGCTCGACGAGTTCAGCCTCGCGGCCTTTGCCGCGATGGTCGCCGAGTTGAAGGAGCGCTCGCAATTTATCGTCATCACGCACAACCAGCGCACGATGCAGCGCGCTGACCAGGTCTACGGGGTCACGATGGAGCGGCCCGGCGTGTCGAAGGTTATCTCGATGCGTATCCCGCAGGCCGCCTGAGGATAACCCGCGCTGGCTGGTTCCCGATTGGTTTCCTGATCTCGGCGGCGGCTGTTATCCTTTTCGCGGAATGACCGTTGCTCGAACGACTGCCATCGAATTGATCAGAGGAGTCCCGCGCCGCACCGTCGATAGCGCGGTTGGCCTGCGCTAGGCTTTGCCTTGGCTACTTATCAGCTAATAGTTCTCGTGATGATCGCGGTTGGCGTGCAGTTCGGACTGCTCAGCGCCGCCCTGTTGCTGGAGTTCAGTGCCCGCAAAAAGCGCCCCCTTGATGTCGCCGTTCCCGTCGAGAGTGATGCAGAGGAAGAAACGGCCGGATCTGCTGCAACACTGGCGCGCCGCCCGGCGACGGTCAGCAGAATCGCCGATGCGCTCAAGCCGGACCCCGAACTCGAGCCCGTCGAGGCCGAGTCGCCAGCAGAATCCGCGCCGACGCCAATAGAACTCACGCCTGAAGCGATTGCTGAAACAGAGCCGATCGAGCCGTCTGTTCCTGAAATATCACCTGAAATAATTGGTGAAATAGCTCCTGAAACCCCAGCCGAACCAATCCCGGAAGTCGCTGTGGAGCCGACGGCGCCGCCGGTTGCCGCTGCGCCCCCACCAGTTGCATCTGAGCCGGTCCGAATCGGTATCGGGCTGCGCAAGACTCGCGAAGGATTCCTCGGCCGTATCCGCGCCGCGATTACCGGCAGCGCGAAGATCGACGAGATTTACGAGGGCCTCGAAGAAGCGCTGATAGCCGCCGACGTCGGTGTCGACGCCAGCATGAAAATCGTCGCGGCGGTGCGTGCGGCGCTCAAGAACGATTCGCGGCCCGATGCGATTCGAGGCGCTTTGAAAGGCGAAATCGAACGAATTCTGACCGCCTCGGCGCGTCCGATGGCTGAGCCGCCAGCTGGTGAGCCATTGGTGATATTGCTCGCCGGGGTAAACGGAGCCGGCAAGACCACGACGATCGCCAAGCTCGCCGCGATGTTCAAGGAGCAGCGCGGTTCGGTGACCGTCGCCGCCGCCGATACCTTCCGGGCCGCCGCGATCGAACAGCTCGAAGTATGGTGCAATCGCGTCGGCGCCGACATTATCAAGCAAAAGCAGGGTTCCGACCCCGCCGCTGTCGCCTTCGACGCGGTCAAGTCGGCGCGGGCGCGCAAGGCCTCGACGGTATTGATCGATACCGCGGGACGGCTGCAGACCAAGATCAACCTGATGGAAGAGTTGAAGAAGATTGGGCGCGTGGTCGGGCGCGAACTGCCCGGCGCGCCGCATGAGGCGTGGCTGGTGCTCGACGCGACCACCGGCCAGAATGCCCTGTCGCAGGCCCGCCAGTTCGGCGAGGCGGTCGCGCTGACCGGCGTGGTGCTGGCCAAGCTCGACAGCAGCGCCAAGGGCGGCGTGATTATCGCGATCGCGGAGCAATTGAAGCTGCCGGTTCGCTACGTCGGATTGGGGGAAAAAGTCGAGGATTTACGGCCATTTGATCCAAAGGAATTTGTTGAAGCGTTGTTCGAGGGCGAAGAGTCCGGGGGTGGGGCAAGCGGCTCCTATGCTGCTTGACAGCTTTCTTAATAGAAAATTAAAGTAAAAGAGGAAGTCTGACTGATGGCGATTGACGCTTTGAAGCAACTTGACGACCGAATACAGGCCTCGGTCGCCCGCATCCATCAATTGCGCAAGGAAAACGAAAAACTGACCGTCCAATTGGCGGAAAGCGAGCGGAAACTGGCCGAAGTCAACGGCCAGGTCAAGCAGTTGGACACCGAGCGCCGTCAGCACGAAACCGAGCGCAGCGATATCAAGACCCGGATCGAAAAGATCCTGGCGCGCTTCGACGAGCTGGATTTGAGCTAGCCCATGAAGGCCGTCAACGTCGAGATAATGGGTCTCAACCTGACGGTCGCCAGCGAGGACGGTGACGAGTGGGTCAAGTCGCTGGCTCATACGGTCGATAAGCGGATTCGGGAGATTCAGGCCAACAGCCGATCGGTGAACTCGATAAACCTGGCGATTCTGGCGGCGCTTAACCTGGCCGACGAACTCGAGCATCTGCGCAAAGACCATCAGAAGTTATTGGACGATATTGAGGAGTTGAATGGACGGCTGTCGGCGGCGATCGACGAGTAATCTTGGAATAATTTTGCCGGATGGATTTCTCCGGGTCGACTTCCCACGGAGCATAGATGAGTAGCTTCACGGGGATCGATATGCGAAGGTCGGCGCGCGACTAGTCACTTAATAAGCGGCGGCGGGGTAGAGGGGCTTACAGCGAAAGGCATCAATGCGGTGCGTGCAAACATGCGAATAGCGGAAGTTTTTCCGCACATCTTCTCCAACGGTCCGGAAACGCCCGTCGCCTCGACGATTGGCGCTTATCATGCCGATCGAGCCGATGATCGCCTGACTGCGCAATCGCCGATGTGATCCGTTAGCGGCTCCCGCACACCCGCCAGCGGAAATACCGGTGGCGGACGAAAAATCCATACTAAGGCGGATTGTCGGGCGCGCTCGCGCCGCGATGGCGGCGGATCGGGCGCGGATTCTCTCCGATATTATCGCTCGTACGGTCCTGGCCTTGGATGTCTATCGCCGCGCCGATTCGATCGTTCTCTACGCTCCGCTTGGCCGCGAAGTCTCGACCGCTACGATCCGCGAGGCGGCCTGGCGCGACGGCAAGTCCATTTACTATCCCAAAATCGCGGCCGACGGAGTCACGATGGAGATTGTCGGGATCACCGAGTCGTCGCGCTTCGAGCCGGGCGCGCTCGGGATCGCCGAACCGGCGGGCGAGACGACGGATCTCATAACACTCGCCGACCTCGAAACGTTGATAATCGTCCCCGGCGTCGTCTTCGGTCCGGCGGGCGACCGGATAGGCCGTGGAGGCGGCCATTATGATCGCTTCCTGGCCGGCGCGCCGCGCAGGGCGACGACGGCCGGGCTCAGCTATGGGTTCCAGTTACTCGACCACGTGCCCCGGGGGGGTCATGACCGGCGAGTTGATTTTATTGTTAGCGAATTCGCCATCCATCGGGCCGGCGTTGAAGCGCCGACACCGGCTCGGAATACGGCAGACCAAGGAGGTACACCCAGGTGGACTTATTGATTCTAATCCTGGGCTTTGCGATCGGCGCCGCGGTGATTTTTTTTGTCACGGCAAATCGCAACCGCCAGCAGGCGGTTGATTTGGACGCGGCGGCTGACAAGGCCAATGAACTACTCAGAGAAGCACAAGCAAAAAGCGAATTGCTCGCCAAGGAGGCTGAGCTCAAGGCAAAGGATCTGGTGGTCGGCGCGCGCGCCGACATTGACAATGAAGTCCGTGAGCGGCGCCGCGAGCTGGCTGGACTCGAAAGCAAGCTAGATTCGCGCGAGGAAAGCCTCGACAAGCGCGTCGAGTCATTCGAACGGCGCGAGACCGAGCTCAACCGCCGTGACCAGGGCGTTCGCACCCGCGAAAAGACCATCACCGAGAAGGAACAGGAGCGGCAGGCGCTGATCGACGAAGCGCGCGCAAAACTCGAGCAGGTGGCCGAACTCACGCGCGAAGAGGCCAAGCGCTCGATTATCGATGAAATCGTCGGCTCCGCCCGTAACGACGCCGCCAAGCATATCCGGGTGGTCGAAGAGGAAGCGCGCGAGGAGGCCGAGCGCCGCGCCAAGCGGATCATCTCGATTGCGATCGAGCGGCTGGCCGGCGAGTTCGTCACCGAACGGACCGTCGCCGTGATTCCGCTGCCGTCAGACGATATGAAGGGCCGAATCATCGGTCGCGAGGGCCGCAACATCCGCGCGATCGAAGCGGCGACCGGCGTCGATATTATTATCGACGACACGCCCGAGGCGGTGGTCATCTCTTGCCACAACCCGATTCGCCGCGAGATCGCGAAGGTCGCGCTCGAGCAGCTGATCTCCGACGGCCGGATTCATCCGGGCCGTATCGAAGAGGTCGTGCGCAAGGCCGAGCAGAAGGTCGAGGAGTCGATTCGCGAGGCCGGGCAGCGCGCGATTCTCGAAGTCGGCGTCCATGGTATCCATCCCGAGCTGGTCAAGCTGCTCGGCATGCTGAAGTATCGCTACAGCTACGCGCAGAACGTGCTGACGCATTCGCTGGAAGCGGCCTTCATATGCGGCTCGATGGCGGCGGAGCTCGGGCTCAACGAAAAGCAGGCGCGGCGCGCGGCGCTGCTGCATGATATCGGCAAGGCGCTCACCCACGAGATTGAAGGATCGCACGCGTTGATTGGCGGTGAGCTCGCGCGCAAGTACGGCGAGTCGGCCAAGATCGTCAATGCGATCGCGGCCCATCATGAGGAAGTCAAAGCCGAGACGATTCTGGCGCCGCTGGTCGACGCCGCCGATGCGCTCTCGGGCGCGCGGCCCGGCGCGAGGCGTGAAGTGCTCGAGAGCTACGTCAAGCGGCTCGAGGACCTCGAAGCGATCGCCAAGACTTTCAAGGGCGTCGACAAATGCTTCGCCGTGCAGGCCGGCCGCGAGATGCGGATTATCGTCGAGCCCAACCAGGTCTCCGACGACGACACGCTGATGCTCGCGCGCGACGTCGCCAAGAAGATCGAGGCCGACATGACCTATCCGGGGCAAATCAAGGTCACGGTGATTCGGGAGACGCGCGCGACGGAGGTCGCCCGCTAACGCTGGGTCCGGAGGCTAGACCGTCGCGAAGATAACGATCTGGCCCAGTGGGTCATCCTTTGCGCAGCGAAGGATCCCTACGGACGGCCGCTGATCGATGCCGAACGCAATCGGCAAGTGCGTACGTAGTAGGGATTCTTCGCTCCGGCGGCCTGGGCTCAGAATGACGCACGGTGTTGCCGGGCCTGGTTTGAGGACCGTGATCGTACGGGCGCCTTGCGTTGGCCGGAGGCAGGCAGCGGATCTTACCCTCTCCGGGTGGGGAGAGGACGGCGCGGAGCGCTGGGTGAGGGATCGCTAAAAAAGATGTCTGCGCTTTTCTGAGAGTGGACCCTGACCTGCGCCTCAGGTCGGGACCCTCGAAAGCCCTGTGCATTTACTTGTCGAAGGGATCCCCCTACGTTTGAGGCAGCACGAAGGTGAAGAAATCTTCGTGTCAACGTCCATCTTTTTCACCCAACTTCGCACCCAACGGAGACTACGATGCCGTTTGCACGTATCGATTTGGCTCAAGGAAAATCCCCCGAATATCGCGCCACCGTGGCTGACGTCGTGTACGAGGGGATTGTCGGGATCCTGAAGGCGCCCGATGGCGACCGCTTCATGATCATCGGCGAGCATAAGCCGGAGAATTTCGTCTTCGATCCGAACTTTCTCGACATCAAGCGATCGCCCGACCTCGTCTACATCCAGGTGACCAGCACCGTTGGAAACACCAAGGAACAGAAGCTTGCCTTCTTCCGGCAGATGGCCGACGAACTGAACCGTCGGCTCGGCGTGCGCCGTGAGGATGTCTTCATCAGCCTGGTCTTCGTCAACCGCGAGGACTGGTCATTCGGCAATGGCGAACCGTGGTGATTGACGATCCAAGCCCGACACGGAAGTTTCTCGCTTCGCGCTCAAGCGCTCCGCTAGCGGCTGTGGACCGTGATCGCATGCGCGCCTTGCGTTGGCCGGAGGCGGGCGATAGCTTCGCATCAAGAGGTCTCCTCGATGGCGGTAAACAAGGCGATTCTGATCGGTAATCTCGGGCGCGACCCCGAAGTCAGATATCTGCCCTCGGGCCAGAACGTCGCGAGCTTCACCCTGGCGACCAGCGACTCCTACACCGACCGCGCCGGCTCGCGGCAGGAACGGACCGACTGGCACAATATCGTCGTTTTCGGCAAGCAGGCCGAGCTGTGCGGGCAATATCTGAAGAAGGGCCGGCAGGTTTATATCGAAGGGCGCATCTCGACGCGCACCTATGAGGCCAAAGACGGCAGCGGCAAACGCACGCGCACCGAGATCGTCGCGCAGCGGGTGCAGTTTCTCGGCGGTCGCGCGGGCGCCGGCGCCGGGTCGATGGAGGATCCGATAGAACTAGGCGGCGGCGCCGAAGCGCCGGCCGCGCCGATCGACGACGAAGACATCCCTTTCTAGCGCAGCGCGCTTGATCGGCGTTCATATCCGCGAAGGGACCGCGGCCCGCCGATAGACCCGGGACATTCCAAATTAATCTCTAATGGGGAGAGATTCCGATGGCGAACAAACGACCGGTATTGCTGGTTGGCAGCGTGGCGATGAATTCCACGACGGAAGTTTTCGAGCGCGTCGCAGGCGCGTTGGGAAATAGCGCGCGCCGAATTCCCGATGGCGAGACGGGCGTCCGCCGCGATTGGATCGGATGGCAGGGCGCGGTTTTCGGCAAAGCCGCCGGCCTCGAGGTCGCGGGGACTCGTCCGGTTCCGGGAGGCGAGCCGTTCACGATCTATCGCGCCAAACCGGGAGCCTCCACCGGCGATATCAAAATGGGCGCGCTCGGTTATGCAGCCGTCGCCGAAGAATCCTATCGTGAGTTCACGCGCCTTCGCGCCGCCGGAAAAATTCCCGCGGGCGTCCGCTTCGAGGTATGCCTGCCGACACCGCTCGCTCCCGTCGCGGGCTTTATCGACAGCGGTGACGTGACGCGCGTATGGCCGGCCTACGAGCGGCACATCATCGAAGAGACAACCGGGATCTGCCGCGCAATTCCCCATCGGGATCTCGCGATTCAATGGGATATAGCCGTCGAGATGGTCGCGCTCGAAGCTGCGAAGGCAGGTGTCCCCGGCCCGTTTCCCGCCGGCGTCACGATCAAGGAAATGGCGGACTCGATCGCCCGAGTCACTAACAACGTGCCCGCCGACGTCGAGGTTGGATTGCATTTCTGCTACGGCGATCGCGGCCACAAGCACATGATCGAGCCGAGCGACACGAGCCTGATGGTCGAGCTGAGCAACCTATGCACCGCGGCGATTACGCGGCCGATCACCTGGATTCATATGCCGGTGCCGCGCGATCGCGACGACGACGCCTACTACGCGCCGCTGAAGAATCTGAAGTTGAATCCGGGCACGGAATTCTACCTCGGCCTGGTCCATCGCACCGGCGGTATCGAAGGGAATCGCCGGCGAGTCGCCGCGGCGAGCAAGGTCGTCAAGGATTTCGGCGTCGCCACGGAATGCGGCCTCGCGCGACGTCCAGCCGACACGATGGACGATGTGCTCGCGCTCCATCGAACCGTCGCCGAACTGTAGCCGTCGCGGAACGGCAAACGGATCGTCGAACATTTCGCGCCCGCCGCTCCGAAGATCTTACCCTCTCCCTCATGGGAGAGGTCGTGCCGAGAGTCCTCTGATCCGAGGCGCGGGTGAGGGTCCTTTCGTCAGCGCAGCTCGCGGACTCGCCTGCTCGCTTCGCGTCGGAACGCTCCGCTGATCTACTTTGAACGCAGCTCGCGGACTCGCCTGCTCGCTCCGCGTCGGAACGCTCCGCTGATCTACTTTGAACGCAGCTCGCGGACTCGCCTGCTCACTTCGCGTCGGAACGCTCCGCTGATCTACTTTGAACGCAGCTCGCGGACTCGCCTGCTCGCTTCGCGTCGGAACGCTCCGCTGATCTACTTTGAACGCAGCTCGCGGACTCGCCTGCTCGCTCCGCGTCGGAACGCTCCGCTAGCCGCCTCATTCTGAAGCGCCGCGCTGAAGAAGAGCGCCTGTGTTGGAAATCAAGCAAATGATCGGGATTCCATCGACCGCTGGTCGCGGAGAATGGCATTGTTGCGCATGCCGATACGGGCCCTCGCGCCCGCATCTTTCTTCATCGTGATGGTGATTAGATCTGCGTCGTTTAATTGAAACAATCAATCCAGGATTTAAATTTGCCAAGAGTTGCTATCGATGAGATCCTAGCGGGCAAAACTTGAGCTCGTCTATCAGAGGGTGCCGTGAAACGACGTGCGATTTCGGTTCTCCGCTTCAGGCGATCATTCATCTTCCAACCGCTCGCCGGACTCCTCGCGGTTCTCTTGTTGCCATTTCTTTCGCGGATCGCGGGCGACACCGGCCTTCGGATCTCCGAAGCCTCGGCACAGACCTTCAAAACCCCAATCGTTCAAAACTGTCTCGGCAGGGCATGCGGCGACGTGCAGCAATTGGAAACCGACGGAGTGACGGCCTACCTCAGCCTTCACGATCTTCCGCCCGCTGATGCTTCAATTATCTACAAGTACGGCCGCACTGACCTTCGCAGTGGAGTTCGAGGAGCCATGTTCAGCATTCTGTTGGGCATAATCCTCAAACCCGCATCGCAGCGTACTAAGCACGAACTGACTCTGTATAGCTGG
>Ga0302325_10031840_pt1 | contig 10838 bp, 5 predicted proteins | sample Palsa_T0_2_FD_201948 | JGI IMG/M metagenome (GOLD analysis project Ga0302325, IMG submission 201948) | Peat permafrost microbial communities from Stordalen Mire near Abisko, Sweden - Palsa_T0_2 | ecosystem: Environmental > Terrestrial > Soil > Palsa > Peat permafrost | place: Sweden: Abisko... | reverse complement strand
AATACTGCCTGAAGGCTGCGTCGCCGGTCACTTCGGCGCCAGTGGCGGAGCCGACAAAAGCCACCGGCCCGTCCTGAAATGCCGACTCGGGCACCAGCTCCGCCAATTCGGCCGCCAGCGGCCGCAGCGCGCTGGTGTGGCCCGGGTAGTCGACGGTGAGGTGATGGGTGAACAGGCCGCGTTGCTGTGCCAGCTCAGTCAACGCGGCCACGGCGTCGTCTTCACCCGACACCACCGTCGACGACGGCCCGTTGACCGCGGAGATCTCCAGCCAGCCCGGTGCCTCGTCGATCAGTATCCGGGCTTCGTCGAGTCCGATGCCGAGGACCGCCATCGCGTAGCGACCCGTCAACCGGTCGACGACCGCGACGCGGGCACCCACCAGAGCGACCGCGTCGGACAGCGAAACCTTCTCGGCGACATACGCCGCGGCGATCTCACCGAGGCTGTGCCCGATGGTGACAGCGGGACGGACGCCGCACGATCGCCACTGCTGAGCCAACGCGACCGCGTGAACGAATTGGGCGCCCTGAATCTGGGTTCTGGACCAGTTCGCGCCGTCTTCACCGCACAGATACGGCAGCGGCGACGGTAACCCGGCCGCAGCGAACGCCGCTGCGCAGCGGTCGGCCTCGGCGCGATACGCGGCCAGTCGCTGGTAGGCCGCTGTTCCCATCGACTGCCACTGATTACCTTGCCCCGGGAACACGAAAGCGATGTTCGGCACAACACTTTTCGATGACCGAGTGACCAGCGGATGGTCTTCGCCGCGGACCAGCGCGGACAGGCCGGCCGTCAGTTCGGCCCGATCTGCGGCTCGCAGCACTGCGCGGTGTCGCCGGGTCCGCCGCAACCGCAGCAGCGTGGATGCGACGTCGACGGTCGGATCGTGGTCGCTGTCGAACCGGTCCAGAAAATGCAGGATCGCCTGCGCATCTTGGCTGATCAGGTGTTCGTCGTGCGCCGAGAGCAATACCGGCACCCGGCCGTCGGGCAATGGTTGCGCCAGCATCACGCGACCTCGGGAAGTGAGACGATGACGTGCGCATTGGTACCGGCGATGCCGAATGCCGACGTGGCCGCCACCCGTTGCCCGTCAATCGCCGGCCACGGCGTCAGGGTCGCGGCGAGGCGCAGACCCTGTTTCTCCCATTCGATTTCGGGGCTGGCGTCCGCAGCGTGCAGCGTCGCCGGTATTGCAGCGTGCTCGGCCGCGACCAGAACTTTTGCGAGCCCCAATGCGCCGCTGGCGGCTAACGCATGTCCCAGGTTGGATTTCACCGATCCCAACAGCGCGCCGCCGCCGGGTTCGGTGTCGCCGTAGGTCTGCGCCAACGACTGCAGTTCGGTGCGGTCACCGAGCCTCGTCCCCGTACCGTGCCCCTCGATCATGCCGACGTCTTCGGGCCGGACTCCGGCCTGACTCATCGCACGGCGGAACAGTTTCACCTGGGCGGTGCCGCTGGGTGCGCTCAGACCCGCACTGCGGCCGTCGTGGTTGACGGCGCTGCCGAGAACTTCGGCAAGGATGTGCCGCCCGTCGCGCTGCGCCGCTGACTTCCGTTGCAGCACAAAGACTGCCGCTCCCTCTGACCAGACGGTGCCGCTGGCCTGGGCGCTGTAGGCCCGGCAGTGCCCGTCGTCGGACAGGGCATGTTGCTTGGAGAACTCCACAAAGAATCCGGGCGATCCCAGCACGTTGACTCCGCCGGCCAAGGCCAGGTCACAGTCGCCGTCCTGCACGGCGCGCACCGCGGCGTGAAACGCGACAAGGGCCGACGCACACGACGAGTCGATGGTCACTGCCGGACCCATCGATCCCAGCGTGTACGCGACCCGCCCGGAGATCACACTCAGGGCTGTTCCGGCGAGCAGGTGTCCGCTGTACTCGGAGAACTCCGCCATCTGCGGTCCGTATCCGGTCGCCGAGGCGCCGAGATAACAACCCATGTCGTGACCGGCCATGTCGTCGGGGTTGATGCCGCTGTTCTCCAGGGCTCGCCAGCACACCCGAAGTGCCACGCGCTGTTGAGGATCCATCGCGACGGCCTCGCGGGGCGAGATCCCGAAGAACTCCGGGTCGAACGTCGTGGCGCCGGTGAGGAAGCCGCCGCGGTCGTGAATCTCTTTGAAGCCGCTCCGCCGTGAACCGGCGAACAATTCACCGACCGCCCAGCCACGATCGGCGGGAAACGGGCTCAACGCTTCGCGCCCGTGGGACAACAACTCCCAATATCCCTCGGCGCTATCGATGCCGCCGGGCGCTTCGATCGCCATACCGACGATGACTATTGGATCAACGGCGACATCGACTCTGTCGTCAACCACGGGCGTTCACCTGTGCAGCGACGGCGTCGATGTGGTCATCGAGGTAGAAGTGACCGCCCTCGTACCAGGTCAGGTCGAACGCGCCCGCAGTGTGTTCTCCCCAGAGCTCGAGGTTGGCGGGGCTCACACGATGGTCTTCGCGGGCGCCGAGCGCGGAGATGTGAGCCCCGATAAGGACATTCGCGTCGCAGGTGTACCGGTTGACCGCCTGGTAGTCGGATCGGATTGCGGTCACCAGCAACTCGGCGAACTCGGGGTCGGCGAGCAGATCGGCATCGGTGCCACCGAGATCGGCGACGTCGAGAATCAGTTCGTCGTGGGTGGTGGGTAGTTCGGGCATATCGGCGACCGCTGACGGCGCCGGAGCGGCCGACGCCCACAGCCGCTCCACTGCGGCACCGCGTGATTCGGCGATTCTGGCGAACTCGAATGCGACGACGGCGCCCATGCTGTGCCCGAAGAGCCGCAGCGGCGCTACCCGGCGCCAAGGCGCGGCCACGAACAATCCGCGAGCCAGATCGTAGACGGTGTTCGGCGCGGGCTCAGTGAGTCGGTCTGCCCGCTGTGGGTATTGCACGATGTAGGTGTCGCCGCCCGCGGCCAGCGCGGTCGCGAACTTCCGGTAGCCCACGGCGGCACTGCCCGCATGCGGAAACACCACGGTGGCACCAACGCGCTCTCCGCCGTCGCGACCGGGCACCAGCTTGATCCAGGACGGGAATTCCTGCTTCGCGACCGTCGTCAGATTATTGAAGATCATTGCGCTACTTCGGTTTCGGCAATGGCCGCGACGACGTTGCCGGCCTCCATCTGGATGACTTCGAGGTACAGCTCGGCAACTTGCTCAAGCCGACCTGGTTCGCTTTCACGGCGGCCCAAAACGTCGGCGAGAGTGCACACCGTTCGGGTCGCGAAGATGTCGGCGACGATCACGTCCGGGGTGTCCAACCAGGCCCGGATGCGAGCGACCGTCTGCGTCGCAAGCACCGAGTCCCCGCCGAGCGCGAAGAAGTCGTCGTCAACGCCGACCGATTCCACCCCGAGCACGTCAGCGACGATCGCCACCAGAGCGGATTCCAGCGGTGTCGACGGAATGCGGTGGTGTGGCTCTGTCGAATCGGTGACATCCGCCGCCAACTGACCGGTGACGACGCGCCGGTCAATCTTGCCGCCGAGGGTGAAAGGTATGCGCTCCACCAGCGACAGGTGCTGTGGGATCATGTGCGCGGGAACAAGTTCGGTCAGTGCCTCGCGCACCCGATCGACGGTCAACTGACGGTCATCGGGACGGATGGCCGCGGCGAGAACGTCGCTGCCACTCTGCGAAGGGATCATGGCCGCGACCGCGATCGCCACGCCGGACACCGTCTGCAGCGCGGCCTCGACCTCGCCGAGTTCGACGCGGTAGCCGCTGATTTTCACGCGGTGGTCTGCGCGTCCGACGAACTCGCAGGTGCCGTCGGGCCAGTACCTCGCCAAATCACCGGTGCGATACCACGTCCGCCCATTGTGTTCGACGAAGCGCTGTGCGGTCAGATCCGGGCGCCCGCGATAACCCCTCGCAATACCGCGACCCGATATCCACAGCTCGCCGACGACCCAGTCCGGGCAGTCGTCTCCGGCCTCGTTGACGACCCGGCATGCGATGTTCGGCAGCGGCACACCATAGGGAACCGCCGGCGCATCCGCGGGCAGGTTGGCGAGCTCGCCGTGAACGAAAAGCGTCTCGAAAATTGTTGCGTGAATGGCCGTTTCAGTTGCACCGCCCAGCCCGGCGAATCGCACATCGGGCGCCCGGAGCCGGAGCCGACGTGCCTGATTCGGGCGCACCCAGTCGCCGCCGACGAACACCGCGCGCAGCGACGAGAGGTCGTGGCCGACGACGTCGAGCAGCATGTCGAGGGAGCCAGGCATCACGTTGAGCATGCTGACGTTGTGCGCGTCGATGAGCCGGGCCCACACATCGGGTTCCCGTCGATCTTGTTCGTCGACAACGACGACTGCACCGCCGATCCGCAGTGGCGCGAAGATCTCTACCACCGACATGTCGGCTTCCAGAGCCGACAGGGCCAGGAAGCGATCGCTGGAGCCGATTTCGAAGCGGGCGGTGAGGCACTCGAGAGTGTTCATCGCGGCGTCGTGCGTCACCTCGACGCCCTTCGGTTCCCCGGTCGAACCCGATGTGAACAAGACGTACGCAAGTTGAGTGGGATCGCTTACCGCGCTGTCGAATGCGGGCCATGTGCGGTCCAGCACGTCGGCAATCCGCAGCGCGGGCACCGGTGGCGAGGTCTGCTCGTTGCCGCCGGCAAGGACGAGGCTGACGTCCCCGGCGATCAGCATGCGCTCCGCGCGCTCTCCCGGTTGGTCGGCGGCGATGGGCAGATAGACAGCACCGGCCGCCAAGATGCCCAGCAACGCCGGCACTTGTTCGGCGGTCTTGGGACCCATCACCGCGACCGTGTCGCCCGCACCGATCCCGTTCGCACGCAACGCTGCTGCCACCGTCAGCGCTTGGTCGCGCAGTTGTCCGTAGCTGAGGTCACCTGTGCCGGCGAAGATCGCGGGCGCATCGGGTTGCCGGTCGGCGTGCCTAAAGAAGCCGTCGTGCAACGATTCTCCGCTTGGCTCGGCCTTATCACCGTTGACGGAGTCGCGCACCGCACGCTGACCGGCGGGTAGCGCCGACGGATCCGGGGTCGTCCAGGCGTCGTCGCCCGTGGCCGATCGGTGTAATTCGTCGACGTGATGAGCGAACATGGCGTCGATGACTCCGGGCGGGAAGACGTCCTCACGGACATCCCAATTCACCATAACGCCGCCGTCAAATTCGGTGACCTGAGCGTCGAGCGCGACCTGCGGTCCTTGCGAAATGATCCAGCTGGGCGTGCCGAAAGAATCGGTGACGTCGTCGCAGAACAACTCACCGAGTCCGAGCGCGCTGGTGAACACGACCGGTGCCAGCACCGGGGTGCCGCGGTAGCGGCCCAAGTCGCGAAGTACCGACAGACCAGGGTAATTCGAGTGTGATGCCGCGGTCCGCATGGCGTCTTGCACTGTCATAGCCCGCGATGCCGCATCGCCTGCGCCGGCCAGATCGATGTCGAGCAGCAGCGACGAGGTGAAGTCACCAACGAGGCTGTCAACATCGGGATGGAGGGCCTCGCGGCCGAACAGCGGCACGTTGAGCAGGAACCGCGAGTTGCTCGACCAGCATGCCAGTGTGTGGGCGAAGGCCGCGGCGAACATCATTGCGGGCGTGACGCCGTGGGATCGGGCGTTGGAAAACAGTGCGTCACGGGTTGCCGGATCGAACCACTGCCATCGTCGAGTGCTGTTGCGGGATATGGTTTTCGGGACCTGGTACGGCAGCCTCGGCGGGTCCGGCAATTCGGGAATGCGCTGCGCCCACCAGTCCCGGTCGGCCTCCGCGGCCGGCTGGGGCCCGGCTTCCCTTCGAGCGATCTCGTGACGGTATTCCCGGTAGCTGAAGCGCAATTCCGGAAGCTGGTCGCCGCGGTAGAGCTTCGCCAAGTCAGTCATCAGGGTCCGGTAGCTCATCGCGTCCGCCGCTTGCATGTCCAGGTCGACGTGCAAGCGAGCGCGTCCGCCGGGCAGCAATGACAGCGTCAGCTCGAGCACCTGCCCGTCGAGCTGTTGATGCGACTTGGTGTCCCGAAGGTCGCTAAGGCGTTCTTCGACTGTGGGTTCGGTGGGTTCGGTGAGCTCCCGAAAGTCGTGAACCGTGACCGGGAAGTCCGCGTGTCCCTGGGCTGGATCGATCTGCTGGTTTCCGTCGGATAGAAATCGCACCCGCAGCATCGGGTGACGTCGCGCCAGGTCCGCGGCCGCCTGGCGCAGGCGTTCGAGATCGGTTGTGTCGCCGTCGAATTCGACATACAGGTGGCCGGCGACTCCGCCGAGCGGTTGACTGTCATGGCGTCCCACCCACATGGCGTGCTGCATCGGGGCGAGCGGAAAGGCGTCGCAGGGTTCACTCGTCGACGCCGCTGTCGCGTCGCCGCCCGCGGGGTTCTCCGCGTCCTCGTAGCCCACGGAAACGAGCAGCGACCACGCCTCGATCGTGGGCTCGGCAGCCAATGCGGCGAAGTCGACATCGATGCCACGGCGACGCCATCGCCCCGCCAGCGACATAATCCGGATCGAGTCGAGACCCTGGCTGATCAGGTTGCCGCCGGGGTCGACAGTATCGGCGCCGACGCCGAGCAACTCGGCGACCTCAGCGCGCACCGCACTGGGGCTTCCAGCGACGGAAGCCCTGGCCCCACTACTCAACACACCCAACCCTCCTACTACTTAGTGGAGGCTAGCCTAAATTGGTGGCAACTTTAGTTCCTGGGTGCCAGAGACGCTACCGCCCTCAAGCCGCATTGAGGAATCGCCCCGGCGGACCTGACTTTTCTGGGCAACCGACTCGAATTCCTGCTCTCGGGACTCTGCACCTCGTCGGGTTAGACCAGTGCTTATCGGCTGGGATCCGGCAGTTGATAACCCTACCCTCAGTGAGGTTAGGGTTACCTATTGTGTCTCAGTTAAATCTCAGGTAGCGTCCGTCGCGCCTGTTGAGGGCACCACGTCCTATTGACGGTCACTTAAGGAGATTCCGTGCAGTTAGTCCCCCTGTCGCAGATGGCGGTTCACAAGAACCGGTTGCTGGTCGCTGCACTTGCAGCGGTAGGCGCCAGCCTCATCGCGATCAATCCGATGACCCCGAGCGCCGAGCTGCCGAACGTTCAGCATCAGGCGGTCAGGCTGATGTCGGGCGAAGAAACCTGGTCAGACGTCATCACGACGTCCGAGGGCTACCTGTCGGAACTGCAGACGAACGCTGCGATCGCAAGCACCGAGCTGTCGACCGCGTCCACTGGACTGTCGAACGAGTTCACCGGCGAGTTCACCAATGCGTTGTCCGGTTTCGAAACCGGCATCCAGAACGCAATCGACGGCGGGTGGTACGGCAGCGACGACGGCTACGTCGAGGGGCTGTTCCCGGGAACGATCATCGGTGGCCCCGATAGCCCCTTCACCAGCATCGGCACCCTGGCCGAGATCTCCAACGCACTCCAGGCGGGTGATTCGGAGCAGGCGTTCAGCTATGTCGACACCTACTTCTTGGAGCTGCTGGACCACACGCTGCAGCCGCTGCTATCCCCGCTTCTCGATGAGACCAGCCACGGCGTGAGCACGTTATCGATCCCTGTGGAACTGTCGCAGCTCCAGACGAATCTGCTCGAGACGTTCGGTACCTACACCGAGCTCAAGAACTTGGGCGACGCGACGCTGTCTCCGTTCCTCGGCGCTGGTTTCGGCCTCTTCCAGGACATCGGCAACATCGAAACGGATCTGGCCGGCGGGGACTACACCCAGGCGCTGACGGATCTGCAGAACCTGCCGTCCGACGTGACCGGTGACTTCCTCAACGGGTTCCCCAGCGCCGCCGAACCGTTCACCGGCCTGATCTCGTTCAGCCCCATCACCGCAGACGCCAGCATCCTTCAGGACCTGCTGGTCGTCTGGCCGGAGCAGCTGGCCCAGGCGCTGACCGAGTCGACGACGACTGCGGCGGCGGAGTCAGTCTCGACGGCTCTCCCCGACCTGTTTGGTGGGCTGTTCTAGCCTCTAGCATCGGATGCGCTGGGCGGGATGGACGTTCACCGTCCATCCCGCCTTTCGCGTATGAACCACGACCGGAGGCAAGGGATGCCGTCTTCCACTCTGGATGGCTTTGTGCCGTTTCCGGCAGACCGAGCGGCCCGCTACCGAGCCGACGGTTACTGGACCGGTCAAACCGTCGATTCGTTGTTGACGGCGGCAGCGCACCGCTGGCCCGCGCATGCCGGGGTAGTCGATGCCGATGACGCGCTGACATTCGCGCAACTCGACGAGCGCGCCGATCGCGCCGCGGCCGGGCTGGCCGCATTGGGTATCGCACCCGGCGATCGGGTGTTGTTGCAGCTGCCCAACAGCTGCGCATTCGCGGTGGCGCTGTTCGGGCTGCTGCGCGCCGGCGCGATCCCGGTGATGTGCCTGACCGGCCATCGCGCGGCCGAGTTGGGACATTTCGCCAACGTCAGCGCGGCCAAGGCGCTGCTCATCGCCGACACCGCAGCGGGATTCGACTACCGCGTGATGGCGCAGCAACTTACGCAGGAACACCCCAGCCTGGAGCACGTCATCGTCGACGGCGACCCCGGACAGTTCGTGTCATGGTCACAGGTCTGCGCGAGTCAAGATGAACGACCCGCACCGGACCCGGATCCGAGTTCTCTTGCCCTACTGCTGGTTTCCGGCGGCACGACCGGTTTGCCCAAGCTCATCCCCCGCACCCACAACGACTACGTCTACAACGCCACCGCCAGTGCCGACCTCTGCGAGCTGACCTCCGACGACGTCTACCTGGCGGCATTGCCCTCGGCACACAACTTTCCGTTGGCCTGTCCCGGTCTGCTCGGTGCCATCACCGTCGGCGCCACCACCGCGTTTCTCACAAACCCCAGCCCTGAGTCGGCGTTCGGCGCCATCGCGCGCCACGGCGTCACCGTCACCGCGTTGGTGCCGGCCCTGGCCAACCTATGGGCGCACGCCACCGAGTGGGAGCCCGAGACACCGACATCGTTGCGGCTCTTGCAAGTTGGCGGTGCCAAACTGGAGGCCGACGACGCCCGTCGAATCCGCGAGACGCTGACACCCGGTCTGCAACAAGTCTTTGGGATGGCCGAGGGACTGTTGTGCTACACCCGACCTGGCGATCCGCCAGAACTGGTCGACCAGACTCAGGGCCGGCCATTGTGCGCCGACGACGAACTACGCATCGTCGACGAAGCAGGCCAACCGGTTCCGGTCGGGACCGACGGCGAACTGCTGGTTCGCGGCCCCTACACATTCAACGGATACTTCCGCGCCGACGCCGACAATGCGCGCAGCTTCGACCCAGAAGGCTTCTACCGCAGCGGTGACGTGGTCCGGCAGCACGCCGACGGCTACCTGGAAGTCACCGGCCGGGTAAAAGACGTCATCCACCGCGGCGGGGAAACCGTCGCCGCCGCTGACATCGAAGAGCATCTGCACGCACATCCGGCGATCTCGTCGGCTGCGGCCGTCCCGCTGAAGGATCCGTATCTGGGCGAAAAAATCTGCGCAGCAGTCGTTTTCACCGGAAGCCCGGTGTCGCTGACCGAATTGAACGACTACCTTGACCGACGCGGGGTCGCCAAGCATGCCCGGCCCGATGTGCTGACCGCGATGACGGCACTGCCCACCACCCCGGTCGGCAAGATCGACAAGAAGGCCATCGCCCGGCAACTGCAGCCTTGAGCAGTAAGACCCATTCATGTAATTCGGACAGAGATTACTTAGCTTTCGCCACTAACCTCAGTTTCAGGATCGTTTTCGCCCTTCGAGGAGGTGAGAGAAGTGAAAGCAGGTCATGACAGCAATTCGGCTGCCGCAACGGACCGCGTCACGGCGCATCATTCAGTTTGGACGGGTGCCCTCTCGGTGCTCGTTACCGGCGCCGCGATCTTCGGCGCGGGAGCAGCAACAGCGTTTCCGGTTTCCAAGGTTTCCGACGACGTTCGTCTAGCGAGCTGATTCGAGAAGTTCGACGGTCGCATCCCACAGCCGCGACTCGCGGGCTAGATCCGATGCGAACTCTTTCACTTCGCGCTCTTGGTCTTTGACGACGAAGGCCCCGCCACGCAGATGCCCCCAGCAATCGTCCAGAGCGATCGAGGCCAGCACCGGAGCGGATCCCGCCGGTGACGAGACGCCGGGGATTCGTTCAATGACTCGGCCTACCCGCTGAAGACCGGGCCCGTGTCCCCTACTCAACCCGGTACCCGGCATGAATCCCGGCTCGAACACGGCCACACTGATCCCGCTCGGTGTCCGACGTTGCAATTCGTGCGCGTAATAGAGGATCGCGAGTTTCGAATTCGAGTACGCGATCCCACCCAGCTCGAGCGTTGCCGGCTGGTCGGCGGCAGTGGGGTGAGCGACGTCGAGCGGATCGCGCCAGATCGCTGGCGCGACTTTGAGTATGCGGCGAAAGAAGTTCTGATGGTAGGTGTTTGAACCCAGCAGCACAATCCGCGCCGGCGCGATAAGCGAGCCCAGCAGATCGCCGATCAACTGCGCGTGCGCGAGGTAATTCACCGCGAAAGTGAGTTCGTATCCGTCCGCGGAAGCGCTGTGAGTGTCGGCGACCGACACTCCGGCGTTGGCCACGATTGCCCGTAGTGGACGAATCGCACCGGCTTCCAGCAGATCCTTCACTGTGTGCGCCGCATCGCGGACTTCGGACAATCTGGCCAGGTCGCAGCCGATCTCCTGCACCGTCGCGCCGGCTGCGCGGGCCGCCTCGGCTACCTCGGTGAGCCCCTTGCCCGCACGCCCGATGAGCAGCAGGTCGGGGCGCTGCCCGGCGGGGCGATGGGCGATCGCCAAAGTCGCGGCCTTGCCCAGGCCGCCGGTCGGCCCGGTGATCAATA
>Ga0302325_10031837_pt1 | contig 10839 bp, 6 predicted proteins | sample Palsa_T0_2_FD_201948 | JGI IMG/M metagenome (GOLD analysis project Ga0302325, IMG submission 201948) | Peat permafrost microbial communities from Stordalen Mire near Abisko, Sweden - Palsa_T0_2 | ecosystem: Environmental > Terrestrial > Soil > Palsa > Peat permafrost | place: Sweden: Abisko... | reverse complement strand
GGTCACCACGGACGAAGATCTCGAACTTATCTTCTCCCGCTTCGGCAAAATTCTTTCCTGCGAAGTGATTCGTGATAAGCGGACGGGCGACTCCCTCCAATATGCTTTCATCGAGTACGAAGAACAGGCTTCTTGTGAACAGGCTTATTTCAAAATGCAAGGTGTGTTGATCGATGACCATCGGATCCATGTTGATTTCTCACAAAGTGTGTCCAAGTTGTCGGATACTTGGCGCACGGCAACGAACTCGAAGCGGAGGAATGGCGGTGGTGGCTTTGGCGGCGTGAGTGGATTGGAGAAGAAGAGGCAGTATAAGAGTGAGATGGAGGGCAGAGGGCGGGAGAAGAGGGATAGATATGGTATGGTTTATGATGAGGAGGAGTTGAGGAAGCGGCATGAGAGGGAAGGGAAGATGGGAGGTGACAGAGGTCGAGAGAGGAGTAGGAGTCCTTACAGGGAGAAGGAGAGAAAACCTTATGACTCCAGAGATGAGAGGAGAGGTCGAGGTGATGGTCGATACAGGGATGGGAGGGATAAAGACCGAGGTGTTGATATGAGAAGCGGAAGAGGCGATTACTATAGACGGTGATGAGTAGTCTTGCCGTCAGAGAGTGGCGGTTCGACAGCTCTTTGGTTTGCTTCTTGCTAATCACGACCTAGACAACCGACCAACACCCAGAATAAACTTTTGTGAAAGCTAATTGTATTCTACTCGTTACAAAGCAAATGTGAACTGGTGGTGGCAAATTCTCGGAGCCAAGAGCTGCATAGGAGCAATTCTTTCGTTGAATGCAAGTAACAAGCGTCTCAAGACCTAGCAACAGCAAAGGAAATTGTACTCCACATAGTTTTGCATGCAGCAAATCATGACACATTACCCCTCGAACTCTCGTTTAACCCTCCACTTCCGTCTCATCTTCAGTCATCAGCCTTCACGCCGACTACGAATCGAACTCCCACCAGGATGCCACTTGCTCGGAAGACACCCTCTCGCTCCGCCTTTGTGACCCTGTGGACACGACCGGAGGATGAGACATACTCCTTCTCGGACCAGTCTGCCGTCATTTCGTCTGTTGCGTAGGAGAGAACCGAGTGTGCACAGAAAGAACTTGGCTTCCATGCTAGATCAGCGGACCCAGAAGGCTTTGGCGGACGTTCTCCCTTGACAGTTGAACTTGAGCTGGCATTGAGCGTTGTTGACAATACAGGAGTGACTGGTCTAGTTGCTGAGGAGCGGGTCACTGGACTCTGGACAGGATTTTGAGGTGGAAATGAAGGCCTTCTGCTCGCGGGGTATGGCGTCTCAAAGCCACTTTGCTGGACGGGCAAGACGATTGCATGGCTTCGTGTTTCTCGAAATGAGATCGTGCTTCCAGTTTCAGGAGTTTCCTTTACCGTGGCACTTGACGGCCCTGTGGGCGTAAACGCGCTTGGTATTTCAGTGTCCTTCGGTGTCATGAAAAATGCACCTCCTGGGGTTAGTGTCTCTATTCTTCGAGATGATTTTGGGCGTGGTCCGGAGCTACCCCTGTTTCCATACCCCGAATCAATAGGGAATTTTGGCTTCATGCTCATCGGAGAGCTCACTTCTGGCTTATCGATATACTCGTCAGCTTTTCGTAGTGTTGCATGAACTTTGGTGCCAGACCGGGTGGTCGTCATCGCAATCTTGACTGGAGTCGTTAGTGATTCCACACCTTTCTGTTCGACGTTCGTTGCTAAATCCTGCTCCTGCTTCTGAGCCTTCACAAATCTTCCTCTTTTAGTTCTGCTTCGTGCGGTGTTCTTAGCTTCAGCATGAGAGGGTGGCTTTGATTTCTTGACTTCAGAAGCGTCAACGGCATTTTTAGCGAACTTTTGAATCGTGTTGTTTTGCGCCAGATCTTCATTTCCTCGTATGGTAAGAATAGGGGTCTTGAAGATTGCAGTAACAAGAGGAGCATTGGCTTGGGAAGTTCTGGCTTTTTTCTCATTGGTTGCTCTGTCCAGTCTTGTGGTAGGATTTCTGGTGGAACGACTTGAGCTCGCCTGAGCGAAAGATGCTCCAAAAGATGTGTTTATCCCCAAATTTGGCTTATGAGGCGTAAGCACCGAGCTGAGTTCTCGCGCTGACACAGCTCTCGAAGGCCTTCGTTGTTTTATATTGTTTTGTTCCTGAGGTCGATTACCGGTAACCTCATCCCGTGCCGCAGTGACCTCTTCTGACTGAGAGCCATTCAAACTGCGGCGTGTATGAGAAGGACCTTGTTCGGATTTGGCATCATTGTTATCAGAGCCTTCGCCAGTTTTCGAGATGACCCTGTCATGCTTGAAGCTTTTTGGTGGTAGCATCGAACGATTCTTGTTGCTTTCCAAGGACGTGTTAGAAGATCCAGAAGACGGTCGCTTTCTCTTGGAAGAGCCGGCTGGCGTGTTTTCAGAGACAACACCGGTGTCACTTCTACGCTTTCGATCTTCACCAGCCCCGTCAAGACCCGGCCCATGTGCCATTAATATCTCTCCGGCATCATGAAGCTTGGAACTTGACTCATGTTGGCGATCGGACCTGGTAGAAGGCCTACATGGACTACTATCCACCCCTGAATTGACCCTTGGGGTGAAATATACACCATCTTCATTAAGGCTCGAGCGTGTAGGACGTCCCAGAGGAGTAGATGGCAGTGCTCCAAGCCGCCTATTACGTAAAGTCAAGTAACTGTCCACCAATTGCTGGCCTCGAAGATTGTCTGGCGATGAGGCAGATATTGACGGGGATCGTTGAGATCTAGTCGAATGAGCGACCGGCTTTTCAGAATCAAACGGGAGGAACTCCCATGGATTCTGCTTTTGGTTCTTATGTTGTGGACTGGGGCCCTTGTATGATTTCTGGGGAGTGACTTGGGGTTTGTTCGGATGTCGAGGATTTTCTCTCGTGGGCGTCGTTGGCGCTGGGGTAGAGTGAGTCCTAGGTCCTTGTTGAGGCATTAACGAATGCAATGTAGGAGGTGAGCCTCCACGCTGTAATCGTGATTGCTTAACCAAAGGGAGTGGTTGGCTCGACGATGGCTCTCCATGCATCTGCACGGGCGTTGTGGAAGTCGATTCATCTGTCGCGTGATCAACAGGAAGCTTCTTCGTAGTGCAAGTGCTGAAATAGTAACCTTCTCCAGTCTTTTGTGTTCGAGGGCTTGGATTGGTTGAAGAACAACCAGTTCTGACCTTTTCCTCGTTCTCAAACTCCGCAATGAGTTGAGCCTTGTGCCGGAGATTCAACTCTTCTGGAACAACGAATAATTTCTGCTCCTTGCCACACACAGCTTCAGGAAGTTTTCGTTGAGGTTTAGTTATCATCAACCAAGTGTTGGGTTTAATCGAGGTTCCGTAGGAAATCACGACCTGTGATACTTCGTGTTAGTCGATGAATCATAAACCTAACCCCTGTTACTCACGTCGATGATACCTGCTTCACATGACGTTCTGTCTTTGTTCCTCATGCTCTCTGGAACCGGTTTCTTCGAAAGTTCTGCCAAGTACTCGCCTACTGGATTCCTGAACATGTCGTACTTGCCCGTCCGACCCCACTGGTCTGCTTCCTTCAGTAAAAGTTGATTGACTTTGCCCCATCTGTCTTCAAAGCTTGACCTGGCATAATGTGGCTTGTCTTGGAGTGGAGTATCTATTTCTGACATCGGAAGAACAACCCAAGGTGCCTCAAGATAGGTATCAATTCTTCGTCCACCAAAATTTTGGCCATCTTCAGTACGCGTACCCATGCGAAGCACTCTCGAGTTCTGGAAGTCGCCATTGATAAAAACACTGACGCAAAGATCAAGACGTTGGTTCGTGCAAAGTGACTTCAGGTGAGACTTTCGCGAGAGCTGGACCTGGATCTTGAGAGGTGTTGCGGTCATGATAGGCTTGGGAACGATTTCTTCTCCTTTACACTTATGCTTGAGCCATCCCCATGCGCGTTGTTTTTCTGCCGAGTTAATTCCAAAGTTACAGCAAATAGAACAGGTCAGAACGGACTCACCAGAAGCATTGCTTAAAGTTGCACTCTTTCGAGTATCTACCGGGCTTAAATTTGCAAACCTTGAGGACGAGACAGTTGAGAGAGGAGAGTCGCAATCATCGTCAAGTTCCTCTGCAGGTGACTGAACTTGGCCTTGATCCAGCACAGTCTCAGTGACAGGTTTAGACGCCTCTCCTGTCTTAGAGAACAAGTCCTTGCCTGCGTGGACAAGGAAGAAAGGCATGTCAGAGCCTAGGAAATCTACGCCACTCTGGCCATCGAAATATTCCTCCTCGAGATATTCAACAGCGCGTCCGAAGGCGGGATCAGTTGGTATTAGGGGCGTTCGACCCTGATGCTCCATGAAAACCTTGGGAGGGTGATGCGGGTCCCACACGCACAGCTTCACTGTCGTGTCGTGTATGTGGTATGTAGGCATGGCGGCATGGAGGAGAGACAACAAACTGGCTGTAGTATGGGAGGGGCGCTGTAATAATCAACAGAGACTGAAAGATTGATGTTCACGCCGACCGCGTCATTAGATCGAGCGGGTGTTGATACCGGGGCTTCAGATGGTGTGTGCAAGCGTGTTTGTTGACGTTCGAAGGAGAAGCGAGCGTCGACAAATTTAAAGGAGGCGACCCAACTTTAGGCCATCTCACAACTCGATTCTCGTCAAGGTGAATCAAGCTTCCCACCCTTTGTACCTTTCTCCCTGCACACTTGCGGGGTTTAGTGCATACTCGAACCTTCAAGTTCTCTCTCCAGATGGCAATTAGGTAAAGGCGGTATCGTCGCTGCCACCAGATAAAACGACTCGTTTGTCCAAGTTACTAACAAATTGGATCACAACTTAGGCTGCTCTGCTCATTTGTTGCATGAATTAGATAAGGTAAACGGCCCCTAGATTTTCGAAGACTGACCTCATTAGGTGCATTTTGGAACATGACAGCCACTTCTGATGACCATCTACAGATGGGTTTGCAGGGGAGAATTCAGATGAAAGCAATATCATCTGAATGGCCGTCTCTAATGCCTATGCTGATGCAAGAAACCTCAAAAGGTGGAAAGGCAAGATTTTAGTGCCATTTCAGATCAACTCACAACTCCGAACCCGCCATTTTCCTCCAGCCGTTCTCCAAGTTGTACAATTGTTTGCTCATAGACTCTCGCAACGTCCATTTCGACCTTCCGCTCCTCGATGTCCATGCCACTATCTTCCTCGAGATCGGTTTCCCCATCATTCTCATCCATGTCTTCGATCGAGTCTAGCTCCTTATTCATAACATCCACGATTAAGACTCTGGTTGCCTCAACTAGCCCTTTACACCTAACCATATCGGTCTTACTCATCCCTGCTCGCATTCCCCTCTCGAAACCCGGCAAAAGCTCGCTGGTATCACTATCTTCCCCCTTCAACAAGCTAGAAAATGCATGATCCAGCTTTCTTAAAAGACCAAACGTAGATTTGGGAGATGGTGGAAAAGCAGGGAGGTACGTATTGACAGATCCCGCAATACTCAACAGATAAGGTATTTGTAAACTTGCTGTTACCAAAGAGTTCTTTGTCAACGCTAATAACATATAACCTATTGGGGATAAACATACGGGTCCCTGATAGCCATACTACGTCAATGATCTCACCGAAATCCTTGGCAACTTGCCCCATGCTCTCATATCCCTTCACATCCTCAACTCTACTATCCTCAACAGGCTGAAACTTCTTTGTATATCTTCTTGAAACGTGAAGTAGCCTACCTTCAACGTAGCGTCTCGCAGCATCTTCTTTAGCTGAGCCAGCCCTCAATGGGTGAGAACGGGGATGGGGAAGATTCGACCTTGTAGAGCTGGTTGAAGTGTTGCTGGGTGCTGGCGATGGTAAAGAAGGAGGCAGAAAGCCTCCCGGTTCTGGTGCTTGTTCATCCATTCTCGTTATTTGGGGAATCCAAGGTGACGATCATTTTAGGTTCTTTGATGACGAGGAATGGAGATGGAGTGATGTTGAACGGAGGTTCAGCCTCGCTTGATGGCTGGTCACGTGTCTAGTTGATTGAGCTCCTCTCGAATAAGTTTCGAAGCTCGACCTGAAGGTGATAGCCCAGAAACACTGGTTTACGCGCAAGCAAGATCCTCTCGTGTGTTGTTCCCTCGAGCGTTCCATTGTAGACACGGAACGCGCCCAGCTCTTGAATATTACGTGGATAAAGACTCAAGTAACACTCAGCTCCAAAAGCTATACGATGTCCAGCCTCGATGATCTGTTCAAGGTAGTGCCAGGCCTCACCAAAGCTCAATTCGTCTGCTAACCAAAATTATAGAAGCCAGCACTTCCTAGCAATAAGCGCAAGCTAGATGCATCTCGAGATCCAAGTTCGTACCTACATTTCACTTCACCAAGTCCTAGCTACTGACGTTGCCCAGATGAGATCTACAAAGCCGCAAAGCTCACCGCAAATGGGCACGCGAAAAGCAACGGCAAAGCGGCCGCAGTTGAGGAGACAGACGACGACGTAGAAGCTGGACCCTCAGCACCCCCGAACAACGAAGACTATGGACCGGATATACCTGATGATGAAGAGGGACGATTTTTTGGTGGTGGGGTGACACAAGAAGAGAATGAGATACTGGATTACATGGAAGGGCAAGAATCTGCTGAGATAGTACCCGAGAAAATCGATTCGACTTGGCTACGGAAACTGGCTCTCAACTTCGAGAAGAAGATTACGAAGAACGCCGAATTGAGGGCAAAGTTCGAGAGCGAACCGCAAAAGTTCATGGGCAGTGAGGCCGATTTGGATGCTGATATTAAGGCATTGAGCATATTGGCCGAGCATCCGGAGTTATATGGAGAGTTCGCGAAGCTGGGTTGTGTGGCCAGTTTGGTGAGTTTATTGGCACATGAGAACACAGATATCGCGATCGATGCTGTGGAAATTATCAGCGAGTTAACGGACGAGGATGTTGAAGCGGAGCAGGAGCAATGGTCGGTTTTGGTCGATGCTATGATCGAGGCTGATTTACTGGGACTCCTGGTCTCTAATTTTGCGCGGCTGAATGAGAGCAACGAGTCAGATAGGAATGGGGTTTACCATGCTCTGAGTGTACTAGAAAACCTGGCTTCACAGACATCTTTGGCAGAAAAGATTGGGCAGGATACGACCGTGCTAAAGTGGCTGCTGGATCGAATACCGAAGAAGGAATCACCTGTCAGTCAGAACAAGCAATACGCGGCAGAAATCATGGCTATTTTGTTGCAGTCGTCACCCATGAATCGGAGGAAGTTATGTGAGCTGGACGGTGTCGATTTGCTATTACAGATACTTGCAGCCTATCGAAAACGAGATCCAATGAAAGGCACAGAGGAGGAAGAATTTGTTGAAAATGTCTTCGATTCCCTAACCTGTGTAGTCGATCAATCGGAAGGGAAACAAAAGTTTGTGGAAGCCGAGGGAGTTGAGCTTTGCCTGATCATGATTAAGGAGGGCAAATTGAGCAAATCCCGAGCACTACGCTTGATTGATCATGCTTTGAATGGCCAGAGCGGTGCGGAAGTTTGTGAGCGATTAGTAGAGGCTGCAGGACTTAAAATTGTCTTTGGCATGTTCATGAAGAAGCAGGATGGTCAAACAACAGAACATCTCCTGGGGATATTCTCTTCTTTACTCCGCTTACTTCCAGCAAACTCTTCGGGACGAATACGAACATTAGCGAAGTTCGTGGAAAAGGACTACGAAAAGTTAGGGAAGCTGGTGAAGCTACGAAGAGACTATGCCACAAGAGTGGCTGTGGTGAACAAGGAGATCAGGAACGAGCACGCGAGGCTGGATGCCGATGAAAGAGAGGAGATGGTTGACGAATGGGAATCGAGGAGATTGGATGCTGGCTTATTCTGCTTACAGTCCATTGATGTTATTTTGGCTTGGCTGGTCGCTGAAGACGATGGTGCAAGCAAGAGGATACAGAGTCTTCTTGCTGATCACGACGAGTCTTTGGCCGTGGTCAAGGCTACTATACAAGGTGAGTTGTTTGCCAAGCACATTAACGAAATGGGACTGACGTTTTTGCAGAACAATTAGAGACCATAGTTGGAGATACGGAAGAAGAGACGATGACGAAAGACATGCTGAGTACATTACTGCAGTTCTTGACATAGTCAATAATAACTTCAAAAAGTTTTCCTCGATGAGTTTTGCCTTGAAACTATATCCATTTCTATCAATCCGTTGTGGACTATTAAGTCGTATATACATCTCCGTGCTCCTTGAAAGTCATGATAAGAGTAATAATAAGATACATGCTAAAAGACGATTCGATGTAGATTCCCAGAAATCTTGTAGTGTAGCAACCACTGCCCGCAAAGCATTATACAGCGTTCTCCCCCGTTTGTACTTTTTGTGGTTCAGTCGGTCTCCCAGCAGCTCTCTCCTCGCCGCTCTTTGCATTCACCTTGGTGACCAGCCCTCCAGTCCATATGAGGCAAGGGACAGCAGCGGATAATCCCAAAATTCCCAGTGACCACGACATCATACCCCAGCCAGCATCTGTTTTCACGTAGCCTGCCCACACTGGACCGATAAGGGTTCCCGCAGCAAGAGCAGTAACGAACAATCCATAGGCTTGGGCATATGCTCCACTCTTTCCAAATCTTCCTGGACTCTCTTTCTCTTTCGCTTCAACAACATATGTTATTTCAGCCATCAGAGGAGGCATCGCCAATGTTAGAGCAATTCCTATCAGTGATAAGAGTGCACAAAACAAAACTTTCTGACCCAGGCTGTCGTGTGTAACAAGACGAAGCAGTACCCAAAAGGGGATAGCTAAAACGAAGCCGGCGACTGTCAACCAGCGTGGACCGTATTTGTCTGATGCCCAGCCCACGATTGGCGAGGCAAAAGTCGGGATGATAACGGCTAGAAATATCAGACCAGCTCCTGTGGAGTTCCAGTGGAATGTTTCTTTTACAAAAAGGGGAACAACTCCATCAAACGCCGTCATCTGTGCCATTTGAACAACGCAGCCCCAAAGTGCTGCAAGAAGACGACGGGATTTGAGGAGCGTGAAGACTGGAGGATACTTGCTGAATGACCTAGCAAGCGGGGGTTGCCCCGATATTGGCTCAAGGTTGACATCTTCAGGAACCCCATCCCCACGCTTCTCCTCTACCGGCTTTTTGGGATCGGAAGCTTGCTCCGGAGTCGAGGTCTTAGCCGACTCGGGAACTTCTTCGGGTAGCCATTGACGGGCTATTTTCTTTTCAATCAGAAGCAGCCGGAGTAAGATGTCCAGGGCGATGAGCCCAAATGCCATGTAGTAAACAGGATAGTATCCTGCCCGGTTGTACACAACTCCACCTAGCAATGGTGCACCCAGGATGCTTACTGACATGCTGATGCTTGTCCAACCCAAAGCTGTCCCAATTTTTTCTTGACCAACTGTATCTACCAACAGCGCGAGGCCAACTGTCCATACGATTGCGGCGCTGCTACCTTGCAAAATTCTTCCCAAAACAAGTAAAGAGATAGTTCGGGCGAGACACAGCATTAAAGTTGCACCAGCCAAGGCCAATAAGCCCCCAAGAAGAGGCAATCTCCTGCTGGAAGATCTATCGGCATAGAATCCAGCAAATGGGCTACACACAAGGAGAGCAGCTCCATAGCAAGCTAGGAGGATGGAATTCCAGCTCTGGAGAGATGATTGGGCGACGCCTACTCGGGATGACAAGGCGAATGGGATGACAGGGACTATCATGCCATAGAGAAATGTGTCGGTAGCTACGGCAATGCATATTGTCGTTAGAATAAATAGCTTGGAGGAGCGCACCCCAAGGAGACATGGGGGCGCGCTAGAGGCGTCAGTTCGCATTCCTGACAAGAAGTTTTGCAATCGGCCCATTGTTTATATTGGTAAATAGCAAGTATCTGGACGGAGCCACATGTTGTTAAAGATGGTGTTATATTATCTTAGAATGTCTTCATTGTGCATTTCGAAGGGAAGAACATTGCCCCATCCCAAAGGCCGAGCGGAGGCGGGCAATTGATGGGTGAATTTCGGGGGATGTTTAACCTCGAAATGGTTAGTGCTGTTCCAGACGGACGGTATGACTAATGCAATAATGAATCGTCATTTCTCTCCATATCTTTGCTTGGAAAACATTTGCAATAGGTAGTACCTCACAAAGGCATCCTCAGTGAGCTACATGTGCTCGATCTATCCCCAGATATGAAGGGAGTGTGGTCCACAAACACCTCGTTCCCTTATTCGTTGTCAATACGCTTGCCAGTGCAGCGTCGGCGTTGCCGTATCGAAACTTGGCAAGCGTGCCGTTTAATGGTTGTTTTCCCCATGATGACTCCCCCATCTTTCTCCTAGTCTGTCGATCTTCCCTATTTCTCGGTTATTCTATTCCCTACGCTTTCGGTCTTGAGTTTTCTACTTAGTCTCGACACTTTCCTTGAAGAAAACTGAAGTGGTTTCTACCTGTTTATTCAAGTGGACTTCTCAGAAAAAGGCGTCCACTCCTCGTCGAATTTTCTGCGCTGAAGATCTTCCTTGCGGAAGTACATCTATTTGAAAGCATCCAAGTAGACATCCATGGCACGGGAGCTGTGCCACTCTCCTACGCGATCTCGAGACTGGCTTCCCCTCTTTGAAGAACGAGATACAGATGTGTCCAAGGTATCGCTATTTCCCACTTCCGATCAGTCCACCCTCGTATTGAACAGTGCTGACGCCCAGGTACTTATCCTTGCAATCGGAGTTATCAGCTCTGATACACCAACCAGAGTCTCAATTTCATTCCCTTCCCTGCTTTGCTCGATTATTTATGCGGCTTTTACCGTCTAGTTGAT
>Ga0302325_10031829_pt1 | contig 10841 bp, 4 predicted proteins | sample Palsa_T0_2_FD_201948 | JGI IMG/M metagenome (GOLD analysis project Ga0302325, IMG submission 201948) | Peat permafrost microbial communities from Stordalen Mire near Abisko, Sweden - Palsa_T0_2 | ecosystem: Environmental > Terrestrial > Soil > Palsa > Peat permafrost | place: Sweden: Abisko... | reverse complement strand
ACATCCTGCACAGTAATTGCCGCGGTGCTCGCCGTTGCGGTGGCGGTGACTTCATCAGTGATCACCACCGTTGCGACGAAACTGCCGGCCCGACCCGGGTTGAAGCTGAGCGTGGACGCATTGGTCGCCACGCTGTTGGGCAGTGTGTAAGCCGAGCCGTCGCGCGTAACGCTCCACGCATAGCTGAAGGTATGACCCGAGCCCGCCTCGGCAGCATTGGCCGTGAGATTGACGGCCGCGCCAGCGGAGATCGCGCTATTTGGCGCGCCGGAAATGGTGACGGTCGGCAAAACGTAATTCACGGTTGCCGATGCGCTGCCGGTGCCAACGCTGCCGGCAGAATCGGTGACCGACGCAGTAGCCAGGTAGGTTCCGCCTGATGGTGCGACAAACGACAGCGATGTGCCGGTCGTGCTTGTGCCATTGGGAACGGTGAACGCCGAACCATTGCGCGTGACGCTCCACGAGTAGGTGAACGTGTCGTCGATCGTCGGATTCGTCGCCGAGCCGGCGAAGGTGATCGTCTGGCCTTCGTTCGTCGCCGATACAGGACCGGTGACGGTGACGGTCGGAGCCACATCCGTGACGCCCATCGTCTGCGAACTCACCGTCGTAGCGCCCCCATCGGTATCGGTGACGACTACAGTGGCGACATAGTTGCCAACGCGATCCGGCGTGAAATCCAGTGTCGACTGATTCGTGGCAACGCTATTGAGCAATGTGTACGCCGACCCATTGCGGGTGACGGTCCACGCATAGGTGAACGTCTCCAGCGCCCCCGGATCGGTGGCGGCGGCGGTGAGAGCGACGGCGGTTCCCGCGGGAACCGAGCTCTGTGGCTCGCCGCTGACGGTTACGCTGGGCGCGACATCCGTAACGGTGACCGCGCTGCTTGCGCCGCTGCCGACACCGCTTTCCGAATCGGTCACGGTGCATGTGGCAACGAACGATCCCGCACGCTCGGTCGCGAAGCTCAGCGTGGACGAGGTCGTGTTGATCCCATTTTGCAGCGTAATCGCGTGGCCGTTGCGCTTCACTGTCCACAGATAGCTCAGCGTGTTGGACCCGGGCTCAGTAGCGCTGGCGGAGAACGAGAGCGTCGAACCATCGGTCACGGGGCCGGTGGTTCCAGTGACGACGACCGTCGGCGGAACGTTATCGACCGCCATGGCCGTGCTCACACCCGTGCCTTGGCCACTTTCGGCATCTGTGACGACGCAAGTCGCGACGTACGAGCCTTTATTGACAGGCGTAAAATCGAGCGTGGAATTGGTGGCCGCAACTCCATTGGGGAGCGCAAAGGCGCTCCCGTCCTTGGTAACACTCCACAGATAAGTGAATCCGCCTTCGGTGCCCGGCTCGGTGGGTGTGGCGGTAAGCGCGATGCCCGTGCCTTCGCCGATGGGCCCGTTGGGTTCGCCGCTGATCGCGACCGTTGGAGGCACATTATCCACGGTGACGGTGCTGCTGTCGGAAGATCCAACGGCGCTGTCAATATCCGTGGCCGTCGCCGTGAAGACGTAATCCCCCTTGAGCGTGGGCGTGAATGTGAGCCCAGCCGAAGTTGTGTCCACTCCATCAGGGAAGGTGAAGGCATTGCCGTCTCGCGTTGCCGTCCAGACATAGCTGAAGGTGTCATCGAGGCGCGGGCTGCTCGCCGCGGCGGTAAGATTTATAGTGTTGCCTTCGTTGATCGGATCGCTCGGTTCGCCGCTGATGGCAACCGTGGGATTCACCGCCGTAACAATGATGTCCTGCGACGTCTGGCTCGAGGATGCGCCCTCCGAATCAGTCACATACGCGGTCACGACATAAGTGCCGGGCATGTTCGGCGTGAAATTCAGGTAAGTTTCGTAGATCGCGCTGCCCGAAGGCCACGCCCAGGTTTGCCCGTTCACGGTCACCAACCAGGAATGGCTAAACGTGACACCGGCGCCCGGGTCGGTGGTCGTGGTGGTCAGTGAAACTTCCGTTCCTTCTCCAATGCTGCCGTTGGGTTCGCCGCTGAGGGTGAGGGTTGGCGCAACCGCATTGACTGTGATGGCCGTGCTCGTGCCAGTGCCCTGTGCGTCATCTCCATCGGTGACGACGCATTTGGCCACATAGCTTCCGGCCTGATCGGGTGTGAACGTGAAGGTGGAACTGCTCGTGTCCGTGTCATCGGGCAATGTATACGCGTCGCCGTTCTTGGTCACGGTCCAGGCGTAGCTGAACGTATGACCGCTCCCGGGCTCAGTCGGCGTAGCGGTGAGGGTAACCGCTGTGCTGCTCTCGTCGATCGAAGTGCCCGGCTCGCCGCTGATCGCGACCGTCGGTGGCACATTATCAACAACCAGCGTGCCCGTGCTCTTCTGCGCCTGCCCGCCGGCGACGTTGGTGACGATAACCGTCGCGATGTAATTCCCCTTTGTCGGCGGCGTGAAGGAAAATGTGTCCGCGTCGGTCGTCGTCCCATTGGGCAGCGTGAAGGCGCTGCCGTCTTTGGTGACGCTCCATGCGTACGAGGCGACGCTGTCGTTGGGACCTACCTGTGTGATGCTCGTCCCAAGATTGATCGCCGTTCCCTCGGGCGTGCTGCTGCCCGGCTGCCCAGTGATAACGACCGTCGGAGCGACATCCGCGACGCTGATCGCCGAGGTGCTCGTGCTTGTCGGACCGCCCGAATCCGTCGCGGTCAGGAAGATCTGATAGCTGCCGGCATCGGCCGGATCGAAGGTGAACGTCGAGCCGGTCGTGTTCAGGCCGTTGGGCAAAGTGTAATCGCTGCCATCTTTCTGCACGCTCCAGGCGTAGGTCACGGTGTCGGTGGCGCCGACGCTGCCGATCACGGCGTTGGCCGTGATCGACGTGCCTTCGGCGCGCGTGCCATCTGTCACGTTGATGCTTGCCGTCGGCGGGATTGCAGCAACCGTAATGTCGCCGCTGCCGACCGTCGTGGAAGCGCTTTCGGAATTGGTCACGGTGCAGGAGACATCCCACGTGCCGGCATCATTGGGCGTGAAGGTAAAGGATGTGCCTGTCGTGGAGACGCTATTTGGAAGCGTATAGGCCGCGCCGTTCTTCGTGACGCTCCACGCATAGGTGCGCGTGTTGGCGGGATTGATATCGCTGGCCGTCACGCCGAGCGTCAGCGGCGAAAGCTCGTTCACGCTGCTGTCGGGAATCCCGGTCATCGAAGCGCTCGGTGCGACCGCCGTCACCGTGATGCTCGTGCTCGCCTGCGTGGTCGATCCGCCTTCGCTGTCGGTCACATCAAGCGAGGCTACATAGGCCCCCGCTGCCACCGGCGTGAAATTCAGCGTCGATGCGTTGGTCGTTACGCTGTTTGCCAAGGTGAATGGCTGTCCATCTTTGGTCACCGTCCATGCGTAGGTGTAAACGCCCAAACCCGGCTCGGTGGCGGTGGAACTGAGCGAAACCGCCGTTCCTTCCGCGATCGACGAGCCCGGCTCACCGCTGATCGTAACGGTGGGCGGCACGTTTTTGATCGAGAAATATTTCGTCTGACTGCCGGTGTGCCCATCTTCGTCCGTCACCGTGACGGTGACGCCATAACGGCCTTTGGCATTGGGCGTCCATGCAAGATTATTTGTATCGGTAACGACGCCGTTGGGCAATGTAAACGCGCTGCCGTTTTTGATGACGGTCCATGCGTAGCTAAAGCTGTGACCGCTTCCCACTTCCGCGCCGGTGGCGGTAAGGCTCAGTGCCGTGCCTTCCGCCGTTGCTTGCGCGACGCTGAAGGGTGGTGCGCCGGCGATGGTAACGGTCGGCGGAATATTGCTGACCGTCATACTGCCCGTATTCGCGGAATTCGATCCACCTTCATCGTCGGTAACCGTAACCGTCGCGACGTAATTCCCCTCCGTGGGCGGCGTGAAGCTGAATGCCGCCGTGTCGGTCACGGTGCCGTTGGGCAAGGTGAAGGGATTGCCACCCTTGGTCACGCTCCAGGCGTAGGTGTATGTGCGATCGGTGGAGGCTTCGGTCGGCGTTGCCGTCAGGCTGATCGCGCTGCCTTCATTGGTGGCGCTCTGTGGCGTGCCGGTGATCACAACCGTCGGATTCACATCCACCGCGGTGATCGTCTGGCTGCTTTGCGAGCCAACGCTGCCGTCCGAATCCGTCACCGTGCACGTGGCGATGTAGGCACCTTCGTCTTCCGGCGTGAACGTGAGCGTCGAGGCATCGGTGACGACACCCTGCGGCAGTGTAAACGGATTTCCGCCCTTGGCGACGGTCCAGGCGTAATTGAATTCTTCATCCAGACCCGTGTCAGATGGCGTGGCCGTAAGCGTTACGGCCGTGCCTTCGCCGATGGGAGCACCCGGCTCGCCGCTGATGGCAACCGTCGGATCGACCGGATCGGCGACAATCGTCCCGCTGCTGGCGCTGCCGATTCCGTTGTCCCGATCCACCACATTGACGCTGACGACGAAGTTGCCCGAACGACCCGCAACGAATGTGAAAGTCTGGTTGTGCGTGGAAACGCCTTCGGGAACGGTGTACTGGTTGCCATTGAGCGTGATGCTCCAGTCGTAGTTGTACGTGTCATCGGTGCCCGGATCGGTGGGGTTGGCGGTCAGGCTGATCGTGTCCCCTTTATTGATCGGCGTGCTCGCGCCGCTGATTGTCACGCTGGGCGCAACGGCGTTGGCGACAATGCTGCTCGTCGATGCCGTGCCGGTTTCACCCGCATCATCGGTGACGACAACGGTGGCCACATAAGTGCCCGCGTACCCCGCCACGAAGCTGAAGCCGGCCGTGCTGGTAACCGTGCCATCGGGCAGCGTGAACGGCGCACCGTTCTTGGTAACCGACCAGGCGTAACTGCTAGTGGCGCTGCCCGGATCGTGCGGTGTCGCCGTCAGGCTCACGGTATCGCCTTCGTTGATCGCGCTCCCTGGCGCGCCGGCGATCGTGGGAGCTGGCGCAACATCATCGGCGATCACGTCCTTGGTTGACTGGTTGCTGTCCCCCGCGGGATCAATCGCCGTCGCGGTGATCGTGTAGTCTCCATGCGTTGCATAGGTGTGCGTCGCACCCGTGGCCGAGCCGGGAAGAACGTCCGTCGACGTGTTGTCTCCCCAATCGATCGCCCAGCTATCGATCCCGCTCGGATCGACGGCCGAAAATCCCAGGGTGTAAGTCGCCAGCTCGTTCACATGCGAATTGCCCGTGAGCGTAATGACCGGCGGCACCGGCGCAACGGAAACGCCAGTCGTACCGCTGCTGGTAACCTGGCTCCCCAGAACCGTCTGCTGGCTCGTGACCGTGATGGTGAAATCGCCGTCGGCAGCATAAACGTGGCTGTCGCTGTTTGCCGAGCCGGCGAGCGTGTCGGTGCTCGTGCCGTCGCCCCAGTCCACGATCCAGTTTGTCACCGTTTCGTGCCCCGGATCGGTGTAGGTCCAACTGACCGGCACAGTATCGCCCCGATCGACGCTGCCGCCACCGGTGACCGTGATCGTGGGTAGCACATCGTTGGTGGTCACGGTGGTCGTTGCGACCGACGACGTGACGTTATTGGAATCCAGCACCTCCAGCGCAATGGTGAATTGCGCTTTTGCAGCACCAGCCGTGTAGCTGAGATGGGGGTTACTGCTGGAAGCCTGATCGGCGAAGGTGCCCTTGTAGTTCAGATCCCATTCATATTTGGTGATCGTTCCACTGGTGTCAGTCGATCCGCTCCCATCGAGCGTGATGGAGGATCCTTCATTCAACACGTAAGGACCACCGGGATTGGCGACCACCGAGAAGAGCGATCGCCTTTCAAGCCGTTCGAGCTCAAAGCCCACCGCCGCCGCAAGCTTGGCGACGGCGCTGCGGCGCGCTTTGCCTTGCCCGGGGGTGCGCTTCTGAAAATCCTGGTTGAATGCTGATTGAAACCGTCCCATAGCGTGCTCCGTAACGGAATTTCCAACACCTCGTGTCCGCGTGGGCGTATCGCCGGCGGCCTGTCCATGCGTCCCTCCTCTTTCGGAATTGCGGAGCTTCGCTTTAACCAAAATATTCCGGTTGGGGTGGATATGCCGCGCAGTCCCATAGTTGACCACGCATCAATCGTGCGCGCAGTTTGAAAAAACTGAATCAGCCTACTGCCTGTTTTGATCTGTTGGCGAAACTGCGTGGCTCGGTGCAAGCCAGGATCAATGATGATGTCCGATATGTGCCGCCTGAGCCTGGATCGAGCAATGCGGGTCCTCCGCGCACGACCCTTCTGATTCGACTTGCACCGTGGTGTGGCCGATCTGAAATCGCTGCCGAAGCGCCTCGGAAACGCGATGGCAAATGGTCTGTCCCTCGCGCACGGTCTGTTCCCCCACGATGATGTGGCAACTGCACGCCACCGCTCCGGGTCCGACGGTCCATACGTGTAAATGGTGCGCCCCCAGTACGCCTGAAATCTCCTCGATCTCCCTCAGAACCGCATGGGTGTCCAGCTTCTGCGGCGCTCCTTCGAGAAGCACGTTTACGCTCTCTCTTAAAATCCCCAGCGAACTGAAGAGGATCAGACCTCCGATAACAAATGAAACCGCCGGATCGGCCAGGGGCAGATGAAACACGCTGACCACCACGCCCGCCGCCACCACCCCCGCCGCCGCGATCGCATCTCCCAGCATATGCAGGTATGCCCCGCGAATGTTCAGATCGTGCCGCGCGCCCTGATGCAGCCAAAGTCCGATAATACCGTTCAAGACAATCGCCACGGCCGCCACCGCGATCATGATCCCGCCGTTGACCGCAACCGGATGCATGATGCGCCCGATGGCTCCCCACCAGATCACCAGCGCGATGACCACCAGCGAAACCGCATTTACCAGGGCCGCCAGGATTCCCACCCGGTGGTAGCCAAACGTCATCGCCCCATCCGCCGGCCGCCGCGCGATCCGCAGCGCATACCACGAGAAACCCAATGCGGCCGCATCCGCAAAGTTATGGCCCGCGTCCGATAACAGCGCCAGACTGTGTCCAAACACCCCTGCCCCGATCTCGACAATCACAAACAAAAGTGTGATCACAACGGCGCACGCCATCTTCCGATCCGAAAGTTCGGGCACGGCGCGGACATCGTGCGAGTGGTCGCAGCTTTGGTTTTGCGAATATTCGACCGACATAAAAACCCAATCCAATCCGAATCCAGCCGCCTTGTCGCTTGAGCGACCCGGCCCTCCATTATGATAGGTTGCATCCGAACTTACACGAAGGCAACCAAATCTCCTGCAACCCTGGGGCCCTCGTATTGGAGCCGACAAACGCACACAATCGTAAATCGATGCTGAGGCCATCCGAGCAATTAGTCCTAACCAAGGCGCCAACCCGCGTCCGTTTGGTCCACATTACCCTTCTTATCGGCATCCTTGTCGCCGCGATCCCGCTGCGCGTTCATGCGCTTGGAAAAACCAGCTACTGGTACGATGAAATCAGCTCCGTGCTCTACGCGCGCGGGCAAACAGCCGCCATTTTCGCCCCTCCCCAGGGATATTTCGAGCATGCACCCGCCCTGGCATCCAAGCCAGGCACAAGATCATGGCGAAATGTGTGGTTCGGCTTCGACACAACGCCGCCGCTCTATCCAACGCTGCTCCGAATCTGGTGGCATCTGCTGGGAGAAGGAGACATTGCCGGCCGGGCCCTGTCGGTCACTTTATCGGTGCTGACGATCATCGCGGTATTCGATGTCGCCAGGATGATGCTGTCTCCCGCCGCGGCGCTGTGGGCCGCGGCACTTTGCGCCGCCTCTCCGCCCATGGTGGAATACGCGCAGGAAGCCCGATCCTACGCGCTTCTGGCCTTGATCGGCGTTCTCATCTGCGACATCGCCCTGCGAATCACTCGATTTGGCGGCAGCACGCGGCGATATGTTCTGCTATGGCTTTTGTGCGCGGCAGCCCTTCTCACCCACCATTTTGTCGCCGGCGGAATCGCGGGCGTGGCGATCTTTGGCTTAATCACACTCCGAGGCCCCGCGCGCGTCGCGATGGTCGGTGCAGTGGCGGCCGCATTCGTTGTCGAGCTATGGACCATCCCGTTATTCCTGAATCACGCTCAATCGCTCCGCCAGGGAATCGACTGGCTGGCTGAGCCGCGCCAAGGACTTTTTTCCGCCACTCTGTTCCGAATCGCCTGGCTGCCGCTCGACTACCTCATTTTGCCCCCCAGAAACTCGTCGATCGCGTGCATCCCTGCGGTCGTGCTTCTCGTTCTTCCATTGTTTCTGCACAAGCGCAACCCAAGCATCATGTTGGCGGGATTATGGTCCGGTGGCATCATCGGCTTGGTGGCTGCTTCTGATCTCTGGCTAGGACATGGAGCGCTCCACTATGTGCGCTACACGTTGGCGGCTGCGCCGATGGTGTTCATCGCCTTCGTAGCAATCTCTCAAATGGGCGGCCGCTGGCTGGGTCACCTGCTGCCGGCACTGGCATTATTGGGCGCGCTGCTCGCGGAACCGCAAGCTTATGCGGATCAATCGCAAATCAAGCCGGAGGTGCGGGAGCTGGCTCGCGATGTTCAAAGCCACGTTACGCCGGGCGACGTTTTGGTCGTCGCCAGCCGTCCAGAAATGGGGCTGGCCTCGGCGGGACTCGACTATCTTGCAATCGATTATTATGCCGGCCCGCTGAACTGCTCCGCCGCAATTTTAGAATCGCCCACCGATCAGGCCACCCGCAATTCCATCTGGTCGCACAGCCATGTCTGGCTCGTCCTGACCAGCGGTCGCCAGATTGATACCAATGCCTATCTCGGACCCTGCAAACTAACCCCCGCCGGCAATATGCACGTGTTCGCCGGCCGGCTGTTTCTCGCGCGGCCTGCTAACGGGATAAATTAACGATGGCGACGAGAGGGCACAAAGTCTAATCACGTAGCCCCGCATGTACATGCGGGGGCTTCTTGGTCACCTTGTGACGCAACCGCGACCATGAATATAGTGTTGCGCTCCAGGTCGGTCTTTTATAGTGGATGATTCGGTATGACCCCATTAGATCCGCAGCGCACCATCGCAGAATTGAAAGAGCTTCGAGCCCTCACCGGCAATGATGATGGCGCACAGCGCATCGCCTTCACCCCAACTTGGGCCATCGCCCGGAAATGGCTGCGCGAAAAACTCGCCCAATTGCCCGTTGAAGTTCATCAGGACCCCGCTGGAAATCTCTGGGCCACACTCAAAGGCGAGCGCCAAGAGTCGCTCATCATCGGCGGCCATATCGATTCAGTTCCCAACGGCGGCTGGCTGGATGGTTGTCTCAATCTGCTCGCCGGCCTGGAAGTGCTCCGCCGCTTCGCCGGCCAGGGCACGCCGCCGATCACATTGCGGCTCGTGGATTGGGCCGACGAAGAGGGAGCACGATTTGGCCGAAGCCTCTTCGGTTCCAGCGCCGTTTCCGGAGCGCTGATTCCTGATGAAGTGCGTGATCTGGTGGATCGCGACGGCATTCGCCTCGCCGATGCGCTTCGATCGCAGGGCATCGACATCGACCGCGTTCTGGATGCCCGCTCGGAACTGACCAATGCAAAAGCCTATCTTGAATTGCACATCGAACAGGGCCCGGTCCTGGAAAGCATGGGCCTGCCAATGGGCGTCGTCCTGGGCACCTTCGGCGTCGAGCGCCATGCCATCACCTTCACCGGGCAGGCGGCTCATTCCGGCTCAACCCCCATGGCCCATCGGCGCGATGCGCTGGCGGGTGTTTCGCGATTGCACCTGGCAATCCGCCAGATCGCCGTCAAACACGGCGGCGTCTGCACGGTTGGCAGCGTCATCACCAAGCCCGGAATCGTCACTGCCGTGGTCGGCGAAGCGGTGATGACATTGGACCAACGACATCTGGATGCCACCGAGCTTGCCGCCATGTACGAGGAGGCACAGCAGATCAGCCGAAAGACCGCCGCGGAAGAAAAAATCGAAGTCTCGTGGAAAAAGATCTGGCAGATTCAACCGTTCCCATTCAACCCGGAATTAATTGCGATGGGTGACGAATCGATCCGCAAGATTTGCGGCCAATCTCATCGCCTTCCCAGCGGTCCCCTCCACGATGCCGCCGAAGTCTGCCGCACCGGCGTGCCGGCAGTCATGCTCTTCGTCCAAAGCCTCCGCGGCATCTCGCACAACAAGATCGAGGACACGAAGGAAGAGCACCTGGAGATGTCGGTGAGGGTGCTGGATGAATTGGCGACCAGGGCGATACGATGGATTGCCGGTTGAAATTCGAATGACGAAACTCGAAATTCGAATTTTAGGCTCCTAGCCGTTAACGATCTGCGATGAAACACTGACAAACCTCATCCGCGTCTCGTACAACGCGGCATCGAGCAGACGCTGTTCCTCGGGGGTAAGGTTATTCTTCGTCTTCTGCTCGATCACCCCCAGAATATCGATCTGATATTTGGCCATATCGAGATTGAGCTGCGGCTCGGCTCCGCGCGGCGTGAGGTCCCCCAGGTAAAAAAAGACCTGCGTCACCACCGATTGCACCAGCGCCGCAAGACTCGGCGGCGGCAACTCCCGACCGGCTCGCTGCCCAACCGCGCTCTCCGGCCCCGCACGAGCCCCCGCTCGCGCGCCCGCCGCCGGCGCTGGCGAAGCGGCAGCTGCTTTCTGCTTCTCCTGCTCCGCCAGCTTGCGCTTCTCCTCCTGCGCTTGCTTCTTCCAATCCGTATCGATGTGCAAAGATGGCTTTTCTTCTGACATGGCCGCGGTTCCCTCAGCTAAATCTCGGTGATTCAAACACGTTCGACTTTCTGCCGCTTGCGGCTTGTATGTTCAAAAAGCCATCAAAACGTTCTACTAGTCCTCGTCGTGCTCGTGTGACGACGGGTGTAACCAGGAGTCATGC
>Ga0302325_10031827_pt1 | contig 10841 bp, 9 predicted proteins | sample Palsa_T0_2_FD_201948 | JGI IMG/M metagenome (GOLD analysis project Ga0302325, IMG submission 201948) | Peat permafrost microbial communities from Stordalen Mire near Abisko, Sweden - Palsa_T0_2 | ecosystem: Environmental > Terrestrial > Soil > Palsa > Peat permafrost | place: Sweden: Abisko... | reverse complement strand
GCGTTCGCGGCGAACGGTTGCTTTCCGGCCCTTGATGCTCGTCCCCCGGAGCGCCCTGACCACATCGTCGGCGGCTGACTCGGGAACCTCTACGAGGGAGAAACGATCGGCGATCTCGATCGCACCGATATCCCTGCCGGAGAGGTACGACTCGCCGGTGATAGCGCCCACAAGATCCTGCGGCCGGACTCCGCCGGAACGGCCGGTGCCCACGAACAGGCGTGTCGTGCCCGCAGTCGCGCGGCGACCACGCCGCGGGTCACGGCCGGTGGCCTGCCACTGGTCACGTGGTTTGGCCTTTCGACCGTGGCGGCGGTCGTCCGCCGACGGCATTTCGACGGCAGGGATCTCTTCTTCCTCGCGAGGTGTTCCGCTCGCCTCATGGGCCAGCTTGACCGCGGCGAGCGCCACCTCGAAGAGGTCAAACTCCGCACCGAGCGGCCCGACAACAGCCCGGAAGGCATTAAGGTCGCCGTCGTCTTTGAGCAGGCTCTCGCGGAGCTCGGTGCGCATCAGCTCCAAGCGGATGGCCCGCAGCTTGGCGACGGTCGGCAGCTTCTCGATCGTGATCGGCCGCTTGGTCACCCGTTCGATGGTCTTGAGCATCCTCTGCTCGCGCGGCTCGGTCAGGGTGATGGCGGTGCCTTCGCGGCCGGCCCGGCCAACGCGCCCGATGCGGTGCACGTACGAATCCGGCGCGCTGGGCACGTCGTAATTCACCACGTGTGTGAGCTGGTCGATGTCGAGACCGCGGGCGGCCACGTCGGTGGCCACGAGGAGGTCGATGGCCCGGCTGCGCAGCCGGGCCATGACCCGGTCGCGCTGCTTCTGGTCCATTCCGCCGTGCAGCGCCTCAGCACGATAGCCACGGCCGTTCAGGGACTCGGTGAGCTGGTCCACCTCGTCCCTGGTGCGGCAGAAGACGATCGTGGCCGCTGGCCTCTCCAGGTCAAGCACGCGACCGAGAGCGGCGGCCTTGTGCCCGCGCGGCACGAGGTAGGCCGTTTGCCGCACCAGCAATCCGTCGGCTGACGCCGACGCCCGGCGACCGAGTTCGGCCCGCACCGGGTCGCGCAGGTGGCGGCGCACCATGCCGTCGATCCGCGGCGGCATCGTCGCCGAGAACAGCGCGGTCTGCCGCTCCCCGGGGGTGCTGGCGAGGATCGCCTCGATTTCCTCGGCGAAACCCATGTCCAGCATCTCGTCCGCTTCGTCGAGGACGAGGATCTCCAAGCCGCTCAGCTTCAGCGTTCCCCGGTTGATGTGGTCGAGCGCACGCCCTGGCGTCGCCACCACGACGTCGACGCCACGCTTGAGCGCCCCCAGCTGCCGGCCGATCGGCTCGCCGCCGTAAACCGGCAGAACACGCGCACCCATGTCGCGCCCGTAGCTGCGTATCGCCTCGCAGACCTGCACCGCGAGCTCGCGCGTCGGGACGAGGACCAAGGCGAGCGGCTCGGCCCGCTCGCCTTCCAGGAGTATCCGCTGGAGGACGGGAAGCGCGAAGGCGGCCGTCTTCCCCGTCCCGGTCGCGGCCTGCCCGACCAGGTCACGGCCCTCAAGCAGCGGTGGGATGGCGGCAAGCTGTATCGGTGTCGGCTCCTCATAACCGAGACCCGAGAGCACGTGGCACAGTTCCGGGGCCAGCGTCAGGTCGGCGAAACCGCTCGCACCCCCGCCGTTGTTCTCGATCATGTACAACCACCTTGCTCCGCAAACACCTTCGGCTCCCCACTGGTTTCTGCCCCCGGCCACGTTATGGCAGCACTTCGTGGCCGAAGGCTCATTAAGCGCGGCGGTGACTTCCCCGCCACTCGCCACGTCGCGGCGAAGGCGCTGACAGCGAGATCGGCTAACTGCTGTTCATTGAGCAGGCTTGGCCTGCCCTGGCTCAGGCGACGTGCCCGCAACATCGTTCTCTGCGACCGTGCCGATGGCACGAACACACACGACAACTGCCACCGCACGGTAGAGCCGACCCGGCGCCCTGTTCATTCCCCGCAGCGCGCTTGGCTGCGGTGCGGCCAGAGACACAACTACCTGACGACTCCTGCACCGGGCATCGGCCCACTACGGTAGACGGACATCTTGCCGCTCTCTGGCGGGCGCGGCCCGAGGCAAGGAAACGATCATGTGCTCCATGCCGGAGATGATGTGACACCCTCCGTTACTCCAGCGCCCCGGCCTTCCCATCACTCCGGCCCTGGCTATGTGGCGAACGCCAAAGCGCGCGACTTCGAAATACACGAGCCGCTGAAAGAAGCCGCCGCACGGTGGCTCGACCTTGTTCCGGCCGAACACCGCCATGAGGGCCGGGAATCGGCGAAGGATGCTCTGGAGACGCTGCAGGAACACACGCGCAGCTGCCCTGATCATCCGCTGGGGGCCCTGTGGGTGGCCCATCGCCACCTGAAGGATCCGGTGCCCGCGGTCCGGATCGCGGCGCTCGTGCTCGCCTCGGAGGCACTGTGGTGGCTCGGTCATTTCGAGGATGCCCGGAGCGCCGCGCAGGCAGCGGCCGACGCTGATCCGGCCTCGGCCCAGGCGCTGTGGCGCCTCGCGGTCGCGCTGTACCGCCTGGGCCGATTCGAGGAGGCGAGCCAACGCCTCGATGACCTGCTGGAAGTGGCCAGCCGGTTCGCTCCTGGCTGGGCGCTACGAGGCCAGGTCAAGGTCTGGCTCGACGCGGGCAACCCCGAGGCGGGGCGGGCCGATTTCGCTGCGGCGGCGGCGCTGACCTCCGGTTCGGGCACCTGGGTGGTGCCGTACCGGATGACGGGTGCTGACTTCCAGGCGCAGGCCGATGCAGAGGTCAGGGTTCATGACTCCAAGACGGGCGGTTCCTCCGACAGCCCAGTGGACGTGGTGCTGCTGCCGGACAAGTCACGGGTCGAGCTGGGTGTAGATCCGGATCGCCCGCCTCGCCTGCCGAGGCGGCGGGAGTTCCTGGTGCGGCTGTCAAGGAAGCTGCCCCGTGCCGGCGCTGTTCGGGCTGCGCCTCGTCGCCCGCCGGCCACGGCGCGCCATCCTCAGCGCGGCGAACATCATTACTTGATCGCCTCCTCGACCCAGGCCCGCAGGCGGGCGGCCGGCGCGGCGCCGGCCTGGCGCGCTACCACCTCCCCGTGCCGCAACACCAGCAGCGTCGGGATGGCCTGCACGGCGAAGCGCTGCTGGATCTTGGGTGAGTCGTCCACGTTGACCTTCACCAGCTTGATCCGGCCGCGCAGCTCGGTGGCGACCTGCGCAAGCGCCGGGCTGACCATGCGGCACGGCCCGCACCAGGGGGCCCACAGATCGACGACGACAGGCAGGGACGCCGCCGCGGCGACCTCGGCGAACGAATCGTCGCCGGCGTCGGCGATCCAGGGCAGCGGCTGGTGGCAGTTGCCGCAGCGCGGGACGCCCGCGGCGGCGGCGGGGACCCGGTTCTTGCGCCCGCAGTTCGGGCAGGTGACCCGCTCAGCGGACGTGGCTTGGGTCGCCATGGGTCACGCCGGGTTTTCGTACCTGACGGTCAGCTCACCGTCGGCGTAGTCGATGCGGATGACGGCGCCGTCGAGGACGTCGCCGGACAGCAGGGCGCGCCCGATCCGGGTCTCGACCTCCCGGCCGATGAACCTGCGCAGCGGCCGCGCGCCGTAGACGGGGTCATAGCCCTGCTGGGCGATGAAGCGCCGGGCGTCGGAGGTGATCTCCAGCTTCATCTGGCGCTCGCCTAGCCTGGCCCGCAGGTCATCGAGCATGAGGTCGACGATGCGCTCGATCTCCACCGGGGTGAGGGGCTTGAACAGGATAATGTCATCCAGGCGGTTCAGGAACTCGGGCCGGAAGTACCCGCTCATCTCCGCCATCACGCGTTCGCGCGCGTCGGGCTTGATCTCGCCGTCCGACGTCGCGTCCGCGACCAGGTACTGGGAGCCGATGTTGGAGGTCATGATGATGACCGTGTTGCGGAAGTCGACGGTGCGGCCCTGCGCGTCGGTGAGCCTGCCGTCGTCCAGGACTTGCAGCAGCGTGTTGAAGACGTCCGAGTGCGCCTTCTCCACCTCGTCGAATAGCACCACGGAGTAGGGCTTGCGCCTGACCGCCTCGGTGAGCTGCCCGCCTTCCTCGTAGCCGACGTATCCGGGCGGCGCGCCGACCAGGCGGCTGACGGTGTGCCGCTCTTGGTACTCGCTCATGTCGATGCGGATTATGTTCTCTTCGGTGTCGAACAGGGCCGCCGCCAGCGTCTTGGCCAGTTCTGTCTTGCCGACGCCGGTGGGGCCGAGGAAGATGAACGACCCGATCGGCCGGCGCGGATCCTTGATCCCCGACCTGGCCCGGATGATGGCGTCGGCGACCAGCCGGACGGCCTCGTCCTGGCCCACGATCCGCCCGTGCAGGATCTCGTCGAGGCGCAGCACCTTCTCCCGTTCGCCCTCCTGCAGGCGGGTGACCGGGATACCGGTCCAGCGGGCCACGATGGAGGCGATCTCCTCGCTGGTCACGACCTCGCGCAGCAGCCGGGTGCCACCTTGCTTGTCCGCGAGCCGCTCCTCCTCGGCCTCGACCCGCCGCAGCAGCTCAGGCAGCTTGCCGAGGCGCAACTCCGCCGCCTTGTTCAGGTCGTAGTCGCGTTCGGCCTGCTCGGCCTCCTGCCGCACCTGTTCGATCTGCTCGCGGAGCGCCTGCACCCGGCGCAGCGCCTGGCGCTCGGCCTCCCACTGGGCCCGCAGCGCGTCGGCCTGCGCCCGCAGGTCCGCCAGTTCCTTGCGGAGGTCCTCCAGGCGCGCCTTGCTCGCCTGGTCGCTCTCCTTGGCCAGCGAGACCTCCTCGATCTCCAGCCGCATCACCCGGCGAGTGAGCTCGTCGAGTTCGGCCGGCATCGAGTCGATCTCGGTGCGGATCATCGCGCAGGCCTCATCGACCAGGTCGATCGCCTTGTCCGGCAGGAACCGGCCGGAAATGTAACGATGGCTGAGCGTCACCGCGGTGACCAGCGAGCTGTCGGCGATCTTCACGCCATGGAAGACCTCAAAGCGCTCCCGCAGGCCGCGCAGGATCGACACGGCGTCCTCCACGGACGGCTCGTCGACCATGACGGGCTGGAACCGGCGCTCAAGAGCCGCGTCCTTCTCGATGCGCTTGCGGTACTCGTCCAGCGTCGTCGCGCCGATCATGTGCAGCTCGCCGCGGGCGAGCATCGGCTTGAGCATGTTGCCCGCATCCATGGAGCCTTCGGCGGCGCCCGCGCCCACCACGTTGTGCAACTCGTCCACGAACAGCAGGATGCGTCCCGCCGCCGCGGTGACCTCGGACAGGACGGCCTTGAGCCGCTCCTCGAACTCGCCCCGGTACTTGGCCCCCGCCACCAGGGCGCCCATGTCGAGGCTGAAGATCGTCTTGTCGCGCAGGCCCTCGGGGACGTCACCGCGGGTGATCCGCTGCGCCAGGCCCTCCACGATGGCGGTCTTGCCCACGCCGGGGTCGCCGATCAGGACCGGGTTGTTCTTGGTCTTCCTGGACAGGATCTGCATGACCCGCCTGATCTCGGCGTCGCGGCCGATGACCGGGTCGAGCTTGCCGCTGGCCGCCTCCGCGACGAGATCCCGGCCGTACTTGGTGAGGGCCTCATAGGCCACCTCCGGCATGGCCGAGGTGACCCGCTGGTTGCCGCGGATCTTCGTCAGCGCCTGCAGGAAGCCGTCCCTGGTCAGGCCCTCCTGGGTCAGCAGGCGGCCGGCCGCGGTAGCAGAGCCCTCGGCCAGCATCGCGATGATGAGGTGCTCGACGGAGACGTACTCGTCCTTGAGCCTGCGCGCCTCCTGCTCGGCGGTGTCGAGCAGGCGGGCCAGCCGCTGCGTGATACTGATCTGCCCCGGGTTCACGCCCGGGCCGCTGACCTTGGGGCGCCTCGCGAGCTCGGCCTCCAATGCCTTCCGCAGCCGGTCCGGATCCGCGCCGGCCTGGCTGAGCAGCCGGGGAACGATGCCCTCGGCCTGATCCAGCAGCGCGAGGAGCAGATGCTCAACGTCCACCTCGGTGTGCCCGAAGCGAAGTGCCTTGGTCTGCGCGTCGTGTAGTGCTTCCTGCGATTTCTGCGTCAGGTGGCTCGGGTCCATGTTTACCTTCCTGGCCGTCGGGCCCCGCGCAGGGCCGCTTCGAGTACCGCGATCCTGTCGAGCAGGTCGGTGACCAGCCCGATGGCCGCGTAGTTGAGGGCGAAGCCCGCGCGCAGGCGCTGCACCCGGGCCACCGCGTCGAGCTGGCTCCGGGAGAACCAGAGCTCGCCCGCCGAGTCGCGGCGCGCATCGATGAGTCCGAGGGCGACGAGCCTGCGGATCAGGTCCGGGTGCAGGCCCGTCACCACGGCGAACTCCTCCAGGCTCAGCCGCGGGGCGCGAACCATGGCGTACCTCACTGCTGTGCCTTCAGTCACTGCTGTGCCCTCGGATCGAAGTGGGATTCCGCGGCCAGTTGTTCGAACAGCCGTCGTTCGACACGCGAGAGCCGGGCCGGCACCATGATCCTTGCCTCTGCGTACAAATCGCCCGCCTTGCTTTCGGATTGGGCAGGCCGCGGCCGCGCAGCCTGATCCGCCTGCCGCTCGACGTACCGCCCGGGACCTTGACCTTGACCTCGCCGCCCGGGGTATCCACGGCAACCGACGTGCCGAGGGCGGCTTCCCACGGCGCGAGCCGCAGCTCGACGTAGAGATCACGGCCCTCCAGGCGGTACCTGGGGTGAGGCGCGATCCGCACGATGAGGTACAGGTCACCGTTACGCGCCCCGTCGCTGCCGCGGCCACCCTGCCCGGCCAGCCGGATCCGCTGGCCGTCCGTCACCCCGGGTGGGATCGTGACGTCGAAGGACCGGCGGGTGCCGTCGCCGCCGGTCAGCGTGATGGACCTGCGGCCGCCCCGGTAGGCCTCCTCGACGGTGAGCTCGATCTCGGCCTCCTGGTCGGCGCCGGGGATCGGCCCAAAGCCCCGCCGGGACCCGAACCCGCCGCCACGGCCGCCGAAGATACCGCCCAGAAGATCGTCAAGGTCGATATCGCCGCCGTCGCTGCTAAAGCCGAAACCGCCGGTCCCGCCGCTGAACCCGCCGGTCCCGCCGCTGCTCCGGGTCCGGCCACCTCCGGCTCCGGCTCCGGCCTGCTGGCTGCGCCGCCACGTCTCCGGGTCTACGTCCTCGGGAACCTGGCGGAAGTCGCGCCCGAAGGCGTCGTAACGGCGCCGGGTCTGCGGATCGGAGAGGACGTCGTAGGCCTCCGAGACTTCCTTGAACCGGTCCTCGGCCCCCGGGTCGCGGTTGATGTCCGGGTGATAGGCACGGGCGAGCTTGCGGTAGGCGCGCTGGATATCGTCCTGGCTGGCGTTCCTCGGCACGCCCAGGAGCTGGTAGAAGTCCTCGCCGTCGGCCATCAGCCCGCCCTGGCCACTACCACCTGCGCCGGCCGCAGCTGGTGGTCTCCTTCGCCGTAGGCCGGTCGGACGACCTCGGCGACCGAGCCATCCTCGGCGCCGGGGTCGGGCCGGGAGGCGATAGCCTCGTGCCTGGCCGGATCGAACTTGGCGCCGCGGTCGTCACGGCGGGGGAAGCCGAGGCGGGCCAGCACCTCCAGGGCCTGAGCCCGGACCGCCCTGATCCCGTCGATGATGGAGGCCGGATCGGCCGTGGAGTGCGCCAGCGCGCGATCGAGGTTATCGACGACGGGCAGCCATTCTCTAGCCACGGCGGCCCTGGTGTCCGCCTCGGCGCGGCTGACCTGGACGGCACATCTCTTGCGCACGTTGTCGAGGTCGGCCAGGGCGCGCATGCGCAGATCCTCGAGCTCGGCGATCCGGGCCTCAAGTGAGGCGATTCGCGTCTCTTGCTCGGCGATCCGGGCCTCAAGCTCGGGCGGAGCGGCGGCGCCGGGACCTGGCCTCGCGTCGCCGCTTCCCGCCGTGCTGTTTCCAGCCGTGTGGTTCACCGGCCTGCTCACTCACTGGGTGTGAACTCGGCGTCGATCACGTCATCGTCGCCGTCGCTGGGCGGGAGCTCCGGCTCGACCTCCGGGGCGGGACCGGTCGGTGGCGCGCCGAGGATCATGTAGACCTGCTGCAGCTCGTCGGTGAGGACCCGCATCCGTTCCAGCGGCGTATCTTCCTTGAGCGCCTGGCGGGCGTCGGACACCAGGTTCTCGGCCCGGGCCTTCTCGTGCACGGGCAACGTGTCGCCGCGCTCGGCCAGTATGCGCTCCACCTGGTAGACCGCGGTGTCGAGCTGGTTGCGGGCGTCGGTCAGCTCGCGCAGCCGCCGGTCCTCGTCACGGTGCTGCTCGGCGTCGGAGATCATCCGCTCCACCTCGGACTTGTCCAGGTTGGAGCTCTCGCTGATCGTGATCCGCTGTTCGGTGCCGGTGTCCTTGTCCCGGGCCGAGACGTTCAGGATCCCGTTCGCGTCGATATCGAACGTGACCTCGACCTGCGGCACCCCGCGTGGGGCAGGCCGGATGTTCTCCAGCCGGAACCGGCCGAGGACCCGGTTGTCCGCAGCGCGTTCCCGTTCCCCTTGCAGGATCACCACGTCGACCGCTCGCTGGTTGTCTTCGGCCGTGCTGAATACCTCGGTACGGCGGGCCGGGATCGTGGTGTTGCGCTCGATCACCTTGGTCATGACCCCGCCGAGGGTCTCGATGCCGAGCGAGAGCGGCGTCACGTCGAGCAGCAGCACGTCCTTGAGCTCGCCCTTGAGCACGGCCGCCTGGATGGCCGCGCCGATGGCGACGACCTCGTCCGGGTTGACGGTCATGTTGGGGTCCTTGCCGCCCGTCAGCCGGCGGACCAGGTTCTGCACGGCCGGAATCCGGGTGGAGCCGCCGACCAGGATGACCTCGTCGATATCGGCCTGGACCGCCCCTACGAGGCGCTGCTGGGCGGAACCGAGGAAACGACCTCGGGCCGGATGCGGCTCGAGCCGCTCCGGGGCAGCTCAAGCACGATCTTGGTCATCAACGACAGCCCGATCAAGCAATTCGTCGAGAACGAGCACGCCGTCGGGCAGAGCGCGGTCGAGTCTTTCCTGCGGATGACGAACCGGGTCACCAACGGGGAACAGGTCACCGTGTTCGGCTACGGCGCGTGCGACGCGGCGTGGCGGCTAACTTCCGTGGCGCCCGGGTGTCCGTCGTCGACGTCAACCCCGTCACCAGGCTTCAGGCGCACCTGGACGGGTCCTCGACGCGCCGCTTCAGGGCTTCGACGTTGGCTGGCATTTCCTTTTGTGCCTGGCGACGGACGATGAGCGGGACGAGCAGTTTGCCGATGCCGTGCCCGTCGAAGTCGACCGCGATGGTCAGCCGCGAACTGGTTTCGGTCAGGGGTTCCACGGTGACGTCGACGGTGGCGCGGATGGGTCCGTCGATGCCCCGCACGCCCCATGTCCTGGGTGCGTCGATGTGAGTTAGCTCGGAGGTGACGGCCCGGTTGACTCCGCCGATGCGTCGGGTGGTCAGGCACTTCGTGCCCACCCGCGCGGGGACAGGCTGGTCCAGGTGACCGTCGATGAAGCCCTGCTGCCATTCGTGGAAGCGTGTGGGGTCGGTGGCGTAGGCGAACACCTCTGCTGCGGGCTGTTCCACCACGGTGCTGGCGATGGCCGGTGCCATGTCAGCGGCCCTCGAGCAGGGCGGCGTACCGGGCCAGGTAGAGCGGCCATCCCTGGTCGCCGTCGACGCCGTCGCTGACCGACTGCCAGCCGGAACCGTGCCGGTCGAGGTGGCGGTGCTCCAGTTCGACCCGGGTCCGGTCCGGTCCCTCGGCCACGAACCGGACCTCGACCTCGCTGGTCAGCTCCGGGTCGGTCTCGATCTGCCATTGCGGGCTGATGTCCCAGCTGAAGACCACGCGGGCTGGTGGCTCGTAGGCCAGGATCCGCGCCCACCGGCATTCGCTGCCGTCGATGCCACGGTCGTAGATGTGCCCGCCGACGTGGGGCTCGAAGACTGTCTCGGCGATCGCGGCCGCGAGCAGGTTGTGCTCCGGCGGCTTGAAGTCGCCGAACCTCTCGGTGAAGGCTGTGAAGGCCTGCTCGACCGGCGTGTTGACCACCACCTGCTTGCGGACAACGGGGACCTCGGTTCGGGTCATGGACTCTCCTCCGTCGCTTGTTCGGCAACATCCACGTAGCTGGCCAGAGCCCGCTGCCAGAAGGTGTCGAGCTGATCGCGCAACGCGGCCACTGCCGTCGGATTGAGCCGGTAGACACGTCTGGTGCCGACCGCGCGTTCACTGACCAGGCCGGCGTCCTTGAGGACCTTTAGGTGCTGGGAGACCGCCGACCGGCTGACCGGCAGCTCCGCGGCCAGTTGTGCCACTGCCTGCGGCCCGTCTGCCAGGCGGCTGACGATGGCGCGCCGGGTGCCGTCCGCCAGCGCGCTCCAGCCGTCACTTGCTTGGTCAGGATCCACTAACGGTTAGGATTGACTAACGGAGCGGCTGACGTCAAGACCCGGCACCCATGCACCTGGCCGGCCACGCGCCCTGAGCCGGGCTCGTGCAGCAGGCACCCGACCGGCTCCACGCCTTGGCCGCCGTGCACGCCCCAGCGGGATGACCAGTGCCACGGCCCATCCCGGCGACCCCCGCAGCACCCCGGGTGGTTTTGTTCGCGAGGTCCGACCGCAGTTGTTCGTGGCGAGCGACCGCACCCTCGCCTGGCCAAGGTTCATGTTCGTCAGTTCTTGTCCTGTCGCTGATAAATCGGCCCTGTCTCACTGAATCCGGCCCGTTACGGTCCGTGTCTCATTATTGTTGGCCCAAGGGTCGGTCGGGGTCACTGATAGCGGGCGGGGCTGCTATGGCTGTTGC
>Ga0302325_10031824_pt1 | contig 10842 bp, 7 predicted proteins | sample Palsa_T0_2_FD_201948 | JGI IMG/M metagenome (GOLD analysis project Ga0302325, IMG submission 201948) | Peat permafrost microbial communities from Stordalen Mire near Abisko, Sweden - Palsa_T0_2 | ecosystem: Environmental > Terrestrial > Soil > Palsa > Peat permafrost | place: Sweden: Abisko... | reverse complement strand
GAACATCGTCGCGGGGATGTAGCCCCTCGGTCCAAGCACGTCGAGGAGCCAGAAGGCAAGCAGCGCTGCGAGGCGCGAGATCCCCCACCAGACAAGCATCGGCCGCCAGCGGGCAAACGCCGCCGAGCGTGCGCGATCGAGGGCGACCGCGGTCACGGCCGCGCGAACGGGATAGCGGCGATCACCGGCGCACCTTCGCAGAACGAGCGGACCTGCCGACCGCTCTCTCCCCCTCGAGCAACGACGCCGCGTCTGCGACCGGGCGGGCTCGAGATCCTCCCTGATCCCGCTCGCTCCTGCAGACCCGGCCGACCTCTGCCGTTCGCCGGCGGGCGCCGTGGGGTCAGGGGGAGCGCAGGCGGGGCTGGCGTCTCACGGGCAACGGTTCCGCGGCGCCTGCGCCGTCGGGAGTCCGCGCGCGCCCGGCAGCCGCGCTGAGCGCGTCCGGCCGACAACTAGGCTGAGAGCGTGGAGGATCTGACCGTCATCGTGACCGCGTCGGGCGCCCCCGGAACCGCCGCGCTGGTTCGCGCCCTGAGGCAGAACGGCGAGCGCACGTTGCGGATCGTCGGCACCGATATGAGCGAGCGTGCGGTCGGCGCCCACCTCTGCGACGTGTTCCAGCTCGTCCCGGCCGGGTCGGATCCGGGGTTCGCCTCCTCCATCCGCGAACTCGCCGAGCGGGAGGGCGCGGCCGCGATCCTGCCCCAGTCGTCCTTCGACCTCGAGGGGCTCGCGGCGGCGACCGACCTCTTCGACGGCATCCCCGTGCTCGTCTCCCCGCTGGAGTCGATCCGGCAGTGCAACGACAAGGCCGCCACCTACGCGCTCCTCCACCGGCTCGGACTCCCGGCGCCGGAGTTTCGGCGTGTTCGCGGCGCCGCCGGGGTCGAAGAGGCGGCTGCCGCGCTCGGCTATCCGGAGCGGCCGGTGTGCTTCAAGCCGGTGTTCTCGTCCGGGTCGCGCGGCTTCCGCATCCTCGACTCGAGCGTCGACCGCGTCCACCAGCTCCTCCACGAACGGCCCGGTTCGGTGGCGATGCGGCTCGAGGAGGCACTCGAGCTGCTTACGGGTGCGCCCGACACCGATCTGCTCGTCATGGAGCTCGCGACCGGTCCCGAGCGTACGATCGACGGCATCGCCAACGGCCGCGAGATCGTGCTCGGCCATCCCAAGACGCGCGAGGCGATGCGCGCCGGGCTTGCGATGTACTTCGTCACCCTCGCCGACGAGGAGCTCATGGAGCTCGCGGGGACGATCGTGGCCGCGCTCGGAATCGAGCACTTCTTCAACATCCAGCTCGTCGGCGATGCGGTCATCGAGATCAACCCCCGCATCTCGACCGTCGTCTACCAGAACGACCTGAACCTCCCCTACCTCGGGATCAAACGGGCGCTGGGAGAGATCTCCGACGCCGAGCTAGGCGCCCTGCGCGCGCGCGTCAGACCCGGAAGGACCGCGCTGCGCTACTTCGACCAGCTCGAGTTCGATGCCGCCTAGACACGCAGACCGCCTGCGCCCCTGGGGACGACCCGAGGTCGCGCCGACCCGGGAGGTCAGGCTCAGGGTCACCCACTGTCCGGTCAACATGGCCGGAATCCCGTGGGAGAACGTGCAGGCGCTGCGCCGCGACGGGGTCGACGCCCGACTCGTCGTGACCGACCGCGGTCGCCTTCATCCCGAGGCCGACTGGTCGCTCGACCGGCGCGGAATGCTGCCGCGCCGGCTCCTGACGCAGTTCACGGCGTTCGCGCAGCTGCTTCCGCGCACCGACATCTTCCATTTCTACTTCGGGCTCACGCTCGTCCCCAAGTCGCTCCAGTTCCCGATCCTGCGCGCCACCGGCAAGAAGAGCGTCTTCCACTACCTCGGCTCGGACATCCGCGGCAAGACACCGTCGGAGCTCGCCTACGGCAAGCGTGCCGACGCTGAGATCGTGGGCTCCTACGCGGCGCTGCGCTGGGTGCCAACCGCGCACGTCGTACCTCCCGGGCTCGACCTGCGCCAGTTCATCCCCCAGCCGCCGCGCGAGAACCGCCGCCCCCTCGTCGTCCACGCCCCCTCCAACCGCGACAAGAAGGGAACCCAGTACGTCATCGACGCGTGCGAGCGGCTCCCTGTCGACCTGGAGATCGTCGAGGGCGTCCCCCACGACGAGGCCTGGCGGCGCTACGCCGACGCCGACATCGTCGTCGACCAGCTCAACGCTGGCTGGCACGGAGTGTTCGCGATCGAGGCGATGGCGCTCGGGAAGCCCGTCGTCGCCTACCTCGACCCCGAGGCGGTCGAGCGGAGCGCCGAGGCGTTCGGGATTCGCGTCCCGATCGTCCCGACGACGAAGGACACGCTCACCGAGGCGCTTCGCCCGCTCGTCGCGAGTCCGGGCCTGCGCCGCGCGATCGGCGAGGAGGGGCGCGACTACGTCGAGCAGGTCCACGACATCGACCGGATCGCCCACCGCCTGCTCGAGATCTACGCGGAGATCTCGCCCGTCGCACGCGCGGCCGAGGCGCCGCGGCTCGCCGAGCCCGCAGCGAGCAAGCCGGTGCGGCCGCGTGCGCTGCGCCGTCCGCGCCGCGCGCTCGCACCCGGAGCTCCGGGGAGCCCCACGGTTGCGCCGTCGCGTCTGAGCCTGGCAAACGAGCTCTGGCGCCTGACGAGACACACCGCGATCTACGGGATCGGCGGGCTCGTCTCGGCCATTCTCGCCGTCATCCTGCTGCCCCTCTTCACGCACTACCTCCCGACGGACGCCTACGGCAAGGTCGAGATCGTGACGGCTGCGACGGCGGTGCTCTCGATCGTGCTGCAGCTCGGAATCTCGAGCGCCTTCTTCCGCTTCTACTTCGACAGCAAGGATCCCGGGCATCGCGGCGTCGTCGTCCGGACGTCGTTCTGGTTCACGATGACGATGGCGACCCTGGGGCTCGTCCTCGGCCTCATCTTCGCGGGGCCTGTGAGCGTGTGGATCGGGCTCGGCCACGACCCCTCCCTCGCCCGTGCGGGCGCGGTGGGTCTCTGGGCGCAGACCAACTACCAGATGATGACCTCCCTCTTCCGCGTCGAGGAGCGGTCGCTCGCTTACGCGATCGCGAGCGTCGCGAACGTGCTGATCACGATCGCCGCGATGGTCACCTTCGTCGCGGTCTTCCACTGGGGCGCCGCCGGGCTCGTGGTCGGAAACTTCGTCGGCACGCTCTGCGTCTACGTCGCGCTGCTCACCTACCGCCGACGCGAGCTTCACTTCCAGTTCGATCGCAGGCTCTTCCGCGCGATGCAGACCTTCGGAATGCCGCTCGTGCCCTCGGCGCTCGCGCTCTGGGCGATCAACTTCATCGACCGAGAGTTCGTCAGCTACTACCGAGGCGACGGCGAGGTCGGTATCTACTCGGTCGCGATCAAGATCGGGTCGGTCGTGACCTTCGTGGTGCTCGCGTTCCGGACCGCCTGGCCCGCCTTCGCCTACTCGATCGAGGACGACAGGTCGGCGCGGCGCGCCTACGCCTACGTCCTGACCTACGTGCTCACGATCGCCTGCTGGCTCTCGCTCGCGCTCGGGGCGCTCGCCCCCTGGCTCGTCAGGTGGCTGACCAACGCCCGCTACCACCGGGCAGAGAACGGCGTCGCGCTCCTCGCCTTCGCCTTCGCGATCTACGCCGGCTACACGGTGCTCGCGATCGGAAGCGGGCGGGCGAGGCGGACGCAGATGAACTGGGTCGTCACCGGTATCGGCGCGGCGGTGAACGTCGGCCTCAACTTCTGGCTGATCCCCCGCTACGGCATGGTGGGGGCGGCCATCGCGACCGCGGCCGCCTACATGGTGCTGTTCATCGGCATGGCCCTCTACGCACAATCGGTCTATCCGGTCGCCTACCAGTGGAGGCGAAACGTGACCGCCATCGCACTCGCGGGCCTGCTGACGATCGCGGCACGCACGGGCGGACTCTCCCTCGCTCCCTCGGCCCTGATCGTCGCCGTCTATCCGCTCGCGCTCCTCCCGCTCGGCTTCTACCAGGCGGCAGAGCTCGGCCGCCTGCGCAAGCTGGCAACCGCGCTGAGCCCCGGCTGACATCGGGGAGGGATGCACGGGGCGGAAGGCACGGGGCGGGATGCACCCCTGCCGTCAGCCGGCGTGAGCCACCCGGCCGGGAACCCTCTGCCCGGCGGCGGACGACGGCACCCATCGCCGCACAGCCCTTCGCGGCGTTGCTCAGCGCCCCCCGAAGGCCGCCCCAACCGTGAGCGCATCCCTGAGCGCGAGCTGCCTGTTCACGGCGTTCACGATCGCCCGCAGCGAGGCGGTCACGATGCTCGAGTGCAGACCGACGCCCCAGACCGCGTCGTCGTCGACGTCGGCCTCGACGTAGGCCGCGGCCGTCGCGTCGGCGCTCGCCGCCATCGCGTGCTCGTGGTACTCGCGGATCCGGATCGAGACGCCGAAGTGGTGCTCGAAGGCATCCACCAGGGCGGCGATCGGACCGTTACCCACGCCCTGGACCTCCTGCTGCTCGCCCTCGACGCTCACCCGAGCCACGATGCGATCCTCCTCGGCGCTCCAGTGGGCGTAGGAGACGAGCTCGTAGGGGCGGGTGTGGGAGAGGTAGTGGCCGTGGAAGGCGACGAGCAGCTCCTCGGCGGTCAGCTCGTCTCCGCGCGCATCGGTGATCGCCTGCACCTTCTGGGCGAAGTCGACCTGCAGGCCGCGCGGCAGCTCGAGGCGGTGCTCGGTCTCCATGAGGTAGGCGACGCCGCCCTTCCCCGACTGGGAGTTGACGCGGATGATCGCCTCGTAGGTCCTGCCGACGTCCATCGGGTCGAGGGCGAGGTAGGGCACGTCCCAGAGCTCCGACTGGGAGCGTTGCTGCGCGTACATCCCCTTCTTGATCGCGTCCTGGTGGGAGCCCGAGAACGCCGTGTAGACGAGCTCGCCTGCGTAGGGGTGACGCGGGTGGACCGGCAGCTCGTTGCACTCCTCGACGATCGCCTTGGCCTCATCGATCCTCGACAGGTCGAGCCGCGGGTCCACGCCCTGGGTGAAGAGGTTGAGCGCGAGGGTGACGATGTCCACGTTGCCCGTCCGCTCGCCGTTCCCGAAGAGCGTTCCCTCGACGCGCTCCGCGCCCGCCATGATCCCGAGCTCCGCGGTGGCGACGGCGGTCCCGCGGTCGTTGTGGGGATGAACGCTGAGAATGATCGCCTCGCGGGCGGAGACGTGGCGCTGGAACCACTCCAGCCGGTCGGCGTAGACGTTCGGCGGGAACGCCTCGACCGTCGTCGGCAGGTTGACGATCATCTTCTCCTCGGCGCTCGGTTGCCATTCGGCCATGACCGCCTCGCAGATCTCGAGCGCGTAGTCGAGCTCGGTCGCGTGGAAGCTCTCGGGCGAGTACTCGAAGACGATCCGCGTGGGGCTCGCGGCGGCGAGCTCCTTGCAGAGCGCCGTCCCTCGGACGGCGAGATCGGTGATCCCCTCCCTGTCGAGGCGAAAGACGACGCGGCGCTGGGTCACCGAGGTCGAGTTGTAGAGGTGGACGATCGCCTGCTTCGCCCCTGCGATCGCCTCGTAGGTGCGCTCGATCAGCTCCGGACGGGCCTGGGTGAGGACCGCGATCGTGGTGTCCGACGGGATGCGCTGCTCCTCGACGAGCGCGCGCACGAAGTCGAAGTCGGTCTTCGACGCCGATGGGAAGCCCACCTCGATCTCCTTGATCCCGAGCGAGACGAGCAGGTCGAACATCCTCTGCTTGCGCAGCGCGTCCATCGGCTTGACGAGCGCCTGGTTTCCGTCCCGCAGGTCGGTCGAGCACCAGATCGGCGCGCGCTCGATGACGCGGTCGGGCCAGGTGCGATCCGACAGATCGACAGTCGGATAGGGCTGGTACTTCCAGTAGGGCATTGACATGGGCTCTCCTCCGAGTGGGCGGACTCCTCCCGACGCTGCGAGAGGTCAGGGAACGGGTATGTCGCGCGTCGCTTCCCCTAGCGGGGAAGGAGGAGGGCAAGCGCGAGCAGACCGGTCGAGCTCGACCGGGTCAGCGGGAGGCTGCACGTGTGAGAGCCCCTGTCCATCGATCAAACGATAGCCGCGAGACCGGCACTTGGCAATCGCGCTCGCGGGGGACCCTCTCGCTCGGGGTGCAAGCGAGGGCGTCTCCGATCCGGCTGACGAGCAGCCGCAAGGCTACGCGACGGGTATCTCGCCCACGATCACCGCGAGGTCACGGTACCCCCAGGCAAGCCACGATTCCATGCCGGCCGCGGTGAGCCAGGCGAGCTGGTCGCCGACGGTGCTCGGCGTGTCGTACTCGCCGTCGATCGGGGTCACGACGTCGTTGGGGTCGGACGGCGTGACAAGGTCGCCGAGCACGAAGCGTCCTCCCGGCAGGAGCCTCTCGGCGACACGCCCGAAGAGCTCGGCCTTTCCCTCCCCGGGGAGGTGGTGGACTGCGAGCACGGAGACGACGAGGTCGAACGGGCCTCCTGGGAGAGGATCCTCGAGCCGTCCGACGTGCAGCTCGACGCGCTCGGAAGGGAGCACTGAACGCGCCTGCGCCAGCATCGCCTCGCTCCCGTCGAGCCCGACGAGGAAGGCACCGGGGTGGCGGGCAAGCAGGCGCCGCGCGCTCTCGCCGGTGCCCGTGCCGAGCTCGAGCACGCGCGCCGCTCCCGCGCCGCTCGCCGCGGCTGCCTCCTCCTGAAGCCGTTCATACCCGGGCACCTCGCTGGCCATGAGCGCGAGGTAGGAGTCCGGATCCCAGTGAAACTGCGCCACCTCCGGACGCTATCGACCGGCGGGCCTGGCGATCGGCAGAGCGCGTGCGTCGAGCGCGCCTGCGTCGACCCGCCGCGCGTGGCCGGTCGACGCAGGCGAGCCTTCGACAACGTCCGCCTGGGAGCGAGCGCAGGAGTCCGCCTCGCCGCCCCGACGCCGACGGCAGGGAGGGACCGACGGCGGCAGAGGGGAGAGTGCACACCGCCGGCGGGAGACGGCAGCTGGGCGAGTCGAGGCGCTCGATCGGCAGGCCTCTCAGCCGACCCCGATGAAGCCGAAGAGGCCGTGGGTCCCGTTCGTCGGCCCGGAGAGGAAGTAGAGGTTGTTCGTCGGACCCGCGGAGGCACCATTTCCGAAGGCGATCGCCCAGAGGCCGTCGATCGCGATCGGCGCGCCGCTTGCGACCCGGAGCTGGCCCTTGTAGACCCACTTGCCGCTCGCGAGCTGCTCGTAGGCGCTGATCCGGCCGTTGCCGAAGTTCCCGACGAGCAGGTCGCCGCTGTAGGCGCCGAAGTTCGAGGGGGCGATCGCGAGCCCCCAGGGAGCGTTCAACGGGCCGTTCGCGCTCCCCTTCGAGGCGACGCGCGCGACGAGTGCCCCCTGCGGCGTGAACTCGTCGACGTATCCGAGCCCGCCGCCGTGCACGGCGTTGCGCTGTGTGGAGTCCTGCTGTGCGTAGGTGACGAAGATGTTCCCGTTCAGGGCCTGGATCCCGAAGGGAGCCCAGCCCTTGGGGATCTTCGGATCGGTGAAGCCGAGGGTGAGCGGTGCGAACGATGCGTTGAACACATCGACGCGCGCGTTGTGAAAATCGGTCGCATAGAGCTGGTCGTTCAGCGTCGTCAGCCCGTCGAACTCCGCACCGGTCGAGGAGTCATCGACCGCGGTCACCGCCGCGGTGCCGTTGACGCTCGGCGCCCAGCCGAGCAGCTGCCCCGACTGGGTGGCAAACAGGAATTTCGCAGACGCGCTCGCCCCATTCTGGCTGACGACGAAGTCGGCTGCGTTGCTGTTGGCGACGGTGCCGGTCGGGCCGCCGGCGACCGTCACCGTCAACGCCACCTTCGACCCGACGCCGCTGTAGAGCGTCGAACTGTTCGAGCCGTTGTTCGAGGTCCACCACGGCGATGTCGCGCTCGCACTCAACCCCCAGCCGTTCACGAGCGACGGATCCTGAAGCGGCGCCGACACCGCCGAGCTATCCGACACGAGCGGGTAGAGGTTGTAGGCGACAAGCGAGCGCGCCGCCCCCGCCCCTCCCACAACGCATGCGAGGCCGGCCGCGAACGCGGCGGCGCCCCCCGTCGCCACCCGGTGCGCCAGAATCGTCCTCCGCATCGCCGACCACCTCCTCCTCGTAGACAGAGCCCCCTGTCCTCCGTTACACGTTCCGATCCCGATCGGTTTGGCGGGCACGCCCTCGCGGCCTGCGCAGCCCGGCACGCGAAGCCCCACGTTCCTTCCGCGCGAACCGCTCGAGAGCAGTGGGTAGGGTGGCGACAACCACCGTCGAGGCTCTCGAGAGGATGTGCCGATGCGGCGTCTCGTCGCCAGTCTGATCGTCCTGGGTGCGGCGATCGCGGCTTCAGCCGCGGGCGCGTCCCAGGTGATCGGTACGAGCGCGGTTTCCGACGTCCGGCTCGGAGTGAACGACAGCGGCGAGGCGATGCTCAGCTACACGGCCGACGGGAAGGCCGTCGACGTGCTCGCGTCGGGGGCCGTCAACGCGGTCGCACCGACGCCGGGCGGGAAGCAGGTCGCGTTCCGACTGGCCTACCACGGTGCGACGGCGACCGGGAGGACCTTCAGCTGCCCGACCTACGACGGCCCGCCGCTTGCCGACGTGATCGCGGCATGCAAGGCCCCGGACGGCAGCTACTGGGCGGTGCAGTCCTGGGACCGCGACCTTCCCTCCTACGGTGTCTACCCGACCAGGGCGCAGGCGCAGCTGGAGCTCGATCTCTCCCACTGGACCGGTGCGCTGCCGGTACTCGAGGCTCACGCCGACTGGGAGTACGGCGGGCGCTGGAACCACCTCTGGGGCACATACACCTACAACGGGAGCGGGGTCTTCGGCTTCCGGTCCACAGCCGCCGGCGTCCCGCTCGACAGCTTCGGCCGGAACGTCTATCTGGACACCTACGACTCCGCCTACGGACCGGGCTGGAAGCGGCTGAACAGCCTGGTCACGCACGGTCCGGCGGGCTCATGGTGCTACAGCGTCAGCCCCCACGGCTCGCATCCCGCCGGCACCGGATCCGCCTACCGCCTGACGATCCTCGGCCCCGGCGTCGCGCCGGACGTCAGCGTCACGGTCGGCGCGCCGGGCCGCTACAACAAGGCCGCCCAGTCGCCCGACAACGCCGCGCTCCTCGCCCTCAAGGACCCGGACTGTTCTCCCCACTGACCTGCGACACTGAACTGCGACACTGACGGTGGCGGTGGCGCCGGGCTGCCTCCGGGCGGAACGGCTGCGCCAGGGGACTCAAGGCTCTGGCGCGCGCTAACGTCTGAATCTGGCGCGGGCAACCATCGTGTGCAGAGCGCCACACAGGGTGATACCGACCCGCCGGGTGACCCGTTTCATGGTCGCGGGCCCCGACGCCGCGCGCGCCGGGCGCGAAGTCGCTCGAGCGGCGGGCGGCCCTGATCGATGCTCGCGAGACCGTCAAGTGCCGATGAAGACTGCCGATAAAGATTTGGGTGTCTCCGCCCCTCTCTCATATGATGGCCGCCTCGAGGAGATCGAGGAAGGCGAAGATGTTCTTCGTCACACCGCGCGTCCGCGTGGCGGTCGCGGTCGTGGCGGCCGTGATTCTTGGAGCGGGGGCGGCGGCCGGATCCTTGGCGAAAGCGGAACCGTCGCAGCTCGCGGCCGAGCACGTGATCTACAACGCGCTCGACGCGACGCTTGATTTCGTCGGCACCCTGCACACGAGCTCGAGTGGCGCGCTGACGTGGTTATCGGTGCCAGGGGATGACTCCGGGAACATCTCGTGCACCCGCCTGAAAACGACCTTCTTCAGGTGTATCTGGGCCGCGAGCCTGATCCAGTCCTACAAGGGCAGAGCGACCGTGACGTTCCACGAGTCCGCGCCGAGCGTCGCTTTCTCCGACTCAACCTGCGTGAATCCGGGAAAGGGAGCCCCCGGGTACCCGAACCTGTGCGCCCTCGATCCCGTTCCGGGAATGCGCGCCGTCTGAACGCGGCGCCAGCGAGGTTGCACCAGGCTCGGCGCGTTCTCCATCAGCTACGCCGCGCCCGCCGTATCTTCGCCCCCTCACCGCCCGTCAGCCACCCGTGAGGGCGGCGCCCAACCGACCTCGCGCCTCTCACCCGTCCGGCGCTCGTGCGGACTCGCGCTGCAGCGCTTCGCTACGGCCATCGCGGCCCCGTGGCGGCTCGTCATGCCCGAGCCCCGGACCGCCCTGACCTGCCCGCGTCTGGCGAGCATCGCTGCAATCTCGCGCCGGCGCCGTGCTCCTCTCGCTCGCGTCGGGCAATAAAGGTTTTCGCGAGTTCGGCCGTCTCCGGAGGAGTGACCACGCTGAGGGGTGAATACCGAGTGCTGTCCCGCAGGCACAACGTCGGGTTTCGGCTCGTCGCCCTCCGATGGCGGAAGGTCTCGCCCACACGCCCGGTCGTGCGCAACCTCTGCGGAGGCACTGCCGTGGCGCTCAGAAACGCCGTGACGCCCGGAGATGACGCCCCAACGCTCTCCGGGCCCGGCAGCGATTCGGCGCCGTTCGCGGCGCGGCGCTCCGTGAAGGGGCCGTATCCGATCTCGAGGGAGGAATCGTGACCGGCGTGCGCGCCGCCCGGGCGCGTCTGGTCGCCTTCGCGGTCGCTGTCGCGCTCGTCGCCGCGTGCTCGATGCTGGGCTCGGCGCGAGCGGCAACCGCCGAACAGCAGATCACGATTTACGCTGTTCCCGAGACCGCTCAATTCATGAATCACGCCGACGATCGCGTCCGTGGCATGACCGTTAATCCCTTCACCATCAACGTGAAGGCACTCCAGGTCGTTGTCGATACGAACGGCAAAGAGAAGGGCAATGGCCCTTTTCCCG
>Ga0302325_10031823_pt1 | contig 10842 bp, 9 predicted proteins | sample Palsa_T0_2_FD_201948 | JGI IMG/M metagenome (GOLD analysis project Ga0302325, IMG submission 201948) | Peat permafrost microbial communities from Stordalen Mire near Abisko, Sweden - Palsa_T0_2 | ecosystem: Environmental > Terrestrial > Soil > Palsa > Peat permafrost | place: Sweden: Abisko... | reverse complement strand
CAAAGAGCGCTCGGGGACCTCGGGGTCCGGTGGAGCTGTGTCATCCATCGCACCAGCATGGCGGCGGGCGTGGTCAAGGTGCTTGATTGTGGTTGTCATGGGAGAATTCCTTCTCCGCCCTTCAGCTCATTGATTGGTCAAGGGAGACCGTCTCACTCAAGGCTGACACAGAGGGCGGTCCAGCGCCGCACGCCGCCATGATACTGGCCGACCACGGCGCCGAAGTGGTCCGTATCGTTCGTCCGACGCCCGCGTCACCTGTTGTGGCCGATGTCGAACTTTCCGAACTCATGACTCGCAACAAACGTACACTGGTGGTCAATCTGAAGGACCCTGCCGGCCTAAGCGGAGCCGCACGACTCATCGATCACTGCGACGTCCTCATAGAGGGTTTTCGTCCGGGTATCACAGAACGACTTGGTCTCGGGTCGGAGGCATCTTGCAAGCGCAATCCCAGGCTCGTCTATGCTCGGATGACCGGCTGGGGGCAAAGTGGTCAGCTAGCAGCCCGCGCTGGTCATGACATCAATTACCTCGCGTTGTCCGGCACTCTTGATGCGATTGGCCGCGCCGCCGAACGCCCGTTGGCACCGTTGAATCTCGTTGGCGACTTCGGGGGAGGATCGATGCTCCTGGTCATCGGCATTCTGATGGCGCTATTGGAGCGCGAACGGTCGGGTCGTGGACAGGTCGTTGATGCCGCGATGCTTGACGGAATCGCGCTACTTTCGCAGATGCTATTGGAAATGAAGGGCAGTGGAGCGTGGTCTGACCAGCGCGGCGAGAACCTACTGGATAGCGGCGCCCCCTTCTATGACACCTATGTATGCGCTGATGGGCGGTTTGTCGCAGTTGGCGCATTGGAGCCGCAGTTTTATCGCGCCTTGATCGACGGCCTAGGCTTAAACATGGACGAGCTACCTCCGCAGATGGACCAGATCGGTTGGCCGAAGCTTCGATTTGCGTTCGCTTCCGCGTTCTTACTTCACACTCGTGATGAATGGACAAAGACCTTCGCCGGAATTGACGCCTGTGTGACCCCCGTACTCACCACAGCGGAGGCGGTCTCAGACGTTCACCTGGCTTCCCGACAGACTTTTCGCGTCATTGATGGTGGCATACAAGCGTCCCCGGCCCCACGAATGTCTCGTACACCGGCAAAGATCCCAAAAAGCGAGGTCTCAACTGATCTGAACCAAATTCTGAGCGAATGGTCCTCGTGCCCATAGATCGCTTGCTCCCCACACCTGAAGCCATTGAGCTATTAGAATTGACGCGCGAGCTCGCCGACAAGGAGCTTGCGCCGAGAGTCAACCAAGATGAAGCTACGGAAACCTTCCCGGGCGAAGTGTTCTCCATGCTGGCAAAGTCAGGCTTCCTCGGTTTGCCATATCCACAAGAGTTCGGTGGGGGCGGCCAGCCCTACGAGGTCTACTTACAAGTGCTGGAAGAACTCGGCGCAAGATGGGCTGCTGTCGCTGTCGCGGTGAGTGTGCACGGGCTGTCGTGCTTCCCACTGGCAACCTACGGCACACCTGAGCAAAAGGATCTCTGGCTGCCGCAGCTTCTCGAGGGTACCCATCTCGGAGCGTACAGCCTTTCCGAACCCCAAGCTGGATCTGACGCTGCTGCGTTGACCTGTAATGCGACGATGACCGCTGACGGGTATCGGATCAATGGTACCAAGTCGTGGATCACAAACGGTGGGCGAGCCGACTCGTACACTATGTTCGCCAGGACGAGCTCGGAGCGAACCCAAGGGATTTCCTGCTTCCTCGTTCCCGCTGGCATCGGCGGCCTTACGTTCGGTAAGCCCGAAGATAAAATGGGATTGCGGGCGGTCCCGACGACAAGCGCTTACTACGACGACGTTCTGTTGGCGGTGGAGCACCGAATAGGGGCGGAAGGGCAGGGGCTACCGATCGCGTTCAGCGCACTTGACTCCGGGCGCCTCGGTATTGCCGCGATCGCGGTGGGCTTGGCACAAGCAGCGTTGGATGAGGCCGTGCGGTATGCGCGCGAGCGTCAGACGTTCGGCCGACGGATTATCGACCACCAGGGGCTCGGATTCCTGCTTGCGGACATGGCGGCAGCAGTCCATAGCGCTCGAGCCACGTATCTCGACGCTGCACGACGACGCGATGCTGGACGGCCGTATAGTCAGGAGGCGAGCGTCGCGAAATTGATCGCAACTGATGCTGCGATGAAAGTCACCACTGATGCCGTACAGGTACTCGGCGGCTACGGATATACGAAGGACTTCCCGCTTGAGCGTTACATGAGAGAAGCAAAGATCATGCAAATTTTCGAGGGAACTAATCAGATACAACGGCTAGTGATTAGTAGGCGATTGGCATCCTGAATGCAGCGAGTCGTCACATTTCATCGATCCGTAGATCTATCGCGTCAGGGAGGGAGCCTGATACCGATCGGAGCAGCTGATACGATCAATCAGAATCAGCCGTGGATGTCGGAGGTTCAAGAGCCTGGCACGGCGATGATTTCTCCAAGGACATTTCGCCAATCGGACCACCTCCACGCGGGCAGTTCGACGGATCAGAATCACGGGCGACACTTCGACTGTGTCGAGAAGCACGAGTCTCTTGAGAATATAGTCCCTCAGGAACATATAAACCTTGTCGGGCGTGGTCGAAGCTCGGGTTGCGTAAATGGCCGTGTTTGTACCAAAATTAGCATCAACCATGGTGCGACAATGAGAGCCAATAGGCAATCATGAGTGAGTACCGCCACGAGGACGGCATTGCGCATGTTTCACTCGACGACGGCAAGGTCAACGCACTTGGAACTGTCGCGCTCGCTGATGTGAACGCCCACCTCGACCACGCGATCAGGGACGACGCAGCAGCCGTGATCATTTCGGGGCGAGACGGCGTATTTTCCGCTGGATTCGACCTTAAGGAACTGCGATCGGGCGACGCAGCCCGCGAGAGTCTGCGCCGGCAACTGATCGACTTGGAGTTGCGCATTTTTTCTTTCGAACGTCCAGTAATTGTTGCGTGTTCGGGTCACGCTCTGGCCGCCGGAGCTGCTCTTCTGCTGGCAGCGGACCGTCGTATTGGTCTCGATGGCCCGTTTAATCTCGGCTTCACCGAGGCCAAATTGGGAGTGTCTCTATCGCCCGCAACCGTGGAGCTCGCTCGTTACCGAATGCCGATGCCATGGTTCGAATCGCTGGTTTCCGGAGACACCTTCTCACCGCACGAAGCGCAACGCGCCGGCTTGCTTGATGAAGTCGTCAGGAATGGCAATCGATTGGCCGAGTTGTCTCGAACCGTTGCAGAGCAGTTGAGTGCGATCCCACGACATGCCTTCTTGGAGCTACGTCGACTCGCCCGAGCACCAACCACGGCGGTCATGCGCGCTGAACTCCAGCGGCTGTCGGCCTCCCCTTGAGTTCGACTCACTCGATCAACTTCGGAAACCCGGGTGAACACGCTACTTCGCAGACATTCGGTGAACCCTCTAGCACTCGATCAGGTTGAACCACGAAGGGGAGGTGGGCCAAAAACGAAGGCGCCACCGTGCTCGCTTGGGCTCCTCGAGGCGACGTTATGACCGCCGGCGCCTTTTGAGCAGAGTGGTCAAGGACCACGTGGATGTCTCAGATCCCAGAATTTGTGATCATTGTCGGCTGGACGTTGTCGGAGTATGGAGGAGCTATGAGGCGTACGTTGCGTTTCGATTGAGCGCGAGTCGCATCTCTTACCTCGGACAGACGAGATGTGCTACCGTCCCACGAGCATGACATGTACGGCTTCGATTTCACTCCCACGGAAGCATTGCGGATCGTCACCTGGCAGTTCCTCTCCTGTCTACGACGTCCGAGGCAATTCAGAGTGGAACCGAACCACACGTGGCACCAGCAGCAGCAGCTCAAATCATTGACGAGTGACGAACCGAGAGGTACCTGAACAGCCTCATTGAGAATGCACGGGGCCGCTTGACGCCCCAGATTTCAGTTCGAAACACGAGAGAAGGCGATTCAATGACGAGACTGGACGGAAAAGTTGCGTTTATTACGGGTGCTGCGCGAGGCCAAGGGAGGGCCCATGCCCTACGGCTGGCGCGTGCCGGTGCAGATATTATCGCGCTGGACGTCTGTGGCCCCGTCGCGCCCACGCCGTATCCGCCGTCAACTCGAACTGAGCTGGAGGAGACCAAGGCTCTCGTCAGTGGAGAGGGAAGGAGGATCGTAACCCGGGTCGTCGACGTTCGTGATTTCAAGGCGATGGACTCACTGTGTCGGGACGGCGCCGCCGAATTAGGCGGGATCGACGTAGTTGTCGCTAACGCTGGAATCAATAATTGGAACCGATTTTGGGAGATGTCCGAGGAGCAGTGGAACACCCTTATCGATATCAATCTCACCGGTGTATGGAAAACCCTCAAAGCGGCCGCACCCATAATGATCGAACAGGGTCGTGGCGGCTCCATAATTCTCGTGAGCTCCGTAGCCGGGCTCAAGGCCTTACCGGCCCAAGCTCACTATGTGTCGGCCAAACATGCCCTGGTCGGTCTCACCAAAGCCGCTGCAATCGAACTCGGACCGCATCAGATCCGGGTCAACTCGATCCATCCCTGGGGAGTGGACACACCGATGGGCCACGACGACACGCTGATCGACCTGGTCGCTCGATTTCCCACCTACGCGGCGTCGCTAGGCGCCATCCTGGCTGAACCAATTTTGGCTTCCCCAGATACGATTGCCGATGCAGTACTTTGGCTGGCCGGCGACGAGTCGCGGACAGTCACGGGAGCCCAGATCCCGCTGGACATGGGCGCAACCCGCGTCTGATGTGATCTCCTTGTCCATGGTGGTCGTTCAACTTCACGAAAGCGATGATCGGCCGATCGTCCGCCACTCACCAGTCGCTGCTCAGTTCGTCGGATTTGGTCGCTGCTAGTGATTCAGTTCCACCCAAGCGGAAGTGAACCCATTGCAAGGACACCGCCGTGGTACGTGATCTCCACTCCACCCGCGACCCCATATCGGCACTCGACGCCAATACATGTCGCGATCGTTGGCGCCACCGACTTCGAGTCGAGACTCCCGAGGAAGATGGTCGATGCGATGTTGACCGCCCTCGAGAGATCGATGGCAACGCCGTCGATCTCTCCCCTGGCGATCGCCACGGGTAACCCTCGCGAAGTCGGAACACTGCATCACAACGGCCCACTATTTCGCGACGCGATCGACGCCCCCAAGGACCTATGTTGCGGTGCCTCCGCCGTTCCCCCCGTCCGCCTCGGCCATAATCGCTCCCTTAGGAATCGCAACGGCAGTCTCTCCGTCGACCCCCCAAAGTGGCTGGCGGAACACTCAAGCCAGCCTAGATACATGCACAGTGATATAAGTTCCTCCGCCAGCGAGCAACTTGCAGCTCGGGTGGCAACGGGGACAAGGTTCATCTTCTCTGCAAACACGACAAAAACGGATCGTGGGTGGGCCCTGCGGCTGGCCATGATCATTACGGCGTCGTGTGGATTTCGGTGCTGAAACGGGAGCGACCAGTCGTTGAACGGTCCCGATCGAAGCCATCTGAGGCCGGTGCGACCCGGAGGCTGCCTCGCTGTTAGAGACCACGCCGGCTATCGAGCTAGAGTCGCCGGGTGCAGTTGATCGCCAATGACGACGTTACAACGCAGCCATATTGTCCGGCGATACCGTGGGCAGGGCACGTGTGCCCGCCATTATCGACAATAGCGACACAGACGAGGCAGGACCATGCTGGAGTATGCATACCGGAGGGCCAGCAGCTATCCTGTAGGTGTGCCCGTCCGTAACGTTTCCCACATTGCCATCGGGGTCGGCGAGGTGGACGAGGTCCTGCCCTTTTGGACGGAGGTCGTCGGGTTGCACGTGACCCTTGACGCCATCGAGGAATTCACGGTTGGGGGCGAAGTCATCCGCCGACGAGGTGTCTACCTTCGACAGACTGAAGGCCCGGACGAGCCGTTTGTGGTTCTCGATCAGCAGCTCTCCGGAGCGCCAGCGGGAGTACCGAAGCCGCTTTTTGAGCGTGGCATCCACCATGTCGGATTTTGGGTAGACGACCTGGACAAGGTCTGGGGCCGGGCCGTAGAGGCGGGGATCACCATTGTGTCAGAGCCCACCGCCACCGGAGCGGACACGACTGTCGTTGGGGAGCGACCCGGCGGGTTCGTGCGGGGCCTGATCGTTCGGGACCCCGAGGGCAATGCCATCCAGTTCGACGAGCGTGTGCATTGAGCGATGCGAGCCGGAGGATATGTTCGGCGCCCATTGTGCCGGCTCGCTACAAGGACCTCGTCCTCGAGTTGTCGAGGGCGAGGTCGGCGCCGAGCACGGTGCTACAGCCGGATCCGGGACGGAGACGTCATCTTTTGAACACGGTGACTGACAAGCCGCTTGGCGTGCCGAGCAAGCGCAGCTTTCTCCTCGGAGGTGACCCCGATCACCGACAACGAATTATCCCCTCAAGGTTCAGGTCGAGCCACCCGACCAGGCGAGAGCCCGGTGTGCTGGCCACGCTCAAAGATCACCTGTCCTGCTAGGAGAGTTGCGACATAGCCCGTACCATGACCTACGAGGCGCGAGGCACCACCGGGAAGATCTGCCCGGAGTTGCGGAGCGGTCGAACCTAACGCGGCGATGTCGATTAGGTTCACGTCAGCACGTCGCCCGGGAAGGAGGGTACCGCGATCAGTTAGCCCCACTAGTTTGGCAGTATCTGCGCTCTGTCGCTTGACGATCCACTCAATCGGAAGGCGTTGATCCCTGTCGACATCTCGCGACCAGTGACTGAGAAGAAACGTCGGGAAGTCAAAATCGCCAATGACCGTGCTATGAGCGCCTGCGTCGCTCAACCCAGGGACAGTCAGCGGGTGGACGAGCATCTCGCGAATAGCGGAGTAATTGCCTTCGATGAAGTTGGCCGCTGGTGCGTAAATTGTCCCGCCTGCGACGAGAATTTCGTAAACGAGATCGAGCAGCCGTGTGTTCGCCATTACTGCCCGGGTTCGCAAATCCTCGTCCCGTGATTGGTCATACCGCGGCGGATCGCCCAATTTGAAGAGGAATGGAAACCTGTCGAGCATCTGCGATCCGACCTGCGCCTCCTCGAGGATTCGATCGCGGACCTCTGGTTTCGCCAACTCGATGTGCCCGAGCGCGGTGGTCGCGATCCCCATGAACGTTTCCGATGCTCGCAAGGGGTTGAGACGGCTCCCCAGCGACATCAGAACACCAATCGGCCGCGGGGCTACTTGGCCGCGCATGTCGATTCCTTCGGATTGTGCATCTTCGAGCGCGTGCAGGATGTCTCGGTAGGCGTCGGCAGGGTAACCAGGTCGCTGCAGGGTGATAAGTGATAGCCCCCGCCCGCTCGCCTGGCACATGTATCGTGCGAGCAGTAGGTGTTCATCGATCTCGCCGTCCTCGAATACGAGCTCAAATACGCCACGTCTCGTGTGACCGACCGCCTTAGCGATTCCAATCAGCTCTGGTCCGGCTGCGCTGAGGGAGGGAATAGGCCGTCCGTCGGATGCAACGTGGGTGCGCGAACGAGAAGTCGAAAAGCCGACAGCCCCGGCTTCGATCGCTTCGGCCGCCAAGCGGCCCATTTCATCGGTCTCGCTCTCGGTCGGTACCTGGGTGTGATCGATGCCCCGCTCACCCATCACGAAGACGCGCAGGGGCGCATGAGGCACCTGGGCTGCGACATCGATGACTCGCGGTCGAGCGTCCAGCGCCTCGAGGTATTGGGGAAACGATTCCCAGTCCCATTCCAGACCGTGCTCGAACACCGAGCGGGGAATGTCCTCCACGCCCTCCATGAGTGCGATCGTCCATGCTCGGTCTGCTGCTCGAACTGGCGCAAAGCCGACCCCGCAGTTACCCATGACCGCAGTGGTCACACCGTGAGAAGAGGATGTCTCCAACAACGGATCCCACATCGCTTGGCCGTCGTAGTGCGTGTGGATGTCGATCCAGCCGGGCGCAACGATGAGTCCGTCCGCGTCGATCTCCCGACGCCCCCTTGTCCCGGCTCTGCCGATCTCGGTCACGCGCCCGCTGTCGACGATGACATCTGCTGTTCGAGGAGTCCGACCGGTTCCGTCGACCACCGTGCCCCCTCTAATCACCAGCTCGTGCATACGCACTCCTCACGCGTGGCCAACAGATCTTCGTTGAAAACAGAATACGCCTAGTCAGGTGAGACAAGCATGCCTCATCATCTACCTCGTCGTCGAGTCGCTTGGATCAGCCGTAGTCGCCCGCGGTCCTGATCCGCCGCGCGCCCGGCCCCGCCGATTAATGGAAGGGGCTCGCGAAACGTCCCTCCCAATCCCCCATCGACCAGGTTGCTGATGGCGCAGCTGCAAGTGGAACCTAAGTCGATGCGATCTTGTTTGGTGGTGACGGCTAGCCTCCCGCTCACGTGCGGTGAACTGGGCACCTCTATGGCAGCAATTTGGAGAGGGAAGGTGGGCGTTTGCGAAGCAATGATGATCACATCGTCATCAGCTGACGATGTGATCTGTGCCTGCTAGACCTCAGTATTCAGCCGGCACCGCCCCGCCTAGCCTGATGAAACCGCCCCGCCCCCCAGGGGGGGCTTAGGGGGCGGGGCGGACACTCAAATTAGCGCATATCCATGCGCAGTGATATAATTCATTCTATTACAACGTTGGGGAGGGAGGCGCGCTTGCCGAGGACAGTTCCCCTGAAGTCGAGGCGGCCCTCGCGGAACTTCCTGGGTTGAGGCGGCGGGCGTTGTGGGGCTCACAGACCCCAACGTGGCCAGATTGTGCCAGCGACCATCGTGCTCGGCCCTGGATCAGCCGTGTCGGTGGGCAATCTCACCCAAGAGATCGCCGCTGCAAGTTTTCCCGTTTTCATTGTCGTATTCGACGCGGACGAACGTGCGTCCGATCACAGACCGCCTCCGCCCTCACGAACCGCCAGAAGGCCTACACCTTGCGCAAGCCGAAAGCCGAAAGCCCGCCATTTCGCCGTAATATTCACACATCGGTGCGTGACGACGCGCTTGACACCTCCACACCTTGACCGGTCTCGCCACCTGGTTTCCTGCCTGTGGCTTGGGGCATTCCCGCTCAATGATCCACAACGAAGAGCCCGATTCGTTTGCAAGTTCAAACCAACTCTTGGTCACGATCTATGATGCGTTAAGTAGATGACGCAATCGGTGATTTCAACGAGGCAGACATCGGGCGTCGGCCCTTGTGTTGTGGCAATCACACTGAGATACATTTCTTGTGCATAGAAACCCTGAGAAACGCTCGCATTCATGGACCGGAGGTCATTTGTGAGCGACACCGCTTCACCATTGATGTTCAATCACATCGGCCACGCCGTAACAGACCTTGGGAGATCACGTGCCTTTTATGAGGAGGCGCTCGGATTCGACTTCTGGCGTCAACTTGAACTCCCCGATCAGCCGAGTGGTCGCATCCTCCGGCTCCCATCGCCGCTGGGGCTGACCGTCTGCTATCTGCGGGGCGGCGGAATCGTGCTTGAACTGCTGCACTTTGCTGGTGAAGGCGCTCACCCGGTGAACCCTCGTTCACGCCCGATGAACGAGATAGGCCTCACACATCTTTCGCTCAGTGTTGGTGACCTTGCCGAAACGTGCCAGCTCGTCGCTCGCTTCGGTGGGCTCGTCCTCGAGGACACAGACATGGGCACTGGCATTTTCGTACGCGATCCCGATCATCAGCTCATCGAGCTGATGACAATGTCGTACTACAAGCGCGTCAATTGTTAGTCAGCTGGTAGGAGACTCATATGACTCTACCAATGCTAGGTGCAATCTCATGGTTTTAGACATCAGCGACGAGGAACTTGTCGTGCGCTTTAGGGGGCATCCTATTGATCGGGACAACGCTGAGCACTATCGGGGTCGCCTGGAACGGCAGCTGCGGATCAATCGCTGTAAAGACTGTGGCACATGGAATCATCCCCCCATACCCACGTGTCCAACATGCTGGTCGCTCAACGTTGAAGCCGCACCTGTGTCCGGAGATGGCACGATCTACTTGGTCGTCTTCCTCCACCAAGGTCCTCCTGCGGAGGGGGTCGACTATTCAGTGCCCTATCCAGTGGTGACAGTTGAACTTGACGAGAAGGTGCGCTTTACAAGCACGATTGTTGGTGCGAACAACGATGAAATCGAGATCGGCAAACGGGTCAGCCTCGACTGGATCGAGCGAACTGCGACCCCACTGCCGGTCTTCCGGCTCCAAACATCTGAAAAATCTGAATGACCAGCAGTCGCAACCCCTCGAGGGACCTCGGAGCCTTCGCCGGAGCCGCCTCCACTGGCTTCCAGGCCCAGAACACCGAGCAGAGCCAGGTCGAGTTAGCGCTTCGAGCCTGCATTGCCGTACTAAAGCAATGCGGCCTCCGAGCGAGCGACATCGACGGCATATGTGGGACCTCGACTCCAGAAGCTCGTCGGATCCAGTCCGGACTTGGAATCGATGAGCTCACGTGGTTCGCTAACCCGGTGATGCCGATGGTGAATCCTGTCGCGGCGGCCGTCGGAGCGGTTGCCGCCGGCCTGTGCGACGTTGTGCTCTGCTACCACGCGGCCTACCGCCTTCCGTGGAATACGGCCTCGTCGCTGAAGGATCCTTACCGCGCCACAGGACAGGCAACTGGCGCTGGCATGCCGCAGCCGGAGACAATGGCCGGAGCCGTGGGTTATGCAGGCTGGGCGTCTCGATACATCTACGAGTTCAATGCGCCTCGAGAGCATTTCGGCTATGTTGCGCTGAACAGCCGACACAATGCAATTGACAATCCTCTCGCTGCCATGC
>Ga0302325_10031820_pt1 | contig 10843 bp, 7 predicted proteins | sample Palsa_T0_2_FD_201948 | JGI IMG/M metagenome (GOLD analysis project Ga0302325, IMG submission 201948) | Peat permafrost microbial communities from Stordalen Mire near Abisko, Sweden - Palsa_T0_2 | ecosystem: Environmental > Terrestrial > Soil > Palsa > Peat permafrost | place: Sweden: Abisko... | reverse complement strand
GAGTGGTGCGCCCCGTCGGGCGGGTACAACATTCCGCTCTGCCTCATCCCGTTGTGGGATGTGGAACTGGCCGCGGCCGAGACCAAGCGCAACGCCGAGCGGGGTGTGCGGGCCATCGCGTTCTCGGAGATCCCCACCCGGCTGAAGCTGCCCAGCATCAACTCGGGCTACTGGGATCCGCTGTGGCAGGTCTGCAACGACTACGGCGTGACCGTGTGCATGCACGTGGGGTCCTCGTCATCGAATCCCGTGGCCTCACCAGATTCGCACCCGGCCGTGGGCGGCACGTTGGGCTTCAATAACGCCATGGCCTCGTTGGCCGACTGGCTGTTCTCCGGGAACCTGATCCGCTTTCCCAAACTCAAGCTGGCGTACTCCGAAGGGCAGATCGGCTGGATCCCCTACGTGCTGGAGCGGGCCGACACCGTCTGGGAGATGCACGACAGTTGGATGCACGCCAAGGACCGGATCCCCGTCCCTCCGTCAACGCAGTACTACGGCAGGATCTTCGGCTGCTTCACCGCCGACCGCCATGGGTTGCGCTCACTGGAGGAAGTGGGGGAGGACAACATCTGCTTCGAGACCGATTACCCGCACACCGATACCACGTGGCCCTACTCCGAGGCCTACATAGAGAAGCTGTGCGTTGGTCTCACTGATGAGGTGGCCTACAAGGTCCTGCGCGGCAACGCCATCAAGATGTTGGAGCTCGATCGCGTCTAGTCGTCCACATCGGTGACGGCCGCGAGACAATCGCGGTCCCATTGGGGGCGATGAACGTCAACTCTGTGTTGGGGTTGCCCTTCCAGTGCCATCCGACAGTGTGGATGCGGTCGTGGTGGTGATCGCACAGGAGAACCAGGTTGTCCAAATCGGTCGGGCCGACGGGATCCCACGGCACCAGGTGGTGGACTTCGGTGAAGGTGGAATGGGGGCAGCTGCCGAAACGGCAGGTCCGGTCCCGGCGCCAGATCTCTCGACGCTGGGCGTCGGAGGGATACCGCCGCTTGCGGCCCTCGTACATGGTGTGCCCCTGGCCGTCGTCGAGACCGATGGCGATGTCGGCGTCGCAGGCGATGCGCCGCGCCGTGGCGTGGCTGATCAACCCGAAGTCCTGCAACTCGGCGAGGAGGTCGCTTTCCCCACCCCGCAACAGTGCGTAGTCGATGTGGGCTACCACCAGCGGCCGGCGACTCGCATTCGGCGGACCTCCGTCGCCGCTTGAGGGACCGTTACAACCAATGAGCCTGATGAAGGCGTCGCAGAGGCGTTGGTCCCATCGGGTGATCCCGTCGGAGGGGATTTTCTTGGCTTCGGCTTCAATCTCGGAGCGCACCTGGTTGTACTTTTCCACCGGTAACTTCATGGAGATGGTTCGTCGGGAGTCGCAGAAGCGCAACCAGCGGGTCGCGTGGTCGGCCGTCGTGTCGTCATCTGTTGCACGGGCCTGGCGGGCCCGGCGGGCCAGCTCGCGGAGTTGGCGCACGGAGCACTCCTTGGCCTGCTGCACCACTTCGCCTTCGGTCTCCGGCTGCGCGTACTCGACCACCGCGTGCACCTTGTCGAACGTGAGCTCACCCGCATGCAGCGCTTCGGTCAGGAGCGGCAGATCCCAGGTTCGCCCGGCCACGCAGCCCCAACTACGGGCGGTGGCTTCGGAAACGCCCAGCCGTTGCGTCATCCAGGTCACCAGCGACGTGGCGCCCTCCCGGCGAAAGCCCTCCCGACGATCCAGTTCGCCGAGCCGCGGGAGGAGGGCACCGATGAGTCCCGAAATTGCCTGCGCCAGCTCCTGGCATTCATCCATGAGCTGATCGGTCGAGCGCTTCTCGATCGGGGTTTCTGAGAGGGTCGCGGGTATCACTGCCCAATAAACGGTCGGCCCTGCAGGTCGGTGGACGCGACTTTGCGGAACTACGCAGTAATGAGTGAGGTTCTCAGGTTATTCTCAGCAACTCGAGTTGTACAGTGCAGCCATTGTGCTGCCGAAGGTGGGAAATTCGACGGTCAAGGTGGTAAGGGCGCGCCTTTTCCCCACTCGGGCCTACCTCGCCGCCCCCCGGAACCGGTCGGCTGACGGTCCATCGGACGATATCGGCCGCTTCATCATCTTCACTGGTGGCCGAACGGGGAGCGAGCTCTTGGTGTCGCTTTTGAGTTCGCATCCGCAGATCGCCTGCGACGGCGAGCTCCTCAAAGACAAGCGACTCTGGCCCGACCGGCTCATTGCCGGACGCCTGGAGCGGGCCCGTCAGAAGAAGAAGTTGGCCTACGGGTTCAAGCTGCAACCCGAGCACCTCGACAACATCCAGCACATGGCCAGTGCCAACGCGTGGGTGCAGACCATGGCCGCACAAGGGTGGAAGGTCATTCGCCTGAGTCGGCGCAACCGGCTCTACCAAGCCATCTCCGCCGTGCGCATTGAGACGATGGACGCGCACTATCGGGCCGGCAAGGGCGGGGCATTCGAGCCGGTGGCGATCGATCCGTTCTACCTGAAGGCCATGATGTGCTTCATCGGCTTCACCGAGAATCAGATCACCCAACAGCTCGAGGGCATCGACTACTTGGACATCTCGTACGAAGATGGCCTGGAGAAGCCGGAAGCGCAGAGTGGCACCGTGGCGGAAATCTGCGGGCTGCTGGGGCTGGAGCCGGCCCCCGTATCGAGCAGTTTCGTCCGGATATCGCCCACGCGTCTACGCGACATGGTCACCAACTACGACGAGATCGCCGCTGAGTTCCGGCGCGATCAGTTCATCGACTACCTGACGGACTAGCTCGACCGGTCCAACCGGTCCAACCGGTCCAACCGCTCCAACCGGTCCGACTAGTTCGGCCGGTCCAACCGGTCCGACCCGTCCGGCCGCTCGGACGAGCCCAGTCCCGCCACCACGCCGGCGCACACGGCGATGGCGCCCAGGACGCATGCCGTCACGGTGAAGGCATGGTCGGCTGCGGATCGGCCCCCGCTCCCGCCGGCCACGGTGAAGACCAACCCGGTCAGGGCCAGCCCCAGCGCCGTCCCCAAGCCCCGGCTCATGTTCAGCACGCCCGAGGCCATGCCCGCCTGACCGTCGGGAGCGGCGGCCATCACCGCGGCGTTGTTGGGGGAGGTGAACAAACCCAGCCCCACGCCCACCGCGGCCAGCAACGCCAGGAACCCGGGGGTGCCCGGACGAATCACGGCGAGAAGAAAGAGCCCACTGGCCACAAAGGCCATCCCGCTCACGGTGAGGAGGCGGGCACCGATGCGGTCAGCCAGACGGCCGGCGAAGGGAGCCACCAGGCCGAAGAGCAGCGGCATGGCCATGAGCTCCAGGCCGGCCCGGGCCGTGCCGAAGCCGAGGCCGCGCTCGGCGTAGAAGGGGATGAGCAGCAGCACGCCGAACATCACAAGGTACGAGCCCATGGCGCTGGCAATGCCGGCGGCGAAGCGGCGGCGGGCGAACAATCTGAGGTCGAGCATGGGGTCGGCCGTGTGGTGCTCGCGCCGGAGGAAGGCGGCGGACAGGACGGCGGCGACGGCGAAGAGGGTGAGGATGAGGGGGGAAGCCCAGCCGCGGCTGGCGCCGAAGGAGATGGCGGAGACCCCGGCGCCCACCGCGCCGAGGATCAGCGCCAGGCCCATCCAATCGAAGGCCACCCGGCGCAGGAGGTGTTGGCTGCGCGGCACGAGCAGCCAGGCGGCCCCGGCGCCGAAGAGTCCCAGGGGCACGTTGACGAAGAAGATCAGCCGCCAGCCGCCCGCGGCCAGCAGCAGGCCGCCGACCGTGGGGCCGAGCGCCAGCCCGATCGCCTGCGCCGCGCCCTGCAGCCCGATGGCCCGTCCGAGCGAGCGGGCCGGCACCACGAGCACGATGATGGCGAGCGAGTTGGCCTGCAGCATCGCCGCGCCGACCGCCTGCGCGGCCCGGAAGCCGCAGAGGGCGAGCAGATCGGGAGCGAGCCCGCACGCCACCGACGCCACCACGAAAAGTACGAAGCCGTAGACGTACATCAGCTTGCGGCCCCACATGTCGGACAGGCGCCCCACGGCGGTGACCGTGGCGACGAGCACAAGCAGGTAGGACAACCCGACCCACGTGGTGCCTCCCACGCTGGCGTGGAGGGAGTGTTGGAGGGTGGGGAGGGCGACGGTGACGATGGACGCATCGAGCTGGCCCATGAGAGCACCGACGCAGACGGCGGCGACGGCGAGCCAGTGGGCGTTGGGCCGCTCACGAATCGATTGCGGCCGCCGGGGTTCAGTGAGAAGGCGCCGCCACCTCACGGCACGGCGATGTCGACAGCCACCGTGGCATGGATCGCCTTTGAAGACGACCCCACCAACAACTCGTAACGCCCGCCTTCGACCCGCCATTCGTGTTCGTCACAATCCCAATGGGTGAAGGCCGCCTCGGTGACCTCGACGGCGGCGGTGGCGGTGGCGCCCGGTGCGACAGTGACCTTGGCAAAGCCGGCCAGGGCGCGGTCGGGCCGCGGCAGTGCGGCCTCGGGCGACCGCACGTAGACCTGGACCACCGTGCTCCCCGCACGCTCCCCCGTATTGGTCACGGCCACCCACACCGTCAACGGGTCAGGGGTCACCCGCACTTCGCCGAACTCGAACGTGGCGTAGGAGAGCCCGTGGCCGAAGGGGAACTGTTGGGGGAGGTCGCTTCGGTACCCCACGAAGATCCCCTCGCCATAGGTGACCTCGCCGTCGGCTCCGGGGTAATGGCCGTAGGCAGAGGTGTCCTCCACCCGGGCGGGGAGGGAGAGGGGGAGGCGCCCCGAGGGGTCGATCGCTCCGATGAGGATGTCAGCCAGCGCGTCGGCCCCTTCCTCGCCCGGGTACCAGACCATCAGCGTGGCCCCCACCTTGTGGACCCAGGGCATCTCGACGGGGGAGCCGGCGTTGATCACCACCACCGTGCGCGGATTGGCCGCGGTCACCGCTTCGACCAGCTCGCGCTGGCGGCCGGGCAGGGAGAGATCGGGGCGATCAAAGCCTTCCGATTCCCACAGCCCGTTCGAACCAACCACCACCACGGCCACGTCAGCCCCGGCGGCCGCGGCCACGGCGCGCTCGAAGGCGTCCTCTGCTGTCGGGCGCTCGGCGGCCAGGCGCACCCCGAGAATGGGTGACGAAGCGTTGCGGGGCCACAGGTCGATGGACACCGAGTACGTACGTCCGGCCGTGAGCGAGATCCACTCGGACGCCAACTCGCTCCCGGCCCCGAAGAAGCCCTTGCCCCGGGTCGGCTCGGCGTTGTCCACCACCACGGCGTCCTCGACCCGCAACACCGAGCGGCCGGCGCTCTCCAGACCGAGCTGCCACTCGCCGCTGACGTCGGGAGTGAACGACAGACGCAGTTGCACCGAGGCGTCCCCGGCGGCCAGTCCCGGCCAGACCTGGCCCACCCAGGTCAGGCGCCCGGCCCCGCCGTTCTCCGTGGCCACCGGCAATCCGGCCCGGTCGGGGTTGTCGAAGTAGGCGATGTCGACCCCGCCGGCGACGAGGGCCATGGCGATGGTGGGCATTTCACGGTCGATGCGACAGCCCGCCTCGTAGATGACTTCCACCGAAGTATGGGCCCGGGCCGCCCGCTCCGTCAGCACCTCGGAAAGGCTCCGGCGCAGCGTGGGGGTGACCTCGGAACTGCCACCCCCGGCCTCCAGCTGGTTGGCGTTGGGCCCGATCACGGCGATGCGGCGCAGGGCCACCAGGTCGAGCGGGAGGAGGCCGTCATTGGTGAGCAGCACCGTGCCTTCGGTGGCGACCGCCCGGGCCACCGCGCTCCGCTCGGGATGGTGCGCCTGGTCCTCGGGCTGACCCGCCGCCGGATCGCCGTCCGGGCCGAGGATGCCCACCCGCTCCATCAGACCGAGCAGGTGGCGCACCTGGCTGTCCAGTACCGCTTCTTCCACCTCGCCGGCCCGTACCGCCGCGGCCAGGGAAGGGCCCAGCCACGACGGCGGTCCCGGCATCTCAAGGTCCAGTCCGGCCCGGGCCGCCGGCCCGGTCGAGTGGGTCCCGAACCAATCGGACATGACCAGGCCGTCAAAGGCCCACTCACGGCGCAGGATCTCCCCGATCAGCGTGGGGTGCTCCCCGCAGTAGACGCCGTTGACCCGGTTGTAGGCGGTCATGATCGACCACACGCCGGCCTGGTTGACCCCGGCTTCGAAGGCGGGCAGGTGGATCTCGCGCAGCGTCCGCTCATCGACCTCGGCGCTGATGGTCATGCGCTCGTGCTCCTGGTCGTTGCAGGCGAAGTGCTTCATGCAGCAGGCCACACCGGCCCCCTGCACCCCTTCCACATAGGCCACGGCCAGGCGGGCGGTCAGGAGCGGGTCCTCGGAGTACGACTCGAAGGTGCGACCGGCCAATGGCGTGCGCACAATGCACACGGTGGGACCCAGTACCACGTGCACCCCCTTGCCCCGGGCCTCGGCGGCCACCACCTGGCCCAGGCGGCCCACCAACTCGGGGTTCCAGGTCGACCCGATGGCCGTGCCGCAGGGGAGCGAGAGGGAGCGCCGCCCGACGAGGCTGTCGCCCCGGACGCCCGAAGGCCCGTCGGACACCTTGAGGGCGGGGATGCCCAGCCGCTCGACCGCAGGCAGATACCACAGGCCGACGCCGGCGGTGAGTGAGGCCTTCTCGTCCAAGGTCAGGGCGGCGAGGAGGTCGTCAGGCGATGCGCGGTCGGTCATCGACCGACAAGCCGTCGGGCGGCCTGGTTGGCCCGTCGATACCCGTCGATCTGCCACTCCCGCATCTGCTGGCGCCAATTGGGCTTGCGCCGCACCCACTCCAGGGCAGTGGCGGCGCTGTCGCCGGCCTGGCGCCACTTGTCCCAGAACAGCTCGCTGGCGCCCTGGTACAGCTCAATGTCGAGGGGGTTGTTCTCCTGGAACTCCGCCACGGTGCGCGGGTCGATCGGCGCCTTGGGCCCCGACGAGGAGTTGGCGGTGACGAGGGCGGGCGGCTCAATATCGAGCATGACGCTCAGCAAGGCCACGGCTCGGTCGCTCTCTTCGGTCAGACCACCCAGCACGCCGGGCTGGGCCAGGTAGCCCAGGGCTTCAGCCACATCGACGCGGGTGAGCTGGCGATCGACCTCGGGCCCGCCCACGTCATGCGAGGGAACGCGGGTCGACAGCTGGTAGGTCTGATGGTTGCTGAGGCTGCGCCCGGCCTCCGAGCTCACGAACGCATCGAAGTCCATCTGGTTGGCGGCCTGATGGAGGAGCTGGTTGGGGAACATGCGGTTGTAGCGGTAGGACGACTGCATACGGCCCATGGGCTCGCGTAACACGGTGACCAAGGGCTGATCGGCGAAGGGGGCCCACACCCCGATGCGGAAGTGCCCGACCACCAGCCGGTAGCGGGCGATGGTGGCCCGTTCGGCGTGGATCGCCTCCTGCTGGGTCTGCCAGTCGTAGACCCGCCATTCGTCGGACCGCTCGACGACGCGCTCCATCATGTGCCGCAGCGCGGTGCCGCCGGAGCGGGGGATGTGCACGAAGAAGAGCGTGTCGTCCCGGCCGGTGAGTTTCTTCGCCCGCTTCCCCGCTGGCCTCTGCTCCATAGGGCTCAATTATCGCCGGTCCACAGTGGCTCGGGGACCGTGAAGCCGACGTCGGTGCCCCAGGCGTTGCGGTACGAGACATGGTCGACCGGCCGCCGGGCCGCGATGTCCCAGGTGCCGGTCGGGTAGCCGAAGCTCACGGTGGCGGTGAGGATCCACCCCTGGTCCGTCGGCACGCCGAGGATCTCCAGGGTCTCGGCCGGATGGAAGAACTGCAGGAGCGCGGTGATGCAACTCCCGATCCCTTCGGCCCGGGCGGCCAGCATGGCGCTCCATACCGCCGGGAAGATGGAACCACCGCTGGGGTCGTACTGGCAGAACGGGAAGAGGAAGAGCGGCACCTCGGCGAAGTGGTCGGCCAGCCATTGGGCCGAGCGCTGCACCCGAAACATCGACTTCGACTCGGGGGAGTCGGGGTTGGCCGCCGCCGCATCGAGCTGGGACTTGTACACCGTCTCCCACAACTGCCCCATGGCGTGCTGGTAGAGGGGAGCCAGGGCGGCCTTCTTGGCCGGGTCGTCCAGCAGCAGGAAGCGCCAGTTCTGCTGGTTGCCGCCGCTGGGGGCCCGGATGGCGGCATCGAGGATGCGGGCCTGCACGTCGAGCGGGATGGGGTCCGGCTTGACACGCCGCATTGCCCTCGTCGTATAGAGCGCTTGGTGGAGTTCCATGGGGAGGGAGACTACGCCGCCGCCGAGTCTTCGAAGCGTTGGCCGCAAAAACCCGCCGGCTCAGTCCAGGGCGCGCAGAAGGGGAGGGTGCGGACTGACCACTACTCCACCAGCTGTACCCGTTCCACCGCCTCGATGTACTCCTCCACCATCCCCATGATCACATCCCTGGTCTTCCGCACCGACGTGGCCAGTCCGATCACCTGGCCGGCCGGGTTGAAGTTCACATCCCGGGCCGCCTCGGGGTACGCATGTCCCCGGGACACACAGTCGATGGCCACCATCATCTGCAACGGCATGCCCAACGGCTTGGGGTTGCCCTCGGCCTCCCAGGCGTCGGTCCAGTCGTTGCGCAACATGCGGGCCGGCTTGCCGGTGAACGAGCGGGACCGCACCGTGTCGCGAGACGTGGCGCGCAGGTAGGACTCCATCTGCTTCGGGGGCACGTCCGCCTCCTCGACGGTCAGCCACAACGAACCGGTCCACACCCCAGCCGCACCCATGACCATGGCGGCCGCCATCTGGCGGCCCGACCCGATGCCGCCGGCGGCCAGCACCGGCATGGGCGCCACCGCATCGATCACTTCGGGCCACAAGACGATCGAGCCCACGTCACCGGTGTGGCCACCGCCCTCGGAGCCCTGGCAGATCACGATGTCGACCCCGGCCGCCTTGTGGTTCAGCGCGTGCTTGACCGATCCGGCCAGCGCCGCCATCAACATCCCGTGTGCATGGACCTGCTCGATCACGTCGTCGGGCGGTGTCCCCAGCGCATTGGCCACCAACTTGACCTTGGGGTGCTGCAAGATCACCTCAACCAGCGGAGCGGCCGTCGCCGCCGTCCAACCGAGCAGCTCCCGGCGAGGCCCGCCATCGATCTCGGGCACGCCGTGGTCGGCGAGGATTTTCTTGGCGAAGGTCCGGTGCTCCTCGGGGATCATCGCCCGCAGCTCGGCCTCGAGCTTGACCGGGTCGATCTCGTCCATGCCCTCGTATTTGCCGGGGATCACGATGTCGACCCCGTACGGGTGGTCGCCCACGTGCTCGTCGAGCCAGGTCAGCTCGATCTCGAGCTCCTCGACCGAGAAGCCGACGGCTCCGAGTACCCCCAGCCCTCCCGCATTGCTCACTGCCGCCGCCACGTCACGGCAGTGGGTGAAGGCAAAGATCGGGAACTCGATCCCGAGGCGATCGCAAAGCTCGGTGTGCACGGTGGAATCCTCCTGCGCTGAGCCGGTCCAGGCCCCGAAAGAGAGGTCCTGGCACTCGGCAGCCGTCGCGGTTACTCGGGCTCGTCCCGGCAACTAGAACAGATTCTACTTTTCGCCGGCCCGGCGCGCAGGCTGGTCGACAATCTGCGGACCTCGCCGCGTCCGTGCGGCCCAAAGCGTGCCGTTCGGTCAACCTTGTCTTGGGCGGCGTGACTTCGTGATGCTCGAGATCACCCCCCGTCGGCGACAAGCTGGCCCCGGTCGTGCAACCGTCCGAGCAAGAGCGTCGGCGGAAGGGGTCGGGTCAGGAGCGGCCAGATCGAGGGTTCGCGGCTCGGTTAGAAATCGCCGGCCCTGAGGGACAGGGAAGTCGTGAGCGGTGGGTCGTCGTCGGAGGGGGACAGGTCCTCCTGGTCGGCGAACTGGGTGCGGTAGAGCTCGGCGTAGAGGCCGTTGGCGGCGAGCAGGCTGGCGTGGGTGCCCCGTTCGACGATGCGCCCCCCGTCGATCACCAGGAGCTCGTCGGCTTCGCGGACCGTGGAGAGGCGGTGAGCGATGACCAATGAGGTGCGCCCGGCGAGCGTCTCGCGCAAAGCCCGCTGCACCGCCGCCTCGGACTCGGAGTCGAGATGGGCGGTGGCCTCGTCGAGCACGACGATGTCGGGGGCCTTGAGCATGAGGCGGGCAAGGGCAACCCGTTGCTTCTCGCCACCCGAGAGGCGGTAGCCGCGTTCGCCGATGACGGTATCGAGTCCGTCGGGCAGCTCACCCACGAGGTGGCCCACCTGGGCTTGGGCCATGGCGTCGAGGATCTCTTCCTCCGTGGCTTCAGGTCGGGCATAGAGGAGGTTGGCCCGCAGCGTGTCGTGGAAGAGGTGAGGGTCCTGTGTGACGACGCCAACGACGTCGCGCACCGAGGCCATGGAGGCGTGGCGTACGTCGATCCCGCCGACGCGCACCGTCCCTTTGGTGACGTCATAAAGACGCGGCACCAGCATGGAGATCGTTGTCTTCCCGGCTCCGGACGGACCGACCAGCGCCACCATTTGTCCTGGTTCGACAGTGAAAGAGACGTCGTGGAGGATCTCGTTGCGGGCACCCGACTCAAGGACGGCCACCGATTCGAGCGAGGCCAACGAGACCTCGTCGGCGCTCGGGTACGTGAAGCTGACGTGCTCGAAGGCGACGGATCCCCGACCCCGGGGAACGTCGACGGCGTCGGGGTCCTCCTCGATCATGGGGACGATGTCGAGGACTTCGAAGAGGCGCTCGAAGGACACGAGGGCCGTCATGATGTCCAAGTTGACATTGGAGAGTTGCGTCAGCGGACCGTAGAGACGGACAAGGTAGGCGGCGAGGGCGACCAGGGTGCCGAGCGTCA
>Ga0302325_10031818_pt1 | contig 10843 bp, 14 predicted proteins | sample Palsa_T0_2_FD_201948 | JGI IMG/M metagenome (GOLD analysis project Ga0302325, IMG submission 201948) | Peat permafrost microbial communities from Stordalen Mire near Abisko, Sweden - Palsa_T0_2 | ecosystem: Environmental > Terrestrial > Soil > Palsa > Peat permafrost | place: Sweden: Abisko... | reverse complement strand
CCTTCCCGTCCTCGGGCGCGACGGCACGTTGGCGGACGTATTCCCAAAGTCGCCGGCGGCTGGGCATGCGCAGATCAAGACCGGCAACCGCGTGGTCGGAACCCCAGCGGGCCAAATCCTCGTGCTTGGCAACAGCCTGGCCGGCTATGTGCAGACCAAGAGCGGACGACGGATCGTGTTGATGATCGCCGTCGGCAACGTGCCCATCAGCACCGCCGAGGCGTTCTTGAACGTTGTCAATGACCAAGCGCGGATGGTCATCGCGATCCAGCAGGACCTCTAAGCGCGCCCCCCTGACGGTCAGAGCTAGGAGACGCCGCTTGCGCGTTGCGCGCAAACCAGCAATGTGGCTGCATCGCATAACAGTTCCCGCTGACACCAGCCACGCTGACGAACCGGACGCACGGTCCTCTGCGGCGTGCACTGCCTAGCGACAGCGACATCGCGGTACCGCAAGTCTCAGAGTTCCGGGGCGACGCGTGAGATCACCGATCCGGGTGGCGAGATTCTTTAGCTGGTACGTAAGCCGGGTCGCAAACCGCGACAGGATGCACGGCGCATCACCGCAGCGTAGATGCTGGTCAGGCTGCGGCCATCGTGACCACGTGCTCGGCGAGCCACCATGCCTGCCGCGTCGCGAACACCAGCCGGCCCCTTCGCCGCTGACGGGGCCACGTAGAACTCGGCCGTGAGGCGGCTGCTCGTCGCGAAATGCGACCACGACGCCATTGCCGACCGCGTGACTCCCTCCGTGCGGAAGCGGCCAGCACCTCGGCATGACCCCAATAACCGTGAAGCGACACCGCCCCGTCAGTCGCGCTGGGAAGCGAGTGCTCGGCCACGAGAGACCTGCTCTGCGGCGCGTCGCAAACGCCAACGGGCTACGAACGTCGCGCGGCATGCCGCCAGCTGCTGCGGTCGATCAATGCGAAAGCCCCGCCTGCGAGACGGGGCCATCCGCGCGCGTTTGGGATGTCAGCGAGCGGATCAGTCGATAACCATGCAGTTATCTGACAGCTGCTTGTAAATGTTGTTCGCGAGGTTGTAGTTGCTGCTCGCCGCATCCGTCTCGCCCGCTGCCTCGGCCTGGTTCCCAGACGCGACGGCCGTGTTGTTGTCCTGCGCCAGGCTCGCGCAGGTGGCATCGTCGTAGCCGGCGATACCTGCGGAAGCCGCTCCCTTCACGGGGCTGACGTGGGCGGTCAGCGGCTGATTGACGACGATCGGCGTAATCGTGATGGGCCTGTGCCCCCGACCGTAGCTGCTGAAGCAACCGCGGTGGATCCGACGGTAGCGGCGACGGCCCCGAGAGCGATGAGGGTACGGACCCGGCTGATGGTGAACATGGCTTGCTGCCTCCTTGGTGGATCTGTGCTGCCGGTCATCATCAGCCCGTGTCACGTGAGCGCATAGGCACCCTAGGGCGGGACGTTGCCTACCTTCAAGTCTTACTTGGGATCGGCGACCACACGCTCTGCGCGTCCGCCGAAGGCGCACGGGCCCATTGGGAAGGCCGTCGTCGCACAACCCAACCTCCTACGAACACGAATGAGAGACGTGCATCTGCCAGCGTTCAGCTGATTACTCGGCTGACCACCCAAGCGCTGCGCCGGCGACCCCGCGGTGGCGATGCGTGCGGCCTACGAAGCTGCACGTGATGCGCCAGTCGGGCAACTCCCGCACCCGCGCCTCCTTCAGCGCGCGCCGCTGCTCTGGGGTGTGGAGGTGAGCCCGTCCCTCCTGGTGGAAGTGCAGGCACCAGCAGCCGGCCCACACCCCGCCGTGGTCTTCGGTAAGCCTGACAAAGTCAGGCCAGGTGCTCGCGTCCAGGGGCTTGACGGTGAACGTCATCGCTGCCACAGAGTAGGAGCCGACTGTGGAACGACTGGCGTCCGGCGGCCGGGGCCTCGCAGATGCCCATCGGCCAGCGGACGCTTGAGCCACGGGCTGACGCCGTCCGGCGTCAGCGGCGAGCGCTTCTCACATGCCGGGCGCTGGGGTAGCCGGGACGATCTCGGCATGCTGCACCCAATCGGCCACCTCGGCTACTCAGCGTCGGTCCCAGCCGAGCCGCCCTCCTGTCCTCGGCTCGACCGTGCCTTAAGGCCGTAACCCACCAGGACGAGTAGCAACGCGACGGCTTTCGGCAGCAACTCGAGTGACTCAGCCGATCCGCTCGTGTCGCTTGGCGCGGAGCGCAGGCACCGATCAAGTGGCAGCCCATGAGCCATTGCGACGGCCGCAAGACGGCTGTGCGGCACGACCGGGACGCTGAGATGCGCGGCGACTGCGTCCAGCTCCCGTCGTTTGTCTCCATACGTGAGTGGCTGTTCCAGCCCCACGATTCGTGCGTGCTCGGCCCGCATTCCGGTCGCGTGGACCTCCACTCGGCCCCACACGACCACCGCGCCCGCCACGAAGTCCGGCGTACCGGCCGACGCCATCAGCGGGCAGGGGTCATAACACGCGTAGATCCCGCATGAGCATCTTTTCGATGGTGCGAGGGTCGGATCATGTCCCCCCGCGGTGCACGTCGCGCGCAGCTCCGCAGTCGACCATCGCACTCCGCTGTAGGGCGACCACAGCGCTCGCTCGGAGAGCCGCCATTGCCGAAAACCGACGATCGGATCCACCAGGTCCGGCGCTGAACTATCTGAAACGGAGATTGGCCTCACCTGCCGCTCTTCGGGAGCCTGAAGATGTGTTGACGATATCGCGACGCACACCGCGGAGCGGCGATCTTGACGGGCTTGCTCCCATCGCGGTGAGACGATGGCGGCATGATCGAGAGCAATGTCGACATAGCTCCACGAGGAGCGGCGAGAACTGGCCGAACGCCCGAAAGGCCCGAGCCCCGCGCTCGGTTATCCGATCAACGACCTTCATGGGCCACAGGAGACTCGGGGCGCAACAATCGGCGGCACTCAGGTCCATTCGATCCGGCTCGCCAGCTTCGTGGTCTCCACGGAGGTCATCTTCGGTCTTCCCGATGAGCGCCCGACGACCCTCCACGACGCCGGCGGAACGCCCGAGCCATATGTCGCGGGGACGTTGATCGCGGCCCGGGGGCCCCCGAGCTCGTCGGCCTTACCCGAGGCCCGACAGGGTCTTAATCGACGGCGAGTGACGCACGCCGGCGTCCGGCTGCCGTGGCCGGAGCCCGCCGGGACCTCCGGCCGTCGGCTGTAACGAAGTGGTATGCAGTCGACGTCGGATCGTTGTGGGCAGCGATCCGTCAAGCGTTACAGGCTCCGAAGATGCTCCCGCTCTCCGACGCCATCCCCGCGCACGTCGACCTGCGATGGCTGCTCGCCGGCGCGCTCCTCGAGATCGGGTCCACGGCGGTGCGATCCCGCGGCTGGTTCAACTTCCGGCGCGCGTCCTTTCCGCGGGCCCAAGAGCTTCGCGGGCGGGATGTGATGGCCGCCTCCTTTGCGGGGGCCGGCTTGAACGGCCTGCTGCCGGTGCGCGGCGGAGACCTCGTCAAACTCGCTTTCGTGCACCGCCGGATCGACGGCGCGCGCTATTCGACCCTGTTCGCCACGGCCGTTCCCGAAACGGCCTTCGAGTCGCTATGCGGCGCAGATGTGTGGCTTCGGCGGGTCGTTGAGAACCCGCAGCAAGACGGGTGGAACGAGTGCCTCGCCGACACCCTTGCCACTCGCCCGGCGTCTTTTCCGTGAGCCCTCGTTTCGATCTGGCCTCCCAGCTACCGGCTCGGATGGCGAAACGAGCGTGCGCCCGATTGTCCATGCTGCTCGACCAGTCGCTCGATCTTCTGCTGGCGCTGGCGCTGTTGACGCGCAGCTCGCTCACGTAGTTGCCGGTACATCCGGTGCTGCTCGCTCGTCGCGTCCGCTGGTTGCTTCCCAACTGGGTTGAACCTCTGTGGCATCACGGCTCACGCTACTGATCCGATTGGGGCCGGTCATCGGGGGACACTGCGTGACGCTCTCCGTAGTTGCTGGCATGGCTGCGATCAACCGAGTTGGCTCGGACCGCACACAGACAGTCCGAGCGAACGGCCCGCTCGTGACCCCGACTGGGACTCGACCAGTATCACCAGGGTCTCGGGGGATGAGGCCGTCGTGCTCCATCCGTCGGCAGCCTCCTATGTCTGCATCTCGCCCATCATGGCCTCCAGGTCGGGGACGTTCATCGTGAGGCGGACTCGCTCGGAGCCCTGGGCATCGACGTAGGTTTTGATCTCGGTGACACCGAGCGGCCCGAAGAACGCCTCGCGCTTTAGCGAGGAGACCCAGTGCTGGACGCCCCTGACCTCGTGAAATCCGAGTGTGCGTGGCGTCCTGAGCTCCCTTGTTGGTAATCCGACAGCGGGCGCGTCTGGAGGGGATGCTTGGCTCAGCGGACGCCGCGCGTTGCCGCCGACAACGCGCAGAAGGTGGCCGGAGCGCTCGCTTGCGCGTCGCGGTTGCCAACCCTCTACGAACATCACGCCGGCGACGCCGGCCCCGGTTGCGGCGTTTCGGTGCATTTCATTTAACGAGACTCGTTGGTTTCGAAACTGTGCTAGAGTTGCTTTACGGCACCCGTCAGTGTCGTAATTACAGCCGACTGACGCGATTGAGAGGTGGAGTGCGATGTCGAGCGATCCTTCACCTGCGCGGGCGATCGGTAGGCCGAGAGAGGCGAGAGCGGATCGCGCGATCCTGACGGCGACGTTGGCGCTGATGGCCGAGCGCGGGGTCCGCGACCTTCGGATGGATGACGTCGCTGAGCGAGCGGGTGTCGGGAAAGCCACGATCTACCGTCGCTATCGCTCCAAGGATGCGCTGGTCAGCGACGCGATCGCGACGTTGGTCAGCGAGATCGCGATCCCCGATACCGGGTCCACTCGTGCTGATCTGTTGGCGTTGATGCGCCAGGCGGTTGAGCTCTACAGCGGTTCGCTAGCGGCCAGGCTGATGCCCGCGGTGCTTGAGGAGACGCGCCGCAACCCCGAGCTCGCGAGCACCGTGCGCGATGAGTTTCTGGCCGGGCGGCGCGCGGCGCTAAGCGAGGTCCTGCAGCGCGGTGTCCAGCGGGGGGATCTGCGTCGTGAGCTCGATCTCGAGCTCGCGCTCGACGTGCTTGGCGGCGCGCTCTTCTACCGGCTGCTGGTCACCGGCGGTCCGATCGACGAGCGCCTCGCCGAAGGCGTCGTCGAGCTGATCCTGGCCGGCTTCGCACCAACCCGCAAAAGCAAAAGCAAGACCAATCCCCCCACCCCAAAGGACAGACGATCATGAAGATTCACGCACTCAGGACCGGTACCGTCAGCGTCAAGCACGGCTTCCTGTTCCCCCGCCATGGCGCGCGCCGGCAGCTGGACTTGTTCCTCCCGGGCGCCTTCTCCGAGCCGCTGCCGATCCACTGCTGGGCGATCGAGCACGACGGCGTTCTCCGACTCGTGGACACCGGCGAGACTGCCACGGCGCGGAACGTGCCATTCGCGCAGATGCAGGTGAGCCAGGATCAAGAACTCCCAGCGGCGATGGCGGCGGCGGGCCTGGAGCTCGACGACGTCTCGGAAGTGGTGCTGACCCACGCCCACGGCGACCACATCGACGGGCTGGCCCACGTCCACAGCCGGGTCCTGGTCAACGAGGCGGAGCTGCGATTCCTCGCCACTCCGATGGCCCGGGTGATGCGGCGCGTACTGCGCCAGCCGCTACCCGCAGGGTTCGCTCCCGAGCCGTTCGCGCTCGACGGCGGTCCCTTCGGGGCGTTTCCGCGGAGCCGTGCGCTGAGCGATGACGGGCGCATCGTCGCGGTCGACACGCCCGGGCACACCCCCGGTCACATCTCCGTGATCTGCATCGATGACGCAGGCCACCACGTGATGCTCGCCGGTGACACAACGGACTCGCTCGAGCAACTGCACTCGCTCCGTGCCGACGCGGTCGCGCCGGACATCAAGGTGCATGTCGCGACGATGAAGACGATCCTGGCCCATTGCGCGGAGCACCCGACCGTCTACCTGCCCTCCCACGATCCCGAGTCTGCGGCCCGGTTCGCAGCGCAGACCACGGTCACCGTCGACCCAGCCGCCGATCGCCGAGACAGCGCCGCCGCGTTGCTGACGAGGTAACGGTCGTCCCGACCCTCGTCCACGGGCCGCCGGCCCGAGCACACGCCCCGACTCTCAACGACCAGAAGGAACACCATGCACGCAGTCGTCGTCAACGTCACCGTCAAAGACCCCGAGGCCGCCGCACTCGCCCTGCGCGAGCGACTCGTACCCCGCGTATCACACGCCCCCGGATTCGTGACCGGGTACTGGACCATGAAGGACAACACCGGACTGACGATGCTCATCTTCGAGTCCGAGTAAGCCGCCAACACCATCAGCCACCAGTCAACATCAGTCGTGCCTGTCGCAATGACACTCGACGGCGTCGAGGTCCGCGAGGTCGCGGCGCACGCTTGACAAAGCCCCCCACCGAATGGGCTGCGACCGCGACAGCGTCGCCTCGGAGCGACCGTTGGAGCGCCTCGGCTTCGCTGCTGGTCGTGTCACGAGCACCCCGTTCCGGTAGGTGGGTCATGCGTGGCCACTAACCCCGACGGTCAGCTGCTCACTTCCTCAGATCCGACCGGGCGCACGGCCTGGAAGCTCGTTCGGCGGGACCGGTCGGGCCAGAATCTCGTGTCAGCAAGCCTGTCGTGCGCATCGGCGACGCAATGCGTGGTGGCCTTCGGCGACGGTCGCGTGTTCAGCACGACCAACCTCACGGCGAGCGCCCCGACGTGGGATCAGACGCAGCTGGGATCCAGCCACCTCCCGGACCGACCGGTGCCGTTGAGCGTCTCATGCACCACAGCCAACGTGTGCGCAGCCGCGGCCGGCAGGTCTTCCTGCTGGTCACCAGGCGGTAGCCATTCAAATTCGACCTGATCGGCGAAGTGGAAGCGCGTCTGACCGACAGTCCGGCCCCAATCGACGGCACCAGTTTCAGGGCCAGCCCGGCGGAGCGCTCTCGCGATCGGCGCTCTTCGACCGAGACGGGAGTAGTGGAACGTGCGATTCCGATTCTGCTCGAACCAGGCCCGGTGCCCGACTTGCGGATCGGTGTCGAGCGCGGCTAGGGCGAAGTCGGCATCGTTCCGGGCGGGCCTTGGCAGCCCAGCCACGAACTCCTCGACCCCCGGTAGCTCGAGAGTTTCTTGGAGGAACTGGGCAGCCTCGTAATGCAGCGCCGACCACCGTCCCGTTCAGCGAGGAGTTCACCGGCAAGGCGTTCCATGTGTGGCGCGTGCGCCTGGTCGAGGGACAGTTGCGGGTGGCCGCGCAGATGGCCGAGCGTTTCACGGGCCTGAACCAGAACGCCGAGGCCTGTTCGCGACGCCCGAAGCGGCCTCAACCGCTAGACCGGCTCTGAACGCGTGGATCGCGCGCGAGGTGCTCGCCGCATAGGATGGCGACCGATGCCGTCGCTGCCCACAGCGCCCATCGTTGCCTCCGGACTCGTGAGCGGGTTCGCCGTGGCGCGCTACAGCGGGCGACGCGAGCTGGGTGGCGTCGTACTCGTGGCAGCGGGGGCGTGGTGCGCGCGCTCGTGGGCCCGTTCCTCGGGAGCGGGAGTGACGGCGCTGCTGCTCGCCACGTACGCCGCGGCCTTCGGTGCTTCGCATCTCCTGGCCAAGAAGCTCGGCGCCTGGCCGTCCGTCTGTGTGGTCAGCGGTGTCGCGTCGGGCGCTGCGTACGTGCTCGCTGATCGACGCTCAGACGCCTCGTCGTGACCGACCGGGGAATCTAGGCGTCGCCGTGAGGCTCGTGGCAGTCGATTCCGGCTGTCAGGCCGTGCCGCGGTCCGCCATGCTCCGAAGCGAGAGGCAGGCATGCAGTCGCTGAGTGGCGAGGTCGCGCTCGTTACGGGGGCCACCGGCGGGATCGGTTGGGCCACGGCGCTGGCGCTCGCGGCAGCCGGCGCGAAGGTGGTTGCCGCCGGTCGCCGCCAGGCCGAAGGTGACGGGACGGTTCCCCTCTTGCGCGGCGCCGGCGGCGAGGGGCACTTCGTCGCCGCGGACGTTTCACACGACGAGGACGTCGAGCGTATTATCGAAGCTGCGGTGGAGCGCTTCGGTGGCTGCGCTGCGCGGCCAACATCGCCGGAATCGACCGCAATGTGGGCATCACGGACGCCACCGAGCAACAATTCGACGAGCTCGTGGGCACGAATCTCCGCGGCGTGCGGCTCTGCCTGCGCCACGAACTGAGGCACATGCGCGCCGTTGGCGGCGGGGCAATTGTCAACGTGAACTCTGTGTCAGGAGCGCGGACTGATTCCCAAGCCATCTACCAGCCAGTTTGCGCTTCTTCCCGGTTGGTCGTCAGTCGCCAGCCGTGACCAGACCACCATGTCCGACCGCTATTCCCCGAACTTGAAGAACGAGCGCAGCACACCCTCGCGCTGAAAGCCCGCCGACCCGACGGTGCGCAACGACGGCTCGTTATCGGTCCTCACCCAGACCTCCAGGCGAGCAGCGCCGACTGGGCCAAGCGCCCAGGCCGCCGCCAAGCACGCGGCACGGCTGACGAACCCGCGCCTACGTGCCCTCGGGCAGCACCGAGTCGCCGAGCCCCACGACGCCCGGTTGGGGCCTCACGCCGACCCTGACCTGTCCGGCCGCTTCATCTTTGCTCGCGTCCGTCAGCGTTAGAGTGTGACGACGATTTTGCCGTGGGCGTGACGGCCTGCCTGTAGCGTCGCAGCCTCGCTGATCTGTTCGATCGGGAACGTTGCCGCGATTGGCACGGTCACCTCTTGCGCCACGATTGCCGCAGCGATCCGAGGCACTGCGTCGAGCTGGGCGGCGGTGGCGAAGACTGCGCGTGCGCCGCCGGGAGGGGTTGGGCCGGCGGCGATCGCGGCGATGCGGTCGGGTGACACGCCGAGAGCCAGTGCGGTCTCAATAGTCTCGGTGCCAAAGAGATCGATCGCTGCTGTGATGCCTTCGGGGGCGGACGCCCTGACGCGATCCTCCAGGCCCGCGCCGTAGGCGACTGGTTGTGCCCCTAGATCGCTCAGGAACGGGAACGTGCCCTGCGACGCGGTCCCGATCACCGTTGCGCCAGCAAGCCGAGCCAGCTGCACAAGGAAAACTCCCACACCGCCTGCTGCCCCGCCGACCAGAACGGTGTCTTTCGACGAGAGATTGATTGCTGCGAGCGCGGCTGACGCGGTCGCGCCAGCGATGTACAGCGTGCTCGCAACCTCGTCGCTGAGTCCTTCGGGAGTGTGAAAAATGGCTTCCGACGCGTCGGTCTTGATCACGACGAAGTCTGCTGCAGCTCGCTCCATGACACCGCCGTACACGCGGTCGCCCACCGTGAATCCGCCGACGTCCTCACCAACCTCGTCGACAGAGCCGGCGAAGTCATAGCCAAACCCGGACGGGAGGGTGATGTTGAAGCGCGCCGCGAGCTCCGGCATGGCGGCGAAGGCCGGATCCATCGGGTTTAGGCCAACCGCCGCAACTCGTATCCGGATTTCGTTGGGTCCGGCGTGCGGCTCCGGAACATTCCGGAGTTCCAACACCTCGGGGCCTCCGAACTTGTCGTAGATGACTGCTCGACTCATAGGTTTACCTCCGGCTGAGTTGGTCATAAGAGTGCGTCTCATTCGGGCCTTTGCGGAAAGAGAGCTTCCGGAGAGATCGGCTTGGGCACCTCGACTTCTCTAGTGACAAGGACGCGCATTGAAGCCTCCGGGTTTGGTCTCCTCGGCCGCTTCAGGCCGGGTAGTTCCCGGACTGAAGATCGTCAAGCAGACTCGGGTGGGTGGGCTGCCAGGCGAACTTCTCGCGGGTCAGTGCGCTGGAAGCTGGCTGGTCCATGCCGAACACGTTGCCGAGGAAGCCGAAGCTCTCGGCTGGGACGACCTCGGTCGGCAGATTGAGCTGGCGGCCGATGGTTTCGGCGATAGAACGCATCGTGTCGCCCTCGTCGCCGACCGCGTGTGCCACCGTGCCGGGAGCCGCGTCTTCGAGGACCAGCCGGAAGAGCTGGGCGGCGTCGAGGCGATGCACGGCCGGCCAGCGCTGGGTGCCGTCGCCGACATAGCCAGAGACCCCGGTGCGCCGGGCTGCATCGAGGAGCACCGAGGCAAATCCGTAGCGCTCGCCTGCGGCGTGGACTGAGCGGGGAAGACGGAGGACCGCGGAGCGGACGTCACGCTCGGCGAGGTCCAGAACAGTCTGGGCGTTGCGGCCGCGGCCGCCCAGAGGCCCTTCGGTAAGGAACGGGTCCTGTTCGGTTGCGGCGCGTCCGGACATGACGGGTATGCCGGATGCAATGACCAGGGACTTGCCGCTGTCGACGAGGGCGGAGGCGAACGTCTCGACGGCGAGAGTCTGCTCCGCGATCGCCTTCGGAAAGTTGTTGAAGTCGCCAAAGGCGAGGTGGATGACCCCGTCGGATTGAGCTGCGCCCGTGCGCAGGCTCTCAGGGTCATTGAGATCGCCGCGCAGCACAGAGACTCCTGCGGCGGTGAGGGCTTTGGCTGAGGTGTCAGAACGGGCCAGGCCGAGAACCTCGTGGCCCGCGGTGATGAGCTCGGGAACGACGACGGAACCGATCAAGCCAGTCGCGCCGGTAACGAAGACACGCATAACACCCTTAGTGATGAGATATTGATCCTATCATCGTAGCACTGTGATGAGACAAAAGTCTCATGGGTAAGATGGGCAACATGCCTCGATGGGAACCAGATGCGCGCGAGCGGCTGGTGAGCGCTGCGCTGCACCTGTTCTCAGAGCAGGGCTTCGACGACACCACCGTTGCCGAGATCTCCGATCGTGCCGGGCTGGCCAAGAGCACGTTCTTTCGGTACTTCCCTGA
>Ga0302325_10031816_pt1 | contig 10844 bp, 15 predicted proteins | sample Palsa_T0_2_FD_201948 | JGI IMG/M metagenome (GOLD analysis project Ga0302325, IMG submission 201948) | Peat permafrost microbial communities from Stordalen Mire near Abisko, Sweden - Palsa_T0_2 | ecosystem: Environmental > Terrestrial > Soil > Palsa > Peat permafrost | place: Sweden: Abisko... | reverse complement strand
GAGTCTGGTGGAAGAAGGTATACGAAAGAGCAAAGAAGGTGACGCGAGACAATGCTATATTATAAGAAGAATCTGCCTTGAGAGATTTAAAAATGCATTATGCATTTTAAATGGGAAGGGAGGGTGGGGATCCTGTTTGGGCTTTTTAGGAGCCGACTGGTCCCCCTAAATATAATCGTGTAGAGTTGATAACTTTCGCACGGCAGAGCCGAATGGGAAGTGGGTTATGATTTGTTGGTGGGAGGGAGATCAGGAACGTGACTGAGCAACCTAAGCAGAGGGTGAGGCGAGGGTGAGTAGCGCCTGAGCAGAGCGGCGATGGTGACTAACTGCGTTAGAAGGAAGGAGGTAAAGATTCGGCTGAGATTACCAAAGTAAAATATAGCACTATTGCGTTCTCAAGACGTTGGAAAATTGGGTTGATACTTCATATGCCCTCAATATACGCGAGTCTAATTTCAATACAATGCCCACAGTGCCTTCAAAGTCCCAAAAATACGTAATCATTGACTGGATGGAAAATATACCCGGCATAAAACTTTCCCCAACGCCATTCTTTTCCAAATAATTTTCCTTTACCGCTATTTTATTTTCACGTATTCTGTGATTGACCTAGCCAGTAAGGCGCGATTGAGTCAAAAGAAGCTCACGTGCATCCTAGCCACCCCAGATAAAAATAGACTACAATTTTAATCCCTATCATCGAGAACAAGACTAAAGAAACTAGTAAAATCTTTTTTTTATTCTTCAACTTTGCCATATCGCGTTATACGCCCGAACAATAAATTCGACCACCACGATGTAACTACTTGAAGTTTGAGCAGCCCCAGAATTTCGGACTTCCATTTTCCATCTCTATCTTCTGCTAGCTATAAATCCAAAAATTTCCAGAACTTCTCAAATCGGTAAATTGGTATAGTTGCTGATCTTCCTGCATTCCAAGGTGCTTGTGCTAACTTCATGTTGTCACCAAATCACTTCCTGGGCACGCAACTCTCTTTCGTTAAGACATATCCCGTCAAACATAGCCTCACCAACAACAGCCGGAAGGCCAACTATCCCCGCTTTGATAACTCCGTCAGGTGTGGCAAACTGTCCGCAAAGACTGCTGATTTACCTTTGAATGGTGGGGCATTTTGCTTATCGTTTTTAGCGCGCTTGGTTGTGATGCTTGGCGTGACTATCCTTTCTTGGGTGGTCGCTGAGGGCTCATTGCTTGTCCATTTGAGGGAGCGTCCGAAGGGAGAAAGGGACAAGATGGTTGAAGATATGTGTAAAGCCCCAGAATTTCCAGCCGAACATGCGAGGCTAAACCCGCTCTAAGATGTAGCAGGAAATATCATCAGGTATATCTTTAAACAATCTTATAACTTTGCAAGCCTAAATTGAACATGCATACTGTATCGAGGTTTGAAAAATAACGCTTCTATGACATTGGGAAATTACAGTCAGTACGCTCATATGAAATACCACCAAGCTCATTTACAAGACCCCAGAAAATCTACATCTCCCACCCACCTACCCAATTTCATGAACCTTCACCCTCTCGCTACCAGAAACCTCGGCGGCTGCACCCCATCCATGTCCCGCTCCACTCCCTACCTCATATCTCGGTCCCGCATCCGCACCAAACTCCATTTGCGGCTTATCTCCCCACTCCCCAGCCACCGATCTGCTCTGAAACTCATTAGCCTCATTCATTCGAATCGCCCCCGTACTCTCTCCCCCGAAAGCTGTTTTTTGAAGCCCCCTCGTCCTCTTCTTCCACCTCAGGAACCTTTGAAAGAAAAAATAGGTCAACGGGGCTCTTACAAAAGTCAGAGGAGGATATCCTCACCACCAGAACGCAGCAGCAGCTAGGACTAGAAGGGGGACGGCAACGCCGATGGCAATTTTCGAGGTCGAGGTAGTGCTCGAGGACGCGCCTCCTTTCCCTACGCTGACGTTTACCGTGCCTCCATTGACATTGTTATTGTTGTCTAGATATTGGAGTTAGTGATATGAAGTGTTTGGGAAATTTGGGTTTCTTGGAATTTGTTAAGATACTTGAGGGATGGGGTTTAAAGAAATTCGCATTGGGGGGGGGAGGGTTAAATGTATTACAAGTGGTAAACCACTCTAAAGGAATGGTTTTGAATGTGCCAAAGCCCGCGAGACATTATTGGGGGTGTAGGGGGAGCAAAACCAGAATATACATACTGTTGGCGTTGGAGGAGGAGGTTTCCGTTGCGCCAGGGGTTTTGGCTGTGCTTGCAGGCGTCGCTATAACAAACACTCCGTTAGTATTCCATCCCCGTAGACGTTCCCTTAATCCCACCGTCTCCCAAAATTCACCTTCCAATCTCAAACGAAGTAAATCACTCACCTCCATGATTAGCACCACCGGCTACCGCCGTAGTAGCAGCCGGCGAATTCCCCATCGCCCCATACCCATTCCCCCCGCAATAACTGTCATAAATACTTATAGCGCTGGAGACATCGATGGAGAAATCTCCAACTGTACATCCCCTATCTACGCACGAGGAGAGATACGAGGTAGCCACAGATTGCAGGTCGGTACGGCAGTAGCAGTCGTTGGTGGCGGCCCATTTGGGACTGCAGAGCGGGGCATTGCAGCCGAGGGCCCCGCCTAAGGCATCGGTGCTACAGCCTGCGAAGTTGTATGCGAAGCAGGATTGGGCGCCTAGAAGGGGTTAGTAGGAGTTGAAAGGGGTTGGATGTGTGGGAAGGAGAGGGATTTGGAGGGAAAGTGAGTGGCCGTGAATGTAAAAAAGCTCATGGGACAGTTCCATGAGAGTGGATGTGGTTGAGGATATACATACATGGCTTTTGTGAGGAGAAAACGCTCTGAATGTAGATGCTTTCTGTCTCTGTTCCGACGCTTTGAGCAAAGCTGAGAGAAACAATGTATGCGAGAACTGAGAAGAGTATCTCGAAAATTCGAAATGATTTCTGCATGATGAACCCTCAATTTCTTGGCAAAATGGAATATGTGTATCGAAGTAAAAAGCTTGCTCAGCCAAGAACGAGAGGAATGGAAAGGTTTTTGGTTTCGATGGGGAATGAGGAATATTTGGCAAGTGATTGCTTAACAAGCCATGGCGCTCAGGGTTTCAATATTTCAAGCGTCTTCTGGCTTGATTGGGATGCTAAAACATAGTGGCAGGACCCCTGATTTCTTTGGGGGTGTGTACCTGCATTTCCTCAGCCCAGAGGACTTCTCTGGCCAATTAATGAGGTGCTGGAATCATATCGTGGAAGTTTCCGAGGGATGTGGACTAATTAGTTTTGCTTTTTGCCATGCAACCTTTGGGGGGCTAGAGGCAGATTCATGCGGCTTAAAATATACAAAACGATGTAGTTGGTTAGAATCGCACAAAAAAGTAGTAAATTAATTGTTCAATAATTAAAAAATAAGGGTTTTAATACAAAGATTCAAAAGTTTGATAAGCGACACTGAAGTTGCTTGACTTGGAGGGCACGTGAAAACAAGCCTTTCCGCGAGGACCACACTAAATAGAGTGTCTCAATAAAATTCAGCCTCAGCGATATTTTATCCAATTATCAATGCCTGCAACGCCACTTGATGCACGCATTGTTTTGACGTCGTCTAAGCGAAGCCCAGCTGAAGAAGGGTCCATCATATTTCGAGACATTTTATTTTCCACACAATGCATCATGCATCTTTGCGATTGGGATATGTCTCAGCCTTGGCGCTAGCCAGAACATTTTAGGGGAAGGGGGTGGAAGGAAAGCGGGAGTATCTCAAGGCTGAATACCTTCGTAGTGGAAATTGCGACACCATCCAAAAATAAGTAAAGAAGAGGAATTAGCTGGACGAACGAGTTTAGATTTAGAACTTTGGATGGCCCCTGCCAGCTTGGATATCGAGAGAGGCGCCACTGAGGCTCTCCTCAGTTTTTGGGAGATAACATTTTGCTCAGCTGTTGTGAGCCCCGAAGTCTAGCATCTCTCTGGGGAAGAACTTCTTTGAACCCAAAGAACCGAGGTAGAGCTTCCGTGACTATTAGGGTAAGCATGAGAGAGGAACCGAGCCATAGCTAGGCATTGGCCAGCTCTCCAGCCTGGCCGGTGGCCGGTTTACAGTAAAATAGGAGTTTACAGCAAAACCTCGCCACAACGATACTCGTTATAACGATTGGTCCATGCACCCCCATACAAAAACCTCACTATATCGTTAGATATTTTTGGTCCCGAGGCAATCGTTACACCGAGTTTCTGCCATATTACAATTATCGTGTATTGTAAGAGTTTTACTTGATTTACACGTTACAATACAGTCATGTGACGGACTACTCGTCTGGGTAACAGAAAAGGGGGATACTAAGCCTAAAACGTATAAGGAAGTCCTTAATTTAGCACAGCTCCTCAATTTGGCCTCCTATCGAGCACCCTTTGCTAAAGGACACACGACAGGCTTGTGAAACCTAAAGTTGGGTCCCTGAAAAGCCCCCAAAAGCCGCGAAATGCCCCTGAAAACTCACGTGCTTGTAAGATCGTCAAAAGCATCTTACCAACATAAAATGGGAAGTATTCTACAATGTTAGGCGTGATATTACAAACCAGCCACCCCCTACTGGCAGCCAGCAACTATGGCACGGGGTTGGTTTAGCTAATAGTTCGTCCTTCTGCATGCTGTAGGTCCTTTGACATTTGGTATCGCCTAGCCTCAAGTCTGCCTTGCGCAAAGAACTAAATAGCCGGTTAGCCCTCTACTGCGCCCTCGCTTGTAAAAGCGCAGTAGATAGCTAACCGACTATTACGTACTTCCATCACAATCTTTGATTTAGATTTTTGATTTTTGAAATACCTCGTAAGGAAAGTCTGTGAATCCTTTACTGCACTCCTCCTAACCCCCCACTCCCCTCCCCACTCTCTCCCCCACCACATACATCCCCTACCCCAAAATCGCCCCCTCCCTTCCTACCACCCACTCACAGACCCCCCTCCTAACCCCGCCAACCCCGAGATCCCAACCCCTAATCTGATACCCGTATTGGCGCATCCCTCTTAATTTCAAAGCTTCTATCCAGAGCCAGCCTTCGCACGCTGCTAGCATGGCCATGACGCCTATTGGAGACGCTATTAGTCAGCGAGTCTGAATTTCTTTGTGGGAGGGGGAGAAGGGGAAGAGAGGAATACAAAACGTAGCTTCCCAATCGCCACTCAACACCCCAGCAACAACAGCACTGATGCATAAAAACACGATCCCGAGGCTCAGGATGTGGAAGATTGACGGAGTGCAGGATCTCCGTCTCCGCATTTCCGCTTCCTCGATAGCCTTATCGAATGCTGCAGCGTTGTGGCTTTGTATCTGTTCTTCTTCGGACATGGGCTGTGTGGTTTCTTTGGTTAAGGATGTTTGAACTTTCGAGTCTTGGGTTTTGAGACTTTGCTTGTGTTTGTGGACGTCGCTTGTGTTGTGCGAAATGGTTTGTAGGTGGTTGAGTCTAGAGGGAAGCGGGTAGGGAGAGGAGGGAAGCTTTGTTGGCTTTTGTAGATAAATGGAAGATGGGGTGTGTGATTCAGGTTTGTTGGAATCATGCTGGCTCTTGGGAGGGGAGAGGAGGGGTTGCGATTGTGGGCAGGAAGGTCGAAAACAGAGAAGCTTTGTTGGCTTTTGTAGACTCGATGAAGGAAGGGAGGAAGGGCGTGTGATTCAAGTTTGTGGGAATCATGCTGGCTCTTGGGAGGGGAGAGGAGGGGTTGCGATTGTGGGCAGGAAGGTCGAAAGTAGAGAAAGATTCTTGGCTATTGTAGACTGGATGGAGGATGGGAGGGACGGTGTGATTCAACTGCTTCCCTCATTGCTGGCTTTGGGAAGAAACCAGAGGACTCGTGATTGTCGACGAAGAGCCATGACTCGAAGTCCACCATCTCTGCACCCGTGATTAGAAAGATTTGAATCAGGTCTAGGAACTATGCTTCTGTGTATGACCAAGGAGGTATCGAGGACTTTGACGATGGCACAAGGAAGGATTGCTGCTGATGGGTTGGAATATTGGGAGACGAGCATGCCGAAAGATCGACAGATATCGGATTGACTTAGACCTTCGAGAAAAGCGGCTCTACCAGCTGGGATGACCTGAACGGTATGGTGTAAATGTAGGGAAGAAAATCGAACAAGCACGAGCATCGTCCCTCCTACTCCACATCCTTCCAAGCTCAGCTCAGCTCTTCAGCAAAGCCTTCCTCCAAATCTCCACCAGCGGCCCTCCAGCACCAAATATAGGATCCGAATCTGGCACCGGTACAGCCTTCGCGTTCGCCGCCTTCTGCTTCGTTTCCTCCTCTCCAGCTTTGCAGAAATTATTGTCCCAGTGTGGACTTCCCTGACGATTCGTTAGCTGTGATGTACAGAGGGGAAAGGGATTCACGTACTTTGGGGTACAAGCCTACGTACTCGTAGTCATCGCTGCTTTCTAGATCTGTTCGGCCGAGAGTCAGCATTAGCATCCTGACGCTGCCGATTCGCATTTTATGGGACGGGTTGATCTTTAGCAAGCAGCAGCGCGGATGAAAATCACACGCTGCAAGTAAACAGTTCAGATGTGAAGAAAATATATTCATACTACAATGCGCCACCCCCGCCGGCAAAACAATCGCATCCCCCATCCTCAAGTCCACCAGCACCTCCTCCCCATCCACCGGATCCAACGGCCCTCGCCCCAGCAGCAACCGACTATGTCCCTTGAAAACAGCATAGCATTCATGCGTAACAGAGTGGAAGTGATGTGCAGGATAGTGCTTGAAGACTCCACCCTTCAGCCAGCCATTGGGCTCGACAGTCGCGCATGTTGATTCAGGAGTGGGGTTGAGAGGGAGCGCAGAGCGGTAGACCAGGACTGGGAGACGGGAGTTGGGGATGTGAGGTGTGGAGTGCTTGATGAGGTATTCTTCCGGAGGGGAGACTGCTGACGGCATTATGATTCGAGATGCTGTTGGAGTGTATCTTGGAGATGTTGCTGGAGTGTATCTTTGAAGTAGAGAGGAGGGGGCAGTGATGACAAGCTTATGCATTGCAGGGTAGCTTCCGTCGCGTCGATCATTGAATGAAAAGACGCGTCAAATCCCTCGAAAAGGTTTAATTGAGCCTCAATCAATCTCCTGCTGCGAAAGTCCCAACTGGCTCTGGCCTCGTAGAGAATAGAATCTTGTACTTGACGATCTCGACGACCTCCAGGTCCTCAGACCCATCTCCCTCCTCTCCAGCCCCCGAATCTCCCTCCCCTTGACTGCCATCCTCCCCCTTTCTCTTCCTAATGACTGCAATAGCCTTTGGCAGCTTCTTGACCTCCCCAGTGAGCCTTTGATGCTTGCCCACGTAAAGATAAACCCTCTTCATCCAAGCCGTATTGCTTTGATCCCCAGCATCATACTCAGGGAACACCAAGCGCCCAATCGGAGTTTCCTGAGCCATAACACCCTCCTTCGACTCCGTAGAAATGGCACCCTCATCATCATGGGCCGGCAGGTTGATGGTGCCCTGGATTTCCAGCAGTGCCAGGCCACTCGGGGTGCTGATCACGTGAGGAAGCGGGTTGTGCAAACGCTGCAAACGCTGCAAACTGGCTTCTGCAGCCTTGTCGCGTCGTTGTGTGTGAATATTTAAAGTGGGGCTCATCTTGAAAATTTCTCTTCTTTCCCACAACACCCACAAACAATTTCTGCAAATTTGTTGATCGTTGATTGTTGTGCACAACAACCTTCGCGGTGCAAGACCAGATACAGAATCACATCCAAACAAGTAAGTGCATCGGGATTCGCTTCGCCGGCTCATCCTCGGGTGTCGGTGTTTGAGTTGTTGCGCTCCGGATCTAACGATCTTGGGATTAGGACAACCCACCAACGCGTGCACCAATCATATGGCCCCTCTCAACAGTAGCTATGCTCTCTACGACCCTCCCGTTGAGTATGCCATGGGCTCCCCATGTCCAGACGGGCTTCCGTACGACCCTATTACTGGGCAGTGCGGCTTTCATGGTCCTGACCATTCTTGGCGTTACATCCTTGCCACTCTGGGCGTTATTGCTTCTTGGTACATTACGATCTGGTATTGCCAAGAAGGTGGTAAGGGCGCTATCAAGGAGCATGGTCCAAAGTTCATTGTCTATCTCAAGACAGAATGGACTGGCATCAAGCGCGTCTTCCGTGGCATTGGCATTGGCATTGGGACTGGCATCAAGCGCGTTTTCCGTGGCATTGGCATTGGCATTGGCAATGGCTTCAAGCGCGTCTTTCGTGGCATTGGCACTGGCATCAAGGGTGCAGTCAGTTCGATCTTCAGCCTCAATCTCAGTAGCAAGCTCATTCCCTTGGTCACTCCCCGCACTCCGTCTCCGTCCCCCACTGCCGCTGCCAACCACATTGAGGCGATTGAGCTTGATGTATTGCATCCTAAGCGCTGCCTGTCTGACAATCCCGGCTCGGGGACCGACTCTTACTGGCTCTCACGTGACCAGATGCCTGGTGTTGGCCCCCGCAAGCCTTCCGCTCTTCGCCAGTCAACCATTAGTCAGCAGCCCGGTCGGTCCGTTCGTTTTGACGACCCGCTCCCTCACTACCATCCCTCGCCTGAGCCATCTGAGCAATCCGAGGAATCCGAACAATCCGACAAATTTCAAATCCCCCCGCTCAACTTCTACAACCACCCCGTCCCGGACTATCGCCCGCTCCCTCGCCGCCCACCACCAGTCTGGCAAGTTGGTCGTCAGCCAATCGGTGCCCTGCCTCAACCACAGCCGTCTTTCCGGCCCGGTCCAGCCAATCAGCCGATCCTGCAACAGCCACAGCTGCCCCACCCGGTCGTTCAGCAGCCGGCTCCGGTCGGAGCTCGCCAATCGCTCCACGTTACCGTCGAAGACTACCCCGAAGATCGGATTGAATTTCTCGCCCCCGGCATCATCCTGCCTTACCCGGATGATCAGGTGACCGCTTAACCCTTAGCGCGCTTTCTGCCCACACAAGCTAATTTTCAACAGGCCGACCTGCGCGAGCAATAAATCCATCTCCACGCCCAACACCATCGCCGTCTTGACCTGGTACTCCGTCAAGATGAAACTGGTAAGTCTTCAAGTCTTTTGTGACCCATGAATGCCATCGCGAATATCTGCTAATTTTGCGCGCGCACAGAATATCTCCTTCGTGAGTTTCCACCCTTTGCACATCGCGAAAAATCCACCATCACGAACTGACAATGTTTTACAGCCTGCCAATGGCAGCCAAAAGCTGATTGAGATTGATGATGAGCGAAAGTTGCGTGTTTTCATGGATAAGCGGTACGAATGGCCCATTTGGGGACGATTTCGATTTCGAGAAGGCAACTGACGAGTCTACAGAATGGGTGCAGAGGTTCCTGGCGACAGCGTTGGTGACGAATTCAAGGGCTACATCTTCAAGATCACCGGCGGCAACGACAAGCAAGGTTTCCCCATGAAGCAGGGCATCATGCATCCCACTCGTGTTCGACTTCTCCTTTCCGACGGCCACTCCTGCTATCGACCTCGCCGAACTGGTGAGCGCAAGCGCAAATCTGTCCGTGGCTGCATCGTCGCCATGGACCTTTCTGTCCTTGCTCTCTCCATCGTCAAGCAAGGCGAAGCCGATATCCCAGGTCTGACCGATGTTGTCCACCCGAAGCGTCTCGGTCCCAAGCGCGCCACCAAGATCCGCAAGTTCTTTGGCCTCACCAAGGAAGACGATGTACGTATTACCACGTATATCCTCTTTGCCTGTCCTCCTGGCTGTCAAGCTAGGAGTGTGCAGAGTGTGAGCTTGAAATGAGAGGGCTAACGAGGTGCTGTTCGTCGATATTTTAGGTCCGCAAGTTTGTTATCCGTCGTGAAGTCCAACCAAAGGGCGAGGGCAAGAAGCCGTACACCAAGGCTCCCAAGATCCAGCGATTGGTCACTCCACAACGTCTTCAACACAAGCGCCACCGCATTGCATTGAAGCGCCGTAATGCTGAGAGAACCAAGGATGCTGCTGTACGTTCACCTTCCCCCACCACCCCCCACAATCCATCTAACAAATCACAGAACGAATATGCTGCTATCCTCGCCAAGCGTGTCACCGAAGCCAAGGCTCAAAAGGCTGACCTCCGCAAGCGACGAGCATCTTCCATGCGCAAGTAAACTTGTGATCCTTCTGCGTTTTCGGGTAGCATAAATGGGCTGTTATTGTCTTTATTCATTTCTCGAGGCTTTTCATTTCAAACAGATGCACATTTGCATCATGGATAGATCTGGTGGAAAAGTCTTGCCGCTATTCTCCGGTACTTGTTTGTACGTGGGGAGGGCTTGAGCACCTAGATTCTTTTCCCCCAATGAAAGGCTTTGATATGACGTGAAGGGGCATAAAAACTGCATGGCATTGTAGCTAGGCGTTACTGAAGAATGCTTCCTTAACAACTCCTCTTCTGATCCGAGTGAAAAATCCCTGTGATGTCTAAATTCGAGTCTTGAAGTCTTCCAACCCAAGCCCAGATCCTTCAGAACCTTTAAGAGAATAGAACACAGGCCCATTTCCCAGCTCTGAACCTGTAGAAGCTATCGATAGCTTCATCCACGACAAAAACCCTTCCAGCGTTCTCGCATCATCGATTTCCCCCCACCCACCCAGTAGAGATATCGCAGACATCCACCAAGGAACTCGAGCTGGGACATGCTTGCTTACTTCTCCTAGGTATTAACCAGACCTCCAAGCTCTAGACAGTGGATCAGAATCTGCGCTCGAGCCTGGTCTCGAAGCAACTTCCTTGCTCAATTGACCAGCTGACCGGTCTCCCTATCCAAACAGCAGAATCGGAGAGCTTCTTCACTGAA
>Ga0302325_10031813_pt1 | contig 10845 bp, 10 predicted proteins | sample Palsa_T0_2_FD_201948 | JGI IMG/M metagenome (GOLD analysis project Ga0302325, IMG submission 201948) | Peat permafrost microbial communities from Stordalen Mire near Abisko, Sweden - Palsa_T0_2 | ecosystem: Environmental > Terrestrial > Soil > Palsa > Peat permafrost | place: Sweden: Abisko... | reverse complement strand
ACCTGCTTTTTTTGGGCGCATAAGCCGATGGATGTTACGATTCCGATCGTCCTAATTCCAAACGCCAAGATGGCTGATATTTTGAAGGCAGCTGGAGATAAGGCCCGGGAACCTTACAAGTTTACCCCTTTGGATTTCGTCAGCGGCAACAAATCCTCCTGGAACTTATACTGGACATTCTGGATGCGGGTCGTTCGAAACCTTGGTATCGAATTCGGCTCAAAAAGACGTCCAATTACGCACATTCAAGATGACAACTTTCCAATGCTTTCTCGCGGTTCATCTATTGTTCCCGTATTTGCTACCTGCCTCTTTGCCAGCGTACACTTAGCCGCATGGAACTTCCATTTCGCAACTGAAATTGAACGCATCTTATGGAAGATCTCAGCAGTCGGTACTACGGCATGCGTTGTACTTTACTGGTTGTCTGACTGGTATGCATGGCACCTTCATCCCGCTCTCAAACATTGCTTCACAACCTCCCTGTCACGGTCACAACTTGAAGACCCCGAATCCGGCATTTTACCTAAAACCAGCGAACGCCGCAGAAGATTCCTAAACGCCGCAGCAAGCCTTAAATACAACTCTGAAGGCCACGATCCAGCTTTAGGCATACCATTGAAGGCATTGATACCCATCACGGTCTTAGGAGCCGTGTATTGGGTGTTCCGAGGATATATCCTTTTGGAGGATTTTATTAGCTTGCGATCTCAGCCACTAAGCGCATACGAGTCAATCAGCTGGTCTGGTTTCATACCACATCTTTAAAAGGTCTGCAGCCCATGAACACTACTGAATTAAGAGAACTAAATGTAACCGTCCGACGAAACTACATCGTTGTCAATTTCTCTTGCAAACTCGAAATACCATCTATAATTTAAGAATAATTTTATAGCGTACCGAGAGACTGAAGTCCGTCGAAGCAAGCGTCGATTCAGAATCATTCGAGCCATCAATCATAAGCCGGAGAGGGACTAAACCATTCATTGAACGTTAGAATGGTTATAGACGGTACCTTTCTTGGATATTTATACTATTAGTAAAGGCAACATAATGCTTTCTCTGTATTAATGAATCATGGCTATGGGGAAAAACTGCAATGCCTGAATATTTTTACTCCCACTCCATTTCATCTTCGTTCAAATACTTGTTCGCCTCCAACGCCATGATATCCGCATAAGTATCGTTCTCAAAATGTGTATAAAACTCCTCTATGTCTGATGACTCTTTAATCAAATCCTCCAGGTCACTGTACTTTTTGTTCGCCTCTCTAAGTGGGGGCCGTTCTCCGGGCTTGACCAACACCACGGCGCCAGTTTTGGGATCAATGGTGATCTGCGACCGATTTTTGGCGCATGGGCTTTTCGGCGCATATCTCGAGGCGCCTAGACCAGGGAGGAATTTTATATGGTCTTCGGCCGTACCAGAAAGATCCAACATGCGAATATCGTCTCCTTCCTTGGGCCGTATGAAGGTGTTCTCCAATGGTATTGGGCCGTGAAGAACTTGCCGAATAAGAAGATCCGAGGATAACGGTTCGCCAGAGGCAGATATATCGGACAATGCGAGGATATCGTTCGCTTGCGCTTTCATTGCGAAGTTGTAGTCATTGGTCAACAGCGTCACTGGCGCGGAGTAATTTCTTTTCAAGTGTCTTACAGTTAGATGCGTCTGTGATACAGGAACATACAAACAATAGGCGAGGATTGCATCGTCGCCGATTACTGCATCGTCTATCGTTTCGTGCCTACGCTGACCGATGACTCCACTATGATCCGAGCGTAGCGCGTCTTGAGCCCAACGAATCGCCTCTCTGGCTAGCGCACCGATTGGTTTACCCCTGGATCCACTGTTGCTCCGTTTGCTTGCTTTCAAACCATCCACTTGGGATCAGTCAACCTCGCACGAAGGGTTACATTCTTGAATTACTGTCCATGGCAGAGCAATAGCATGTCTGAACTTCGAATGCCACGCTTGAAGAGACTCGATCAACGAGAGACTGTTGAGTAGAAAATTGGTGTCAACAACGACGAAAGCGGTGGCATGAAGTAGGGAAGACTCATATTAGCCATAGGAAAGGGGACCGGGTACATACGTCGACTGGATATGATGAGTGCGTCTCTGAGTCTATTTCCATCCCAATCACCCATACCAGACGAACACGTTTGCAGCTAGCAACGGAGGTTTCAAAGCAAGAGTGAGTATGTTGCTGATCGCCCGGGGCCCCTTTGTGGTATGTATGTATGTAAATATCTACCCTAACCTCAAAAAAGCCGTACAGTCCCCTCGGAAAAGTGTATCAATGAGATATTCACAACGGTGAGCAATACTTCAGTCTGAGTCGTTTCAGGGGTTGGCGTCATGCTCGCATAGGGGGTTACATTTGCTTTCGCTCTTTCCCTTTCTTTGACTTAGAGCCTCAAGGATCCGTACTACATCCGTCAGATGCAAGCGCCCCAGACTCATCAGACGACTCTGCCCAGTTGAAAGAACACATGTTATTCACCATATTCTTCTGAGTTCAAAGAGGTATAGAATGATCTAGGACTGTTTTCGTCTGTAATAGTCGCCTTGTTCAAATAGAGCCTCTCTAAACTTGTCAGATGTCTGCAACCCGAATTGGCCCTTCTCTCCCGGCTTATACAGATTGCCGCGCTCCGCGCTTTGATGTATCTAACTTATAACAAATCCCACCAATAATCATCTAGCAAAAACTAACCTCGCTCCCTTTAAAAATGATATTGTGATAGATCTCTGCCAACCACCCCATTAGATCTTCTTGTGGTATGCAACGCTTTGGAATTTGGAATTTATTAGTGGCATTGTAGTTCTGCTAACGCCCTTCAATCTACTTTAGTTCCTGGTCCCAATTTTCGACCACTTTTCGAAGATATCATATACCTCCCTCGAAAAAGAACATGGAACACGCCATATAATCCCATCAAAGGCCAAATACTCCAAAACCAAGCCGAAAGCCAAGCCTTCCATGATTCCCTCAAAATTCTTTTCTCCTCCGCAACGTCCACCTTCACTTTATCATAGATATTTGGAAGATATGTAGCATGATACTTGGTTCGCAACATCTCATATTTCCTCTTATCGTAGATCTCCCAAAACTCCTCTTCCGTGTAATACGTGTGTGCGTACAATGCCTTCAATCCATCCAGTTCGTGGACTTTGTGCTCCAGCTTACGGTTCGCCAGTACAAATCCATCCAAATTAGTGGGCCCGGGACCCCAAACGCCGTAGTTGAGTAACTTATCCGCTTTTGTGCAATGATAGGGCGACGTCTTGGCTCGGGCGGTCAGCTGCAACGGACATAACCATATCGGGTAAAGTCGATAATTTTCGTCAAGAAAATGTAGAAATTCTTCTGCGGAGTGCAACGGAACTCCCACATCTTGTACAATATACCGTTTCGCGAGTCCGCTTTTGTGGAGTGCGTGGTAGACCTCTCGCGTGTGCATGAATCTGTCGAGTAGGAAACGGGTGATACGATTGAAAGGTGTGAGGAAGTATTTGAATGCATAACGGCCGCCCCAAAATGTACCCCGGTCGTAGCGGAAAAGGTAATCCACCAGGGGTATCGCTTCGGCGATCGAGTCTTCGTGTCGGCTGACGATTTTCTCGGCGTGTCGGTAGAACCAAGGATCTTGAGCGCGGGTAAAGCGCTGGAGCTTCACTCCCTCACTGACAGTATCCGTCATTCGACCAGTACATATGACGCCGCGATCTTTGGCAAACAAAATTCCATCGAGGTACTGGCAGGAACCTGGGAGGTCGGTAAAGTGTCGGATTTTTTGTACCGCTTCGGTTATACTAGACACTGGGTGATAAGTCAACTCGACGTACGCCTTAGCCTCCAGTAATTGTATTTTCAGAAGCGTTGTTACTCCCAGTGTTCCGCAAGAAGACCCGGCGCCTTGCAAAAGATCGGGATTGACTGTGCTGGAGGCGTTGACTATATCACCATTGCCCAAAACCATTTCAATCCAAATCACCGTATCCTCGAAGAAGCCATATTTGAACGAACTGCTTTCCCCAGAAGTCCCGGAAAAGCCCCCTCCGGCCGTGATACCAGGGAATTCCATCACCACCGCCGGGACCAGTCCATGCTGGAGAGTCGCAGCGACGAGACTGTCCAAGGGTACATTCGGCTCCACGAGAGCAGTTTTCGCGACTGGATCCACATTTACTACACTCGTGAGCGAGCTGGTGTCGATGACGGGCTCATGTTCTGAATGAGGTTGCCGGGTGCTGCTTGTTGAGCCGTGGTAAATTCGAAAAGGCGTCTTGCGGTCGTGGAAATGACGAACCCGATCAGCGATGCTAGAAACTACTTTTTCGTGTTCCTCCATCTATCCCTTGGCGATAGTAAAGTTGAGGGTATCTGAGCAATGCTCAAGTACTGACAGTCGTTGAACGGGAACTGTTGGCAGAAGCGACGCAGTTGACCTGATGAAGTTGGATCGATAATGCCCCTGAGTGGCGCAACATTAAAATTCTGTGGAATTGACTTGAATAGTTTAGTTTGCACCATTAAAATTATCACATCAAGTGCTTTACCCATCGCCACCATAACCATGACCACTATTCCTATACCCGTTCAACCTAACACGAAACTCCAACCTCTAATCCAAATCCTCATCCACTTCCCCATCATCCCAATCCTAGCCTCTTCTTTCCAATGAATTTACTAAGAAGTCCTTAGAGTATACGTAGTTGGTTCCAAAGAATTGGAATTTGGCGGTAAATTTTGTCTGGTCAATTTTCACCCGAATAAATAAATAAAAATAAAATAAACTTCACATATTTATTGAATAAATGGGGTAAGGTTTCTTCTGCCTCCGATTTGCTCCATCTGCTCGTTGATCAAGCTTGCCTTCAGCTGTGTGTAGGCAATCCATTGTCAGTTCAGCTCAATCCATCAAGAAACGATGACTGGCGGAGTCGGACACAGCGGCGCTCCTCATCATGGCTACCCTACCGGTGGACAATTGCCCGGTGGCAAGCACTACAGTACGTCTTCCCTGTCTTGCATGACGACAGCAACTAATTGTGATAGTGGGCTGGTGGTATGGCTGAATCCATCGATACGATGGATCTTGAGAGATGGAGCTGACGATAGGGGTGATATGGGCGGACCTATTCAGAAAGGCATCGTGCAATACTCTGTCTCGTCGAATGCTCAGGTAAACCATCCCGGAGCAATCCGCCATTGAATTGAACACCCGATTGTAGCTAATTCATAGCGTCCACTGGCTGGAGTAATGAAGGGACTTATCTTCAATGGCGCGCGCCGTACTTCTCGATACTGGTTCTACTGGTTACCTTCATCAATTGGATTCTATTACGTCTACAAATATCTCAAGACAAAGTATCCTCCCAGTGCACTCATGCTTTTAACACCTTTTTAGGAACGAGTTCTACAACTCTAAAGCTGGACATGCTTATCTGGCGAGAATAGAGGCGGAGGAGGAAGCAAAGAAGATGAAGCAACATACGACGGGTTAAGCCACTCGAGATCGTACATATTAGGCTTAGATTTCCGCAATGTACGAACATCATATCCCCTCCCTGTGATACGTCTCATTTTTGTTCAACCCCAAGCCCCTACCTGTAGAGACAGAAGTGTGCTGCCGTACTAGGAACTTTATATACTAGAATTCCCCTCGTCTCATTTTGCTTTCCTTAGATCCGTGGTCTTCCCCATGTTCTGCTCCCATCATCGTTGCTGCTCGCGAAAGATCGTCTGAATAGTAATGGCCGTAAGATGGGCAAATTAGCGACGACAATGCCCCTTCAGACTAGTCCCATATGCGAGGACCCAGCCCCCCCGAAGAACCTCCCGGCGACGAGTATTCCGATCGCGAAAACACCGATCAACCGGCCGGAAATTGACTTCGGCAAAATATTCATGAGACAGACCTCCTCGCCGACCATCGAAAACTTCCGTCAGATACACGAGTCTTAGGACTGGCTGGCCCCGGGCCTATTTTCGGGCGAAGTGCTTGGGGTCAATATACAAGAACAGAGACCTCCGCCTTGCGTGGGTCAGGCCATACAAATACGTAAGTGGAGTTTTCCGAGTAAACATGAGGGAGCGGATTTCCAATATATCATTTGTCATAGCGCGAAATTCCACGCCTTTCCCCTCAGCCCGTTCTGTAGCTACTCACTGATCAAAGCGAGCGCTTCGCGATTTCTCAATTCGGAAGATACTGGCAAGACAGACGGCTGCACGGAATAGGGGGTCACGAATTACGAATTCGAGACGCATATGCAGGTAAGATTGCGGATCTACGACTCGATTTTCTTTATTCAGCTTGAGTTAGAGCTGTTTACCCAGCTCAGATATCGGTGGAACCACAAAGCAATTTAGTTGCGCATTACGCAATAGCGACACTTATGCATTCCTAATCCAACGGAAGTTCTGTTACACATTCGATCGATGGATCATCGTTTAATTTGATAAGGGGTCGCAGATGCGGAACGTTCGGTAATTTCGCAATCCTCGTTTTAAAGCGATACTAAGAAGTTCCCAGCCAGTCCCAGTCGCGGTGTTGACTCACAACGCCGCAACAGGGAACTATAAGACCAACAGACTTCTAGCAGCTCATTTCGTGGTCCGCGCCCAAAAGCGAAATAGCGACAGCTAAAGATAGTAAGTTTCGTTGTGGTCGACCAATCAGCCGTGTGCACCACTATCCCCAACTGGCGGAGTAAGGCATAACTTTATATTTGCCAGGTCATGCGGTCTGCCCGCTCTCGTCAAATTAGCATGTGATATAGCTATCTGATATGTATACTACTGACTCTAAATTAGACCAAAGCGTACGAGAACACCTGGAGGACCAGTGCATTAAAAGCGATGAATCGCGACGAGCGGTCTATATATTCCCCATTGCGCCCATCTTTCGACCCCAAAAATCATGGCCAACATGAACGGTAACGGTACCCTCGTCCCTGCTTTCAATCAACAGTACCCTGGGCAACCACCTTACCCCCAACAACAATATCAGGGACACCAAGGTCCGCAACCTATAATCCAACCAATCATCCAACCAGTGGTTCAGCCCATTATTCCGCAAGCCGGCCAACTGATCCCAATGCCTTATCCAGGCCACAACACCGCCGTGGACTATCTTTATCCAAGTCCGCTCCCCCCTTATTCCGGCCACCTTGACTACGGGGTCTATCCACGGGGCTATGGTTCTCCTCGAATGCACATCCCACGCCGCAAAAGGGGCCGTATGGCACGCATGATGGAAGCGCTATTCATGGGCGGCGAGGTTGATAGATTGCGAATGTTGGAAATGCAGGCTGGGATGGGCGGTGAATATGCTTATGGGATGGGCGGGATGGGCGGGATGGGCGGGATGTATGGACGGGGCATGATGGACGATGGATATGGATCGTCTTATGGGTATGGGTCACGAGGGATGAGGGGCTATGGATATCATGGCAGGGGGTGTAGGTGTCCTGAGTGTATGGAGGAGTATTATCTTTGAGTGCGAAGGGGCTTGAATTGAGTTTTAAGTTGGAATGATATGGTTTGGGGTTTGATGAGATGGGCACGCCTGCGGCATTGTATATAATTTGTACCTGGTCAGATCAATTAGCCTGCGCAATCAATTTCGCAATGTCCCTTGACAATTTCCAAGCAGAAACGCGACAAAATCTGTCTCTTGGCGTGCTGTTTCAAGTCCCTGATATGGAACTCATAGGCCGCAAATAACATGAAAAGCGAGAACCGCGACACCTATCAGCTGGCACTCTTAAATTGTGACTTGCATAACAACCCAAAATCCTTGATTTCAAATACTGTATCCCGCGTACTTACATACATATCTCTATTCGCTATAACCCGCGATACCTCTATGATGCAACCCCCACCAACTCCAATCAAAACCATGCACTACCCTGCGCAACTGACCCTCTCCTGGGCGGGGGACTCGCCGGCGTGGGCGGCCCAGAATACGCCGGAAGGGGACTCGAAATAGGAAGACTCTCCACAGTGGAATATGACAGCCTAGCCTCCTGAGGGGCCGCCATGAGTTCATGTGGAATAATGGTAACGGACTGACTTCGAGGATTTGTTGTATACGTGCTCTCGCTCCGGGGATACCTGGGTTCCGGGGTATTCAAAGGTTCTTCCATATCGCCCCATTCCAGACGCCATAGTCGGCCGGGGTAGAGCATTGGTTTGCGGTATGTGGGGGAGGGGATTCGGATACTTTGTTTTGAAAGGTTGAGATCTTTGAGTTTCATTTGGAGGGATTGTCTTGAGCGATGGAGGGCGCGTTGCGTGCGATGTCGTTGTCGCATCAGGTATATTGACACAAGAATCAGACAGTCCAGAACGATTTGTATTATTGTACAATTGAAGGCCCAGTTCTGTTTATTAGAGATTGGGATTGAGGGAGTACATGTGATTGACAGATTGTCGTATGGTCGAAGCGATGGGTCGCATCAGCGAGGATGCAGGAGACTTTAGATAAAGGTAAAGTGTCTATCGGACGCGTTTTAAGCAGAATGGCGTCCATGATGAAGATTCCTTTGGTGCATAATGTGGTTAGGATTAACAGCAACGTATACCAATCCTTCAACTTTTTGACAACAGAGTACTTCAAGAAGTAACCCACCATCATCACTACAATTAACGCCCCTCAGCAAAAGATGAAATACCGAAAGCAAACACCATGACAATCACATTCATCGACAACACCACCACCGAAGGCCACACCTCCACACCCCCAGGCCAAACCCTCGTCGTGGCATTGATCAAACTATCCTCCGTCGCATGAAACATCACCAAACTCTGTCCAATAAGCGCAACAATCAATAACCTTGAAATTAACCTCCCATACAACTGAAACAGGGGGCAGAAGGGGGCAGTACGAGCAGATCATCTGCAACGATCGAAGCGCCAATCTCAATCGCCGTATTCTTAATTTAATCCTGTTGTCCTCGGCTTTCGCTCGCTCGAGATCTCCCGGCCCAGGAGCAGTAACACACAGCTCGGACTTTCGCCACTTTTCATGGATAAACGGCACGGACTCTGAGACTCCCTTTTTCGAGCCCCCGCGTCCAACATAAGGATACCGGAACAACAAACTCTTCCACCCTGTCCGCGCTCCAGCCTCGCTCCCCATCCCTGGAGCCGCTTCCCCATTTTGACCCTGCAATTGATTCATCGCGGCAGCAGGAGACGACGCAGGCCGGCGGGACTCGTGGGCCAGAGACCATTATGTATTTGAGTTTTTGTATCCACGTGCATTGTTCACTTTTTCTGTGCTGTGTGCGCTTGTTGCGGCAATCAATGGGGGGCCGGCACAAAGGGAGAAAATGTGATGTGTTTCAGGGCGGTGGAATAAGGTTTGTACAGCGGTCCGTCCCCCCCAGTCGATCCGACGAATGGCGACTCGTGCATTCGGTCCTGAGAGCTGGTAGGCGGTCCTTGGGCCGCTTGTTCCTGAGAGTGAGGTAATGCATTGCGGATTGGCGAGCTGGATTATCTTGGGAAGGACTCGTAGGAAGGGGTTCCGGTGGGTGAGGTTTGGTTGGCAAGGGATTGTGCGAAGGAGATTCAGGTACAAGGACAAGAGGATGTCCCCCCTCCAGAATTTTTTGACCCCTGATAAAGTGTCCACTTTAATAGTCCATCCCACGACCCATACGTGATATCAATAATGAATCAATATCAAATCTCCCATTCCCAGCCCGACCCAATCGCCCCCATCTTGATAAAATCACGAAATCCTTCAAACCCACCCAGCACACAATTCCGCCATCCACCCATTGGCCGCAGTCAATCCCAATCGCCGTACTGCACCTCACGCAGCCGCACAAACGCAACAGCCATTCCCACAACCCGGGCCTCGCACGATCAACCCGCAAACGTGGCCTAACGTGCAAAAAAAAGTCAAAAGCGTAAAAATTGTCAGGTGTCAAATTCGGCGCGCGGGCGGGATGCTCCACCTCGGGTACGGAGGAGGGTCCGGATCGGCTCGAATGGACGGGGTTATGCGCTAGAAATGCAGGGCTTCCGTTGTGCCGTAGAAAAGTGGGGGTTGGTTGTGTTAGGGGAGTGGGTATTTGAGTGGAACTGTAGGCTTGCATGCATGGGGGGAGGGTGAGTCTAGGCGAGTTGGGTATCGTAGGGACGTGGGATTCTGCAGGATTTCGTTTAGTCGGCTCGGACTCCGCCGATGGTCTACGGGTAGTGCTTTGAAGCTTGGTTGGTTTTGCGCGCACTGAATTTTGTTATGAGATTAGTCAATGCTCTTGTCATTAATACGAAGTAGAGGTCTTCCCATGGCGATGAACTTATCATGTCAGGGGCTCAGGGGCACGTCAGATGCAGCCAAGACGAAATAACTTGCCTCAAGTCAATTGCGGGTAAGTGGAATTCTCTTCCCCGTAAATCTTCCTCAAATCCTCCACACTCCACCACTCCTCACCACCGCCTCGACTCCAGAAACACACAATGGACCAACAACGGAACCAACGCTTCTCCTCCCCCTCCGACCTCCCTCCAAAACAATCCCACTCCATCACTCCCTCCTCCACCACACCCACAGACTCGTACCCCCTCCCCCTGCAGAGTAAATTAATCTTGATCAGCGACGTCATGTTCAAACTCCTTTTCTTCACCGCCGCGATGACGATTCTCCCGCTAGGCACATACTGGTTCAGTTTAAATTATGTATTCCAGGGTCAGTATCCCTTTTTTGGCGGGGGGGCTGATGAGTAGGGTATAATTATACAAAGGCGGGGGTTACGGCGATTGTGGCTGCTCATGTTGTGTTGTTTAGTTATATCTATGTGGCCATGAAGGAGGAT
>Ga0302325_10031812_pt1 | contig 10845 bp, 9 predicted proteins | sample Palsa_T0_2_FD_201948 | JGI IMG/M metagenome (GOLD analysis project Ga0302325, IMG submission 201948) | Peat permafrost microbial communities from Stordalen Mire near Abisko, Sweden - Palsa_T0_2 | ecosystem: Environmental > Terrestrial > Soil > Palsa > Peat permafrost | place: Sweden: Abisko... | reverse complement strand
ACGGTCAGCCGGAAGGTCTTGCGGGGTTCGCGGAACAGATAGCGGGAACCGTAGGCCTGCAAGGACTCCTGGTAGGTGTAGTCGCCTGCGCCTCCGGGCGGGAACAGGTCGCGGGTAATCAGCTCAGCCGAGCAGCTGCCCTTGTTGCCGCCGAGGATGACCGAGTTGCAATACGGCGTCTCATACAGGCGAAGCGGGTTATACGCATAAAAGATCCGGAAGGGCGCGTTGATGATGGGCATGATGACAGAGATCTCGCCGCCCAGCGACATGCGCGGCACGAAGTTCGTCCCGGCGATGGGGCGGATGTTTTGCTGGAAGCCCACCTGGCTGCCGGGGATGCCGCCCTGGCATGCGCCGTTGTTGAACACTGGGCAGCCATAGAGCGGAGCAGTCAACGAAGCGAAGCCTTCTGGGCTTTGCTTCAACTGTCCCTTGTTGAGGGCCACATCGATGCCGAAGTCGTCGAATAACGAGATCATGACCGGCCCGGCGATGGGAATCCGGTACTCGGCGTTGGTGGTGAGGTTGGTATCGCCGCCGATGGAGGCGATGCCGTAGACGGGCAGGGGAATCAGCAGGCACTGGTTCAACTGCGGATTGGTGGGATCGCGCGGCACGCAGGTTCCGTCAGGATTGGTGAGCTGGACGGTGACGCGATTAGGGACGTAACCGTAGGGGGTTGCGCCGCGGATATCAAAGCCGCGCAACTCAGCTTCACCGCCGGAATAGATGCGGTTGTTGGGCGGCGCCACATCCCCGCCGAAGCCCTGCACATAATTCAGCTGCGCGCGCACACCGAAGACGTTTCGTCCATTGGCGGAAGGGGTGAGGTAATGCATGGGCGTGAAGCGCTTGTAGGCAACGAACGGCGCGATGTAGCGGACGTTGCCGCCAAGACCCGCCACCTGGAACACGGCTGAGTATTCCTTGCCGGTGCGCGAGCGGAGGGGATTGTTGATGGTGTTGAAGATGTAACTGAAAGATGCGCTGCTGTTGACAATTCCGGCCAGCGCGTTGGCGCCCTGAATGCCGGAGCGGAAGCTGATGGTCTGGAAGAATGTCTGCGACGCGGTGCTGAACGCGGTGATGGTTGACTTGTTCAGGCTATAGGTCATGCCGACGCGCTGGAAGGCGTGGCGCTTGAGCGGATAGCTGACCGAGAGCGTGAGGCCGGTGGCAGCCTGGTTGTAATTCTGCGTCAGCGACTGCTGCGCCGCGGAAAGGTTCGGTGACGCCCCGCTGGTGGTCTGATATTGCTTGGCGGCGTTGTAGTCCTGCTTGCTGTTGTATAGCTGGAAGCCCAGGTTGAGAGGACGGTTACGCAGGTAGGGCTGGGTAAAACCGAACTGGAAGGTGCGGGCCACGTTGCCCAGGTTGCCTTGCAGGCTGAGCGTTTCACCCAGGCCGAGGAAGTTGTTGGTCTGGTAATTGACGCCCAGGAAGGCGCCGGAAAGGCCGCTGATGCCGCCGTTCAGGCCGATGGAATTCTTGCCTTTCTCCTTGACCTTGAGCAGCAGGTCGACGGTGCCTGCTTCAGCATCCTGGTGGGCTTCAGAGTCCTCGTCCACGCGGAGCGGGTTGAAGTACTCCAACTGGTTGAGGCGGAGCAGGCTGTACTCCCATAGCTGGGAGTTGTAGACCGAGCCTTCGTCGAGCAGCAGTTCGCGGCGAATGACCTTGTCGCGGGTGATGGTGTTGCCCTGGAACTCGATGCGCGAGACGTAGAAGGGCTTGCCTTCGTCGATGTCGATGTCCAGCGAGACTGTCTTCTTCTGATCGTCGTAAACGGGCTTGGGGATGGCGCCGAAGTTGATGTAGCCCAATGTGCCATAGGCCTTCTTGAGATTCTCGAGGCCTTTCTGGATGAGGGTGGCGTTGAACCAGTCTCCGTCTTTGAGGGCGAAGGTGGCACGCAAGGCCTTGGTATTGGGGACGGCCTTGTTGCCGGTGAAGGTGATGGTGCCAAGTCGGTAGCGCGCGCCTTCTTCAACGGGCATCAGGATGTCGATCCGCTTGCCTTTGTTGGGGCGGAAGGTAAACCAGTTGAGGCCCCCTTCGTCGCGAATCTGCGTTTTGGGCTCTTCGATGGCGGCGTTGGCGTAGCCCTTGTCGCGGTAGGCCAGGCGGACGCGCTCGGCGTCTTCTTCGAGTTTGGAGGCGTCGAATGTCTGCGGAAAGAGATCCTCGAAGAAGATGGAGTAAGGAATGCCGATGGGCTTCAGGTTCTTCATGGCGCGGCGCAGCAGCAGGCCGGGAATATGCTCATTGCCGGTGAACTTGATGTTGCCCACCTTGACGGTGGGGCCTTCCTTGATATTGAAGTTGACCTGAACGGCGGCCGGAGGGATGTCTTTGATGTCGAGTTTGACGATGGCGAACTGGTGGCCGTGCTCGGCGAGCAAGTCTCTGAGGACCGTTGTGGCGCGCAGGATCTTTGCGGCGTCGTACTGGCCCTCGACGGAGAGGCCGACCTTCTCCTTCTTGAAGCGGTCGAGAATGTCGGAAGTGGAGACCGAGTTGTTGCCCTTGTAGTTGATTTCCCGAATGGTTGGTTTTTCCTTGACGAAGACGTCGAGGATGATGCCTTTCTCGGTGTCTTCGCGTTCGATGCGCAGGTTTTCAAAGTAGCCGGTATTCCAGAGGGAGTTGAAATCGCGCTCGATGGAGATGGGGTCGTAGACGTCGCCGGGGTGGGTGAACAGGCGCGCCAGGATGGTTTCCTTGGGAATGCGCCGATTGCCGATGACGCGAATGGATTCGATGGTCTGAGAAGTCTGGGCGATGGCTGCGCCGGCGGCCATCGCCAGCACCAGCGCCAGCCCGATGCGAAGCAGTCGAGAGGTCCGCAAAATGCGGGAGATGAATGCGTGTTTGGTCTTCACCGGGCGGGAGCCCTGCGTCGAGCACAAATATTGGTGCGGGCCATAGTTCGCCTTCTGGTTCGGCTTCACGGGAAGAATATCGACACCCTCACAGCTCTCGAGAAAAATCTGTCCTGCATCCTGCATTGAGGAAAGAATTGATTATATTTGACCGCACCCATGCCGCCCAAGCCGGCAGCGCATGGGCAGGCCCGGAAACCGAATCTTTCCCTGAATTTCCCTGCCGCGCCAAGCGCCTTCAGAGCGGGGCCTAACCCCCAGTCTACCGGACGCAGACGGGTGGAGGCGGTGACTCCGTCCCCCTCACGCATGCACGGCATGCATCTTAGACGCGCGTTGCGCAAACATGGCATCCTCAGAGGAGATGAGGTTTTGCTTTGACCGAGGAGCCGCAGAAGTCGATCTACGGATTCACCGCGCCGCTGTTGGACGGGACCCCGGCGAGCCTGGAATCCTGGCGCGGCAAAGTGCTGCTGATTGTGAACACGGCCAGCCGATGCGGGTTCACGCCGCAGTACGCGGGGCTGGAAGAGTTGTATCAGACATATAAAGACCGCGGGTTTGCGGTGCTTGCCTTCCCGTGCAACCAGTTTGGCAGGCAGGAGCCGGGCTCGGCCGATGAAATTGGCGCTTATTGCCGGCAGAAGTACAGGGTCAGCTTTCCCCTGTTTGCCAAGATCGACGTGAACGGCAAGGATGCACATCCGCTCTATTGTTTCCTGAAGCAGAAGCAGCCTGGAATGCTGGGAACTCTTGGCGGGGGAAAGATTCGATGGAACTTCACCAAGTTCCTCGTCGACCGGCGGGGAAATGTAGTGGACCGATTCGGCTCATCCACCGCCCCTGGGGCGCTGGCGGGAAAGATCGAGACTTTGCTGGATAGCCGGTAGAGCGCCCCCACTTCCTACTGAATGGGGGCGGCAAGAAAGTGGACATAAATCAGCATGGCGAGTCCGATGAAGAGCGGGATCAGGCCGCAGGTAGATACCGCGGGGCCGGCCAATACCCAGAGCAGGATCGCGGTGCCAAGACCGATACCGACCATGATGATGCCTCCGATTTTCAGGCCCTCGATGGTTCTGTATTGGACCAGCCGATTTTGTTCGCGCAGGAACTCGATGGACGATTTGCCCGCATCGCCGGAGGCCTCGCTCACGCGGCGAAGAGTGTCAGCCTTGTAAAAGGCTTCGCGCTCCTTGCGGCGGGATTCGAGCCAGGTGGTGATGGGGAGAAAGATGCCGAACAGCGCCACGGCGCCGACGGAAAGAAATATCCACAGACCTTTGCTGCCAAAAACATCGTCGGCGCCGAGCGCCATTGCCAAATGCGAAAGTATCAGTCTCGTCATAGAAACCTCCTTGATTCGTTTTCCGTTTTTGTAGCTTGCGAATGGTGGGACCGAACGGCGTGAAATGCGGTTGCATTTTGTTTGGAGATTTCTTCGACAAAACAAAATGCAACCGGGCGGGCGGGTTCGTGGTCCCACCGCATGGAGGTTGTCCGCATTGATCGACACGGCCACCAGCGCGCTTGCCGTTGACACGGCAAACAAGCCGAGCCAGGACCTGGCCGATGTGGAGCGCGTGCTGGCGGGCAACGTGCAGGCCTTCGAGGGGATCGTGCGCCGCTGGCAGGGACCGCTGGTGAATATGGCGTGGCGCTACTGCCGCGATCGCGAACGGGCTGAGGAACTCGCGCAGGAGGCCTTTGTCCGCGCATGGCGAGGGCTTGCCGGATGGCGGCGCGAAGGCAGCTTTTCGACATGGCTGTTTGCGCTGGCCGCGAACGTGTTCCGCTCCGAGCTGAAGCGGTTTCCCACCTTGAATGTGCCGCTGGAAGAGAGTGTTGAGCCCTCCGCGCCCGCTGCGCAACACCACGCGCTCGCTGCTCAAATCAGCTCGGAGACAGTGCGGCGAGCGGTGCTTTCGTTGCCCGTACGCTACCGCGAGCCAGTGGTGCTGTTTTATTTTCATGAGATGGACGTTGCGGCGGCGGCGCGGACCATGAAGTTGCCGGAGGGAACGGTGAAGGCGCGGTTATCGCGGGCGCGGGAGTTGCTGCGAAGACGGTTTCCCTCTTTGGAGGGGCAGATCGCATCCCGCCCTTCGCAAAAGACGCGAAGGATGGGGCACCCAGAGCCGAATCAGAGCGAGATTCATCACGACGCAGGAAAGGAGGATTGAAGATGGACAGGAATCAGCAGGAAATGGATGCAATGGAGTTGAACAGAACCGAATCGATTCTGGCTTCGGAAGAGCCGATTGTGCCGTCTTCGGGCTTTCTGGCGGCGGTGATGGAACAAGTGAAAGAAGAATCCGCAACGCCGGCGCCAATTCCCTTTCCATGGAAGCGGGCGCTGCCGGGATTTGTGCTGATTGCCGGGTTCCTCGGCTGGGGCGGGGTGGAATTGCTGCGTATTGGAATTCCGTCGCTGACGAGTGTTTCGGTCAGCGTGCCGCACCTGTCTATGGCGATGAATCAGCCTTTGGTGCAGACAGCCTGGGTTGGACTGGCGGCAGGGATCTCATTGGCCTCGTGGCTGCTGGCGCGCAAGCTCGTGGGCCGGCCGGATGCGCTGTAAGAAAACCGGGAAATCTCCACTCGCTTGTTGCTACGCGAGAGTCCAGTCTTCAGTCTTGAGACTATCAACGAATGCGAAGGCTTGATCGTGCGTGACCAGCGTGAGCTCCAGCGACAATGCGTGGGCAGCGATCATGAGGTCGGTGGTGCTGAGAACGAGTCCTTTGCGCTTCAGCGCGTCTCGGGTCCGGGCGTAGCTCTCCGCGGCGTCGGTGCCCCAAGGGAGGCTCGGAACACTCAAGAGAAAATCCACCACTCCGACACGGGTGCGGGTGCTCCCCGGACGGCAAAGAACCCAGAAAAGGAGTTCTGCCTCCGTGACCGTTGAGACAGCCAGAGAATCTAGCGGCGCTCGGGCGATATGCTGGCGAACCGCCGGAAAGTTTCCGCGCACAAAGTAGCTGACGATGTTTGTATCGAGCAGATGCGTGAGATTCATTTAGAAAAAGTCTCGCTCTATGGGCGGCGTGTTGTCCCGTTCGAGTTCGTCTTCATTGGGCGAACCCAGGGAATCCCAGACAGCGAATCGCTCTTCCCACGAGGCTTGCGGAATGAGTGTCCGCCGATGGGCCATGAAATTGGCCGGAAAATGGGCTCGATCAATGACCTTGAAGAGCTGCTCCCAGGTCAGATTTTTGGGACGCGGCGGAAGCTTAGCGAATTCTTCTTCCGAAGCGTCATCGGCAAGTGCGTCGTACAGATCGAACCACTCGTCGAAGCTCATGGAGGGCTCGGCGGGAGCCGGGGCGAGGATGACTTCGCCAGTGGCGGGGTCGCGGCGGATGGCAACTTCCCTGCCTTCGAAACGGAACTCCTTGGGTAGGCGCACGGCCTGACTGCGGCCATTCTTGAAGAGCTTGGCGGTCTTGGGCGAGGGGGTAGCTGCGGGCGCGGTCTGCTGGTTGGATTTGGCGTTTGTGGCGCTCATTTTCGACCTCCTGGTAATTGGTCTATACCATAGTATATACCACTTTCTGTTCGATGCGGCCGGGGCTAGTGCACGGTTGAGTGCTGCTCGCCGAACCGGCGTAACTTTGCAAGCGTGGCGGCGGCCAGGCCTGAGTCGATGGCTTCGACGCCCATGGCAACGCCTTCCTTGAGATCGAAAGCAAGCCCGGCAGCTACCAGGGCGGCTGCGGCGTTGAGCAGGATAATGTCGCGGCGCGGGCCGGGGATGCCGGTGATGACGTCATAGAGGAGCGACGCGTTGGTTTCGACGTCGCCGCCGGCGAACTGAGCAAAGTCTTCGGCCGTGGCGCGGGTGAGACCGGCCATTTCCGGGGTGACTCGCGCGCCCTTGAGCTTGGGCGGGCCGTCTTCGGACTCCTCCACGCGGGCAACGATGGACTCGCCTGTGGTGGTGAGCTCGTCGATACCGTCAGTGCCGTGGACGACAAAGGCCCGCTTGGCCCCAAGCGCGGCCAGGGTACGGCCGATGAGCAATACGCGGCTGGGCGCGAGAACGCCGATGACCTGGTTGCGTGCTCCGGCGGGGTTGGTGAGCGGGCCGCAGAGGTTGAAGATGGTGCGGAAGCCGAGTGCGCGGCGCAGCGGGCCTACGGCCTTCATGGCGGGGTGATAGAGAGGCGCAAAGAGGAACATGAAGCCAGTAGCGCGCAGGCACTCGGCGGCCGACTGGGGAGAAAGGTCAATAGGGACGCCGAGGCCTTCGAGCACATCTGCCGCGCCGCAGCGGGAGGTGACGGCGCGGTTGCCATGCTTGGCTACTTTGGCGCCTGCGGCGGTGGCGACGAGCGCAGCGCCGGAGGAGATGTTGAAGGTGAGCGGTCCACCGCCGCCGGTGCCGACAATGTCGACCAGTTCCGCGCGCTCCTCTGGGTCGAGCGGAACGGGCGTTGCACGCTGGCGCATGACTTCAACGAAGCCGGTCAGCTCCGGGACCTGCTCTCCGCGCGTGGCCAGGACAGTGACCAGCGCGGCGATTTCAACGTCAGGAACCGTGCCGGTGAGAATCTCTGTAAGCACATCGGCGGCCTGCTCGCGGGTGAGCGCGGTGCCGTCTTCGGCGAGCGGCTTGAGGAGTTCCTTCAACATCGTCATATTCCAATATGGTAACGGGCGGCGCAGCGGGCCGCATACGCAGCGCGAATTGTGAGAAGGATGCGGGGCGCCTGTTTGCGGCGGCTTTGGGCCGCAAGATAGTATTTGAGTACCGCTGTCACGGCTTCGCCGGCCTTCAAGTTCACTGGGTCCGGCGCCGAATCCCTCAAAACCCAGCGGACTGGGCGGTTCCAATTTGAAAATTCACGAGTATCAGGCAAAAGAGATTCTGGCCAAGTACGGCGTTGCAGTGCCCAAAGGCGAGATGGCCAACACGCTGGAAGAAGCGATCGAAGTTACGCGCAAGCTTTTTGCCGAGGGCGCAAACGGCGTGGTTGTGAAAGCGCAGATCCATGCCGGAGGCCGAGGCAAGGGCGGTGGCGTGAAGGTGGCGAAGACGCGCGAAGAAGCCGAGCAGGCCGCGAAGAACATTCTCGGCATGCAACTGGTGACGCACCAGACTGGGCCGGCGGGGCAGAAGGTGCAGCGGCTGCTTGTCGAGGAGACTGCGGCCATCGATCGCGAGCTATACCTGGGCATTGTGCTGGATCGTGCGACGGGCAAGCTGGTCTTCATGGCGTCACAGGCCGGCGGCATGGAGATTGAAGAGGTAGCCGCGAAGACGCCTGAGGCGATCTTCAAGGAGAGCATCGATCCGGCCATCGGGTTTGGCGCGTGGCAAGCGCGCAAGCTGGCGTTTGCGCTGGGGCTCAAGCCTACGCAGATCAACGCGGCGGTTACCTTCTTTCAGAGCCTGTACAAGGCATTTATGGATACCGACGCGTCGCTGATCGAGATCAATCCGTTCATCACCACCAAGGAGGACAAGCTGTTTGCCCTGGACGCGAAGATCACCTTCGACGACAACGCGCTGTTCCGCCACGCGGCCATCAAAGCGCTGCGCGACACAGCCGAGGAAGACCCGCTTGAAGTGGAGGCGAGCAAGTACGCGCTGAATTACATCAAGCTCGACGGGTCGATTGCCTGCATGGTGAATGGCGCGGGGCTGGCGATGGCCACCATGGACATTATTCAATATGCAGGCGGCAGCCCGGCGAATTTTCTCGACGTGGGCGGCGGCGCAACGCAGGAACAGATTGAGCATGCGTTTGGAATTCTGCTCGCCGACGCGAATGTGAAGGCTATCTTCATCAATATTTTCGGCGGTATTCTGCGTGTTGACCGGCTGGCTACGGGTGTTGTGGCAGCGGCGCGCAATTTGAATGTAAAAGTGCCGATTGTGCTGCGGCTCGAAGGGACGAACGTTGAAGAGGGTCGCAAGATTCTCGCCGAGTCCGGATTGGATTTTCAAGTGGGCGAAACGATGAAAGAGGCGGCGGATTTAGTGGTCGCCGCGGCGGCAAAGGTGGGTGCATAAAATGGCAGTTTTAGTGGATAAAAATACGCGGCTGATTGTGCAGGGAATTACCGGAAAAGAAGGAACGTTTCATGCCAAGGGCGCTGCCGAATACGGCACTGTAGTCGTTGGCGGAGTGACTCCGGGCAAGGGTGGAAGCACGCATGAAGGCTGGCCGGTGTTCAATACGGTTGCTGACGCAGTTGAGAAGACGGGTGCCAACGCGACGGTGATTTTTGTGCCGCCGCCGTTTGCTGCCGATGCGATACTCGAGGCTGAAGACGCGGGTCTTCCGCTGATCGTCTGCATCACCGAGGGCATTCCTACGCTGGACATGGTGAAGGTATGGGCCAAGCTCAAAGGCTCGAATTCGCGACTGATCGGGCCGAATTGCCCTGGCGTGATTTCGCCGGGCAAGGCCAAGATCGGAATCATGCCGGCGCGCATTCACAAGGAAGGTTCGGTCGGCATTGTGTCGCGCTCGGGAACGCTGACGTATGAGGCAGTGCACCAACTCACGCAGCGCGGGATTGGGCAATCGACGGCCATTGGGATCGGCGGCGATCCGATCATCGGCACCACGCACATCGACGCGCTACGGCTGCTGAATGACGATCCGGAGACCGAGGCGATCATCATGATCGGTGAGATTGGCGGATCGGCGGAAGAGGCGGCAGCGGAGTTTGTGAAGCAGTTTGTGAAGAAACCCGTGGTAGGTTTCATCGCCGGACAGACGGCTCCGCCGGGACGCCGCATGGGCCACGCGGGCGCCATCATCAGCGGCGGGCAAGGCACGGCTGCCGACAAGATGAAAGCAATGACCGAAGCTGGAATTCATGTGGTTGTTTCGCCGGCGGAGATTGGGGCTACGCTGGCGAGGGTGATCGGGAAGGCGTAGCGATCGGCCAGGATGCGCGGCAAAGCTCCGAATGAAGGCGCGGCGTTTTAGTCAGAGAGCCAAATCCGATGTTTGAGAAATCTAAAGTGGCACTTTAGATTTCTCAAACATGCGCTTTTGGACATGGGGCGTTTCACGAAGCCTTTCCAGGGTTGATCTCCGCGGAGAACTGCGCCAGGGTGAGCGCGTCGGCCCCGCGCGCGAGAGCTGTGAAAGCGGCGCCTGTGCGCGGCTTACGATAGACAACGATGCGGCGCGTGGCTCGATCTTTGGCTACGCGGGAAAGCGAGAGCATGGGCGCCGCCATGAATGGCTGCACCGTTTTTGAGGCCTTGGCTTCCACAAGCCAGAAACGCGCATTGGGCTGGGGGATGAGAAAGTCGATCTCCAATCCCTGCTGGTCGCGAAAGTAATACAACTCCTTGCGCTGGCCGCGATTGATCTGGCTCTTGAGTATTTCTGAAGCGACAAATCCCTCGAAGATGGAACCGAGAAACGGCGACCGGTCAAGCTCTGCCTGCGTCTGAATGCCGAGCAGATGGCAGGCCAGGCCGGCGTCTCCCCAATAGACTTTGGGTGACTTGACGAGGCGCTTGCCGAAGTTCTCAAAGTAGGGCGGGACGAGAATGATCTGGCCTGTGATTTCGAGAATGCGCAGCCACTCGGAGATGGTAGGCACAGTCACGCCGAGCGGGGCGGCCAGGTCGGTTCGATTGAGCATCTGCCCGTGGCGGCTGGCGAGCAGCGAAAGAAAACGGCGGAAGCCGGCCAGATCGCGGACGTTGGTGATGAGGCGAACGTCGCGCTCGATGTAGGTTTGCAGGTAAGAGGCGAACCATAGCTCTCGGCCGCGCGGACGCAGCACCACCTCAGGAAAGCCACCGAGCAGCATATCGGCCTTGTGCGTCTCCGCCAGGCTGAACGGCAGCAACTGCAGAATCGCCGCGCGGCCCGCCATGGACTCGGTGATGCCCTGCATCAGCGGTGCCTCCTGCGAGCCGGTGAAGAGCCACTGGCCCATCTTGCGCGGGCGCGCATCGACCAGGGTGCGCACGTAATCGAGC
>Ga0302325_10031811_pt1 | contig 10845 bp, 7 predicted proteins | sample Palsa_T0_2_FD_201948 | JGI IMG/M metagenome (GOLD analysis project Ga0302325, IMG submission 201948) | Peat permafrost microbial communities from Stordalen Mire near Abisko, Sweden - Palsa_T0_2 | ecosystem: Environmental > Terrestrial > Soil > Palsa > Peat permafrost | place: Sweden: Abisko... | reverse complement strand
GGAACCCCAAAGACCGGGTCGAGTCGGAGTTGGAAACGCGCATTGGCCTGTCATTAAGTGAGGATCGAACTTGCCGAAAACCCGTCTTTTCTGGGCGTTCGCAATTCGCACCTTGCGCTCGCGACGTATCATCTAGATAGATTTTGGAGTCCGAATCGAGTCGATGAGAAGCAGTGTCATTTGGGAGGAGCGACGACCATGATCAGGCGCATTCTTTTCGCACTCGCCATCTCGACAGTTCCGCCAATCCTTACCTATGCCATCAGCGATTCGCCGATCCAAACGGTTGAGATTGCACCTCTTTTCTATCAGCGGTTCGCCTGTACGGAGCATGTGAACGGCGAGCTAAGTGATCTCGGTGATGCGCTCGGCTCGGATTGTCTCGTTCTGGGTGGTATGGGCGGGTCCAAGGGAATGATGCGGCTCTACAAGACAAACGGTATCACCAACGACGACTGGTATAGCTGGCATGTCGAAGTCCATGCCCCCTTTGATGGGGTTGTTATCGAGGTCGGGAAAAATAGCACAACTAACACTCCAGGAAATGCAGGACAACCGCCTCCCGGTTACATCAAGTTCCAACGAGCAGATGGAGTGGTCGTGGTATATGCCCATCTCGATGACATAAGAGTGCACCAAGGCGATCACGTCGGCGTGGGACAAGTGGTTGCTTTGGACGGAGATAATGGAACCGCTAAGAATCCCCATGTGCACGTCGGTGCGTATCGCGGCAAGAAACCTCTGCAAATCCGTTGGGACCTAGCTGCAGAGGGTCGCATCCAGACGCTGGCTCATCCTCAGCAGCAGCCGCATCCTTGAGGGCTCCCACAATACGGCGTTCTGAGCAATTACGACGTTGTTACCCTTCTCCGCCGATGCACTCATCGAGCGTGGCTGGCCGAGAAATCTTCGTCTCCCACGCTTCCGGCCATATCACCGGCCAACCTGACAGAACTCGAAAATGGGTGTAATGTCCGGGTGGGCGACAATCCAGACCTTTGCGTTATAAAACCAAAGAGCACGCTTCATTTTGCGGAAGAGTTTTCACGCAAGACACCACGACACCGCCCGCAACGATATCACTATGGATAGCTCAGCATGGAGAAGAAGCAGTGTCCTTATGGCCGCGCGACGCTGCCGCTTGCCGATCCGTTCTCCGGCGATACGGATGAGGCGCAACGGAAGCCAATATCACGGTGGCGAAGATCGCGTGGTGCGCTGAGTCGACCTGAGACTCGCACATCCCGCGAAGTGTTATAGAACGAACCGCCCTTCAGGATGTGCTCTCCGGGCTCCTTACCGGCGTCCTGAACCCACTCCCAGACATTTCCCAGCATGTCCCAGAGTCCAGAGCCGTTGGGCAACTTTGTAGCCACGGTGTGCGTACTGTCGTTGCTGTTTGCGTCGTACCACGCTAAAGATGCCAGCGGCTCCTTTGGCACTACTGCAGTCCCTCCGTAGGCGGCATATTCCCACTCCGACTCTGTAGGCAACCGCATGCCGATCCGACTGCAGTACGTCGTCGCGTCCGTCCAACCGACCCGGTCCACCGGAAGATCCGCGCCGTTGTAGTACGAGGGATCAGCATGTATGACCCGCATGTATGCTGCCTGGGTCACCTCGGTGCGGCCAATCCAAAATCCGCGAGCAACGACGATTTTCTCCGGGTGTCGTTCGAGGCCATAGCATTCCGTGTCTCCGGGCAGGCAGCCCGTAAAGTAGCTGCCGGGCGATATCCATTGATAGGTCATACCATCGCGGGAATTCACCTTTGAAGAGTTCCCGGGAGCTGCGGACAGAACAGCACTTAAAGACGTCGCAATGAGCGACAGGCCCATAATCCGGAATATTCCGGTCGGTCGCGAAACGCGCAAACTATAGGCCTTTCTCGCCGGTTGCCGACCGTCGGAGGCGTTTTCTTCAATGGGGCCTTTCAACCTCAGGAGCAAAGAAAGACCAATTCGATCTCTCGCTGAGCCTTTACGCCCCGGTATGCAGCCGATTAGTAAGCGGCTCAAAGCGCCTGCTCACCGCTACAAGTACTAAAAAGGAAATTCCTTCTTTCATTCTCCCCGAAGGGCTTCCGCGGGATTCACGTAAGCCGCCCGCCGGGCCGGAAGGTACGCCGCTACCAGACCGCTCGCCGACAGCAAAGCCGCCGCTCCTACGAGCGTCCAACCGTCATGCGCGGTCACGCCGTATAAAAATCCACGGAGGACTCTCCCCGAGGCTAGCGCCAGGGCCGCCCCCGCGGCCACACCCGCCAGCAACATAGCGCCCGCCTGTCGCATCACCAGCCACTGCAAATTACCACGTTGTGCGCCTAGTGCGATGCGCACCCCCAACTCGCGCGTCCGCTGCGTTACAACATATGCCAGCAACCCATATAGTCCCGCCACGCATAGTAGCAATGCCGATCCACCGAAAATCTCCAGCAGGTGCGCCGCCAGCCGCTGGCTTCCATAGGAATCTTCGACGATCTGGTCCATCGTTGTGATCGTCGCGTTCTGGAACTCCGGACTTGCCCGTCGCAGAATGTCCCGCAGTTCTGGGATCATCTCCATCGTCGGGATCTCCGTCCGTACCGCCACATCCATCGTGGTGCCATCCATCGGCATGTAGAAAATTGCATCTGGCGTGAGCTGCGGAATCGCAACCTCCACCTCCGGTTGCGCCACATCGGTCACCCTGCCCTGTCGCTCGTCATCGAGAATGCCCACAATCTGCATGGGTGCATTCTTTTTCAGGTCTAGCAACTTTGTTCCCAGGATCGCTGACGGATCGTGCTTGTCTGGCGCGTACAACCGTGCAAACGTCTGGTTTACCACTAACACTGGCTGGGAAGTAGCCGTATCCTCGGGACCGAAAAAACGCCCCGCAGCCATCCGGAAGCCGAAAACCTCTTGCAGTTCGGGGCTCACGGCCTTGATCAACGCGACGATTGGTACCCCATTAACCCGGTATTCCAACCTGAGCGCGCGCGTTTGGCTCAGCGGAACTTCACTTACCAACCCGGCGCTCTCCACTCCGTGCAAATGCTGCACTCGCTCCAGCAGGGGCTCGTACAGGGCTTGTGTCATGTTTCTGCCGGCGAATCTAAATGCGGGAATATTCAAATCGGCAACAATGATGTGATCCGTGCGGTAGCCCAGCGGGACACGACGCAGAGTGTAGATGGTTTTCAGAAGCAGGCCGCACGCCACCAACAGCATCAGCGACATCGCCACTTCGGCTGCTACCAGTGCGCTGCGCAGCCGATGATGCCGCCGTCCCATTCCGGTATGCGTTCCTCCCTCCTTCAACGCCGGCTCGATGGGAGCGTGTACCGCCAGCAAGGTTGGCCAAGCCGTCGACAGTGCCGCCGAAACGACCGTCAAACCGAACAGCACGAGCAAGATCATTGTGTTCGGTCTCGCCGAAGCCGCTACCGGCAGATGCTGGCTGAGTTCGTGCGCCAGCAGCTTGACTGAGCCAAGTGCTCCCACGAGCCCTAGAAGTGCCGCTGCTCCACTGAGCACCAGGCCCTCCATCATCATCTGCTGCACAACGCGCCAGCGGCTCGCGCCCAGCGCACCACGCATAGCGATCTCCCGCTGCCGGGCCATGCTTCGCGCCAGCAACAGATTCGTCACATTCACACTGGCAATCAACCACAACACGCCTGACGCCGCCAACAATGCCAGCAGCGCCTTCCGTAGATCGGCGTCCACCAGCGAATTCCCATATCTCTCGATCGATATGGCACTGCGACTCTGCCGAACATTGGGATCGGTGTACCCCGCAGCGACCCGCTTCTGTATCAGCGACATCTCTTCGCTGGCGGTCTTCGCGCTTACGCCTTGCCGTAGGCGACCTATCACGTGGTAATTCGCCGATCGCGAGTCTTTATCGTTTTCCCCCAACTGAATCGGAGTCCACACCTCCCCAGCCATGGCAGGGCCCTCCGGATACCGGAAGCCAGGGGGCATTACGCCGACAACAGTGTACGAAGCATCGTTGATCTCCACTCCCTGACCCAAAATCCTAGGATCGCCGCCAAACGCCTCCCGCCATACCGCATCGCTGAGTACGATTGTCCCTGCATTTTTGCCCGCGACGAAACTCGGAGTCTCCTGGATGAAGCCGCGCCCCAGCGCCGGTTGTACACCGAGCACCCCGAAGAGATTGGGGCTGATCTCTTCGCCTTGTATTTTGAGCGCGGTCGCTTTGCCCTCCAAAAAGTTCCGTCCAAACATTCCCGTTGAGAAGGCAATTTGTTCGAAAGACCGGCTCTGCTTCATCCACTCTTCGATGTCCAGCCACGGTGCGAGGTAAGCTGCCGCACCCTTACCATTGCCTTCGCTGATCACCACCAGCCGGCCCGGATCTCTATATGGCACCGGCCGGAGAAGCACGTGATCCACTATCGTGAACATCGCCGCCGCGGCCCCGATTCCCAAAGCAAGAGTGCCAATCACCGCCGCCGCGAACGCAGGCGACCGCCGGATCTGCCGCAGCGAATAAAGGAAATCTCGTCCTAGCCACTCCAGCCAAAGGAGTCCCGCGGCCTCGCGTGCCACATCCTGTACTAGGCCTACATTGCCAAAGTCACGCATTGCTGCTCTGCGCGCCTCCGCACGCGACTCTCCGCGAGCGACCCGGTCTGCGACAGCCATGCGAAAATGGCTTTCCAGTTCCTCAGTCAGGTCGGACTTACGCCTTAGCGCGCCCATGATCCATCGCAGGTTCATACCTTGTTCCCCGTCACGCTCATGATGCCTTCGATGGACGCAACCATCCGCCCCCATCGCTCGTAGTCGTAGGCAAGCTGCTTCTTACCCAGCGAAGTAATCCGGTAGAATTTTGCTCTTTGATTGCTTTCGCTTTTCTTCCACTCAGCAGAGACCCAGCCCTGGCGCTCCAGCCGGTGCAATGCTGGATAGAGGGAACCGGTCTCAACTTGCAGAACCTCTCCAGACATTGTCCGAATCGCTTGGCTGATTCCGTAACCGTGCTGCTCACCCCATTGCAGCGTTTTCAGGATCAGCATGTCCAGCGTGCCCTGCAGAAGTTCAATCCGATTTTGGTAGCCTGCCTTGGTTGCGGCATAAGGTGTAGACAGGCTACACCCAGGTGCAGGATTCGGCAACCACAAGAGGCCGCCTGAACCTACACTTCCCGCAGATTCATGTGCGCGCCTTCCGCGCATGATAATGTCCTCTACCATGCACGGATCAGCCTGAGTAAAAGCCACGATACCGTCCCTTACTTGGCGGCTTTTCGGTCTGTGGATAATTCCGCCTGGATCACCGCCTAACCGGAAGTAATCCACTTTGGCCGCAAAACCGGCTTGGTCGACATATGGGACACGGCTAGATCGGAACCGATCCAAAGCCGTCAAGCCAGTGAGTTTATGAAAGCTTCTGCGATCCGTGCGGTTCCTCAAGAACATCCGTTTCAGGTTCGAGAACTCGCCAGTACGGCTGACTCGAGGGGGCCGAGAGATATCCGTGTGACCCCTTGCCTTCCTCCGATCAGGTCATTCATCGGATGAGGCAAGGCGATCGCCGTATGACTCTCTTCGGTCTGATTCAGCAGAAAGTAGAATGTGCTGCTCTCATCGCGGCGGCTTGTTACTTCGATGCCATCAGGCGCCTCGAGCAGCGGCTTTAACTCAGCCGCCTCACCCACCAGCCGCGCGATGGCTTCATAAAACCCAGCCTCGAGGCCGTCTACGCCAATGTAATAGACGAGACCCCGTCCATATCTGTGCCGCGTCACCGCAGGCAGACCGTCCATCCTTCCGCCTCGCACGATGCCAACGGCTTCCGCGCCGCGCAGCACAAGCGACTCCACAATCGTCCGCGGATGATAGATCACCCCGCTGCCGGCAAGCTCAAAACCAAGCTCCGCTTGATGCTTACTATCCAGAAAACCGTTCTCTGTGTTGTACTCAAACAGATCGAGCATCGCGTTAGCATGAACGCCGGCGATTTCAGCAAACGGTCCCGGAGCCAAGGCACGCCGCATGCTGTTATCCAGCTCCTGCGTACCCGCGCGATAGTTCAGCACCAGTACACCACCGTTTTTGACGAAAGCACCGAGCCGCTCCGCCGTAGCATCATCGACTAACCGCAGGTTCGAAGCGACGATGGCCTTGTACTTGGAAAACTCCGCCCCCAACGGCACCACGTCTATATCGCGTTGCAACACCTTTAGACCAAAATAGAACGCCTGGATTTCCCCTCCGTAGCGCGGATTCCTATCACCCACACTGCCGTACCCCTGAGCCCAGGCGTTGGAAAAGTCGTATAGCGTGGCGATATCGGCGACGGTTTTCGCTCTGCTCAACTGCGGCCCCAGCCGCGTGAGCTCTTCCGCAATCTGGTGCAGCTTTGCTTTTGCTGGATTCAGCTCTCCGTCAAATCCCTTGATGAACGAAGGCCTGTGCTCCTCGCCGCCGGCGAGCGGGCGTCTCCACTCAAAGAAAAGCTCTCCATGACTTCCGTGCGCCAGGTCGCCGTACGCCTGCAGTCTCAGCCCTTCAGGGTTGGCGTTCGGCGGAACATAGGCATTCTGCTCCGCGCATAAGAAGCGCTGCTGCGGCCCTGCGCAACGGCTAAAGTCGCTCAAGAAAGACGAAATATACTGCCGTCGAAAACTGCTCAGCCCCGGAGCACTGACATAGTTGTCCCAGCCCGTCGCATCCAGAAATTCGGCGGCCGTATACGTGTCTACCGACCATGTCGGCGCGGGCCAGTTGGTAAAAATGAACTGACTCTGACAGTGCTGACGGAGAACTCTGGTCTGCCGCCTCAGATGCTCGAGGAACGAATCCGAATAAAAGCGCCGATACGCAAGACTGATCGCCGGCTGCCACCCTCCCTCAGCGGAATTGCGTGGAATTCTGATCTGCGACCAATCCGTAAACTCATTGCTCCAGAAGGCGCCATTCCACTCACGGTTCAACCGCTCCAGCGTCTTATACCGGTTCTCCAGCCAGGTTTGAAACGCCTTCTCCGAGATCGGATCATATAACTGTGGCGGATAGCCCGGCTCGTTATCGAGCTGCCAGCCAATGATGCCCGTGTGCCGCCCATAGTGTTCCGCCATGGCGGTCACGACCTGGGCGCATGCGGCCAGATAATGTTCACTATTGGGGTTGTAGCCCTTGCGTCCACCATAGGTATAGGCTCCCGCATCATTGCCGCTCAGCACATCCGGATATCGCTGATAGAGCCACGGCGGAATCGCGGCCGTCGGCGTACACAGGATCACCTCAATCCCATGATGACTGGCGATCGTAATCGCCTCGTCCATCCAGGAGAAGTCAAACCTGCCGGGCGCAGGCTCAAAGCGCGACCATGCAAACTCTCCCATCCGAACCGTATTAAAACCAAGCTCATGCATCTGGTGGAAATCGATCTCCCACTCGGTCTGCGGCCACCACTCGGGGTAGTATGCGGAACCCAGCATGTAGCGGTCCCAAACGCTGGCGCCGCTCGGGGCGGCGCCGTGCCCGGCAAGCATCGCTGCTCTGGTGTTACGCGTCAGCACTGCACCCAGACCCAGTACGCCTGCCAGCTTGCCAAAAGTACGTCGATTCACAGCTCCCACCACCCTTCAGTGCAAGTTACAATCACGCACTCAACCCTCGAAGGCCGCTGGAGAATGATGCATCACTCGTCGGACTACTTAGAGCGCACCCAGCGCGACCGCTGTCAATTCCCTGCAGATCTCCCAGCCGCAGTGTGGCATCGATCAGTCTGCCGTCCTCCTGCCGTGAAGGTGGTAGCCGGGACCGACGGTATACATCATCACATCGATGCCGAGGTTGCTGGGCACCTGGCGGGCATTCGAAAAGTGGAAGTCGCCGGCGCCGAGACGAATCTCCCAGGCGTGGGTGTGCCCGTTCCGCATTCTTTGCCGGGGCCGTCCGCGAGCATCTCGGGCGCAAGAATGTCTAAGAGCTTGTGCTGCTCCAAGCCTTCGACGATGGCAGGATCGACGTAGCACGGCTTATCCTTCAGGTAATCAGGAACGAGCAATTCCAGTCCGTCGAAAAAAACATCAGATTCTTGATCCAGTCGTCATGGTCCCAGATGGGATTTGGATAGTAATGCGCGATTTTTGATAGCGCCTCGATTGCCAAAGCATCCATTCCACATGTCATAGTAACTCCAGGCCGTTTTCACCAGCAGCGATAACCAGGATCTTTGTCTGCTACGCACGAATTTGCTGTCTGTGCTTTAAGCAGACCGGAACCCGGCTCGAAGCTGCGCACATCATCGCGGAAGCCGATGGCGGCTCGAACGTCGATGAGAACCCTATTCCGCTGTGCTTCGATTGTCATGAGGGGATAGGGTCCTACAATCCACGTCACCCGAAGGGAACAAATTCTCCCCTGAGGAGTCATTCAGCATTGAAACAGGCTTGGATCCACTTGGCCGAATAACGGCTTTTCGGAAACTTGCCTGCCTGCTGGCCAGATCGACACCAAGTTACTGAAAACCCCGTTTTCCCGGCACTTCGTTATGCATCCGGCTCCCCAGCGATGGGATTATGTCCGGATTGGCGACCATCCGCCCGGAACCGTCGCATGCCGCCGGAAAACACTTCCGCGATCGCTCTGACGAATGGAGAGATCGGACTGGCAGTTTCTAGACCGCGTGGCTGCTAATTCTCCGAAGGTCTCTGCACGTGATCGACAATCAGGATAGGCAGAGAAGCCTTCCCCGGCTTCAGTTTCAGACCTAACTGGTCATTCAACGCTCCCATAAAAGAGGGCGCTTCCGGCTCAGTCGAAAGGGCCGCGCCCGGCGGCGCTGCATGATCCGGCTCCGGCGTCCATTCGAGTGTGAAATCGAAAGTGCCGGTCAAACCCGTTTCATCCACAACCGGGCGCCCCAGTCTCTCGATGCTGGGAAGTGCCCCTGCAATTCCATTCATGGCTATATTGCGCGAACCAAGCAGCATCGCGTGGTTCGGCTCCGGCAAAAGCATCACTGCGTTGCAGATAGGGGGGAAAACATCGCCTGGCTTGACGGGCGGTCCATTTTCAGGCAGCGGACCCTTGACGTCGCAGGGAGTTCCTTCCGCATGCGCACGCAGCTTTGGACCCATCTTGCCAGGCTTATTCAGCACCAGGTGGAAAACCGGCACCTCCTGGTTCTCGTAGTGGGCCGACAAACCGAAGCGATCGGCTAGGAGCGATTGCATCATCAGGCGCATCTGGTCCTTGGTCGGATTCCCTTCCGCCTTCGCCTGGATCACAAAGGAATCCGTCGATATCCACTTGTCCAGAGGGGTCACCAAGGTATGGGTCTCCGCCGCGGTGGGGTGGAGTTTATACGCGAACGTGATGTAAACCTCGAGCGGAAAATCAGCGTAGAAGCGGCCGTGCGGGTTGTCGACATCGAAATCATCGAGATCGTCCAATGCGAAGATAGGCGGCGTGAACGCCCCTGGCTTGCTTTGGTGGATCGAGGCAACTTCAAACGACATTTTGCCCCCGGCCTTGGTCTGCCATTCAGGTACCGCAGTCTGTCCAGCGGATGCTGATTGCGCCCTGCCTTCGCTCGCCTCTAACGCGCCAAGAGCTAAGGGCAGCCCTACGCTCAGGATTCCAGCAGTCATAAGAATCAGTTTCCGACGAAGGCTCAGTCTCTGCCCCATGGGTTTCGCCATGATGCGAGCAATGCGCTTATTCAGATCAGCTCCGCTCACTCCGGAAACGCATCCGAGAGGCGATTCAACATATGATTTGCAAACATTTAGGATCCCCTCAGCATAAACCGCTGCCTTACTGCCGGATTGAAGCACCGCTTCATCGCACGCCTGCTCGCGCTCCTCCACTAGGCGCGTCCCGATCCACCACACCAACGGATGAAACCAGAACAGCGTTTCCACCACCATGTGAATGGCGAATGTCATGTTGTCCCGTCGCTGGACATGACACATCTCGTGGCCAACGACAGCGTCCAATTGTTCTCTGGTAAGGCGGCCAAGAATACCCTCCGGAAGCACCAGAACGGGACGGAAAATCCCAAACACGCCGGGCTCCAGCAACGACGACGAGGAGTACACCGGTAGGTCCACTCCAAGCGCGAGCGGTGCAGCCGCCCGCACCACAGCCCGGAGCCGGAGCCACTTTCTCGACCAGGAAATCGCGACGATGAGAGAACCGCAGGCCCACAAGACGGCGAGCAGCGGGAATACCACGCTATGAGGAACAGCAACCATCCCGGGTCCCGATGCCGGTAGCGCATATCCATCGCTCTGCGGGAATGGCAGCGCAAGCTGCTCCAACGCGGATGCGATCGCAGGCCTATGCACCGGAGCCGCAACTGTAGAGCGGAGCCACTCACCGGCATCGATGAAGAGGGAAAACGGCACCAGGAACTTCACTGAAGCAACCATCCACAATCGATATCGGGTGCGGGAATAATTCTTGCGCAGAGATAGCGAGAGCAGCCACACAACCACGGTCATACTTGTCGACTGCCAGAGATGGTTGCCCAGCGTCGCAGTAAACGCTTGGTTCGTGGCTTCGTTCCAGAGCACAGGTGTAGTCACGATTGCACCTCCTTTTCTGAGAGGTCTCGCAGTAACTTTTCCGCTTCACTCACATCCTGGCGAGAAAGCTTTCCGGATTCGATCAGATGCGCCATTAAAGGCAGCGACAGTCCTCCAAACATGGCCAACAAATCATCCACCAGTCTTCGCTGTGCGAAATCGCGGGAGACTGCTGGAGAGAAAATGTGGAAATTGCCAACCTTCTTGACCCGTCGCACACTCTTCTTCTCTTCCAACCTGTAAACAATGGTCTGCACGGTTGTGTACGCTGGCCTATTCTTGGCCGGAAAC
>Ga0302325_10031810_pt1 | contig 10845 bp, 15 predicted proteins | sample Palsa_T0_2_FD_201948 | JGI IMG/M metagenome (GOLD analysis project Ga0302325, IMG submission 201948) | Peat permafrost microbial communities from Stordalen Mire near Abisko, Sweden - Palsa_T0_2 | ecosystem: Environmental > Terrestrial > Soil > Palsa > Peat permafrost | place: Sweden: Abisko... | reverse complement strand
AAAGGTAAGATTACATATAAGACTATGGCTATCCAACGCACTTAGGTCATATCTTATAGAAGATAGCCGTAGTGACCTTTTCTCTAGAGACTTGAACTAGGAGAAATGAGGAGTAAAAAATCTTGCAAGACACCCAAAAAATAATCATTAAGACTAGAATGTGCAAGTAATTTATGGTATATGAGAAGAGCTAAATCTACCATATCCCCACCCCTCAACCAGACGATATTAACACCTCCCCCCTGTTCGGACTAGGAATAAAAGCATGCTCCTCAACTGGCCTCTCCAAATGCGCCAAAAGCCTCACCCCACTCACCCCAATCCTCTCAATAACCCTCTTCGCCCACTCAAACTCCCTATCACACCCACAATCCCTCAAGTCCGCAAACGTCTCAATCGCAACCTTCAGTGGGAACACCGCATGCATGGCACCGGACTCTGGACTCTGCTGGATACAATACTCAATTGACTGACAGATGTTTTTGGCAGCCGATGTGGGATCGGAGCGGTCATCTAGAGCAGGAAGTCCTGAAAGTAAGGCAAAGGATCCTAGGAGACCGTAGACGAAGCGGATGCCGGACCAGAGAATTGACTGAGTGGCCCAGTAGATCATGCATGTTCTCGCTGTCTGTATACTCTCGAATTGAAATGCAACAGGGAAGACTTCTTCTCCTCCCTCTCCTTTAATCGACCTGTTGAACCCGTTCGATAATCGAGCCCAGTATAAGGACCCAGAAGTCGAATTTTCTAGCCTTTTGTAGAATGCTTGTAATCGGATGTCGACTTTCCAGGTTCGTTGGATGAGGGAGATGATTTCTGGGAGGAGAGAAAGTGGATTTGCCATGGCGCCTGGAGCGGAGAGGATGTCGAAGCCGGTTGCGAGCTCGTTTGCCATTTCCGCCTGGATGTCAATTAAGTAGTGGGAAAGAGGTTTGGTGTGCCCTTCCCAGGGTTGAGTATTCCATTCGGGAGATGATAAGAATGTCCTTCTTTTCTCAACGATGGCTTGTTGGATCTAGCTGCAAGTCAGCATTCGAATTGGAACATGAGGCGATTTGCAAATGGGGAAAATGAGATTCGACTAACTTCCATCTGCCTGAAAGTCAGGAAAAGCTCATGCCCGAACTCAGAGCCATACGCTTTAGGTCCTCGGAGCTCAAACAACGTCGCACAGCCATCAACGTGTTTTTTCCAGGCTTTAATGGTCTGATCTGGGCACTCCATCACCTCATAAAAGATCAGCGCCATGCATGAAGCAGCCGTCTCGTCCTTATACATCAGTTCAGGCGTATATAGTGCTCGTTGTAGCTCCCATAGTCCTTGAATATAGAACTTCAAACTCTCGTGCACAAGTGCGGGGTCATTGTTCAAGCGTCCTAACTTGGCAGTGCAGACAGCGAGGACGGTCGCTTCGAGAGCGGTTGTGAAGTCGGAATGTGAAGGCAGTAACGTGAACCAACTTTTCATAATGTTATCTTTGGTGGGGGACTCTTGGATGAAGTTGTTCGGGGTGAAGCTGTGGAGGAACTCGCTGATGATCTGTTGACGGTAGACTGAGCGAATGGAAGGAGAAGTAATCGTCCATATTGAGGAGTAGGCGTTCTTGGTAGATATGCTGCCTTGAAGTTGAACGAGTTCTTTCGGGGAGCTGGGCGTAGGGTCGGCAGAGGAGTTTGTCTTAGCAAGCAAAGTGTCGGGCGAGAGCTCTTTGGTCTCAAGTTTCAAGATCTGCTTGCGGGTCCTTTGGTCCAGTATAAACGTCCGATCTTGATCATAGCCCGAACATTCTCGTTTACTTTTGATGCAGATCTTACAGTGAGGCTTTTCGAGTGAGCACTGGATGGATGAGGAGTCAGTGGATTGTTTATTTTGGAGGAATTGAAAGTGGGGGAGTACGAACAGCGATCTTCCGTTTCTTGCATGTCTTACACGCCTTCGATCTTCCTGGAACTCCAACCATCTTCTCAGCCTCGGATATATAGCTTTTTGATGGAGGTTCTGTCCCGTCTGAGCATGCTTGTGCTTGACGTTGCAAGAGTCCAGCCTTGTCGCTGCGGGGCAGATAGAGGCGCAGGCGACTTGCCCGCTATACAACGTGAACACCACACTGCGAAAATATTAACTCGGGATTCTGTCATGAAAATCGCGACCGAGAAACAGAAACTGAGCTGGGAATAATTTCTTGCAGGAATGAGGGCGTGGCACGATGGTTTAGTTTAAATGCATCATGATTTAAATGACGCGGTTAAGCGTCAGGAACCACAGCCCCGCTGGGCGCAAAGCCACCGCCGATAGTGACTGGCCAGCCGCTGGCGGTTTAAGCAATGTACGACAGGGCACCCATAGCTTATCAGAAACCCTTGCGGGGTCAATCTGCATTGTGCAAAAAGTTTCTGGAGCTTTTAGAATGTGATGCATGAAATAATATTTTGGAATTGAGGTTGTTTTGCTACCGCTAAAGGTACATACATGATAGAACTAGTGCGCATTGTCCAAAACTATCAAATACTTGATTTGCGAGAACTTCCATCGTCAATGTCTTTCCATGCCTGCGCTTCAAAGTCGGGTTGACTGGTCGAGTAATTGTCTTCCAACAGCTCAGGTCCCTGTCCAATTCCGCTGGGCCACCCAGAACGCTTGCGATGACACTTCGGCTTCTTCTTGTCCTTCGGAAGCTGTTCGAGTGTAAACCCTTCCACCATATAGATGATAACCACAATCATCTCCGGCAACACGGCCATGAGCCCAACAACAAGGATATTTCCATCGTAGGCCTTGAAAACATTTCTGTCCATGAATGTGGTAAGGATGGTGTATATTAATCGAATGAAGAGGAATGGCAACGATCTTGTGATAGTGTGCAGCAAGCGGTGTTCGCAGGGCTCTGTGTACGACTGCCGTCGGAGTATCGCGCCAGTCAAGAAGGCCATAACCAAATATCCCACAACGCAGAGCGCAAGGCCAACCTTCGTCCAGGTCTGGGGTTGGTAGGTTCCACCGTTGGATAAATCCGCCGTAGAGTTGCTTGCTCCCTTTACACATAAGGGGATCGCTGCTTCGAATGGGATTTGCAAAAGTGAAAAGACTCCGGCTTTCATGCGTGTAGGGAAATTTTTCGCGAGGTTGATATGGACGCGGTTGAGGAGCCCAAAGGTTGTCAGAAGTAGAGTAGGCACACCGATCAGAGAGAAGAGAATCGACGTGCCATAGACTGCGACTGACGGGAAGGTTATTGTTGCAAGGCCGAGAACTGCTTCTGCCACTCGGATATGACAATATAAATAGAGAAAGATCCAAGCAATTTGAGCCCTTTCGCCTCTGCAGCAGTGGCGGATGCAGAGAAATAGGCTGAGGATGGTCGCTGGTGCATAGAAGACACACTCGACAATGGAGAGAATATTGCGACCTGTGATCGCCATGATTTGTTGCTCAAGATATGACTTGGAGGATGTGGACTGTTCAGTGCTTAGGAGAGATGAAGTTGAGAATAGGTCAATACTGACGACGCTCGATGTTTCTTTATATCTCTACTGAGTACCAAAGGTGGCAAGACAATGTTAACAGAGCACCAAGTCCGTGATAATATAAGTCACGCCTCGTCTTTGAGCTCGTATGCAAAAACCCCTCGAAATAAGAACGGCCCCTCAATCGCCCGTCGGCTTGCAAGACCGGAGAAATACACCACTTTAGGGCGTCAGAACTGAATAGCATGGCTGGGAAGTCAAAAGCCCAAAAGTTTTTGCACTTACCAACGATTTGATGCTTCGCCGTTGTGGTGGTTGTGGCTTGTGGCTTGGCAGGGGTGGCATCTGCAGGCCGAGACACTAAACCAGATTCGGCACCATTCTGCGAGACTCGTCCAAACCGAGTCGATATCCACATCCTATGGTCCAGCCTCTAAGCCTTCGAGGCTTGAATCCTCGTGGGCGCTTTGTTATAATGTGGGAAATGATTGGCCCTCGAAACTAACGACGTGCAAAAGTACCTCGGAGTCACGTGTTTCACCTTTCTAGAACAGGGCTGGAGATGCAGGCAATAAGCTACACCGTGCCATAGCCACTACGACGAGAAAGTTCGCTGCAGCCACTTGACAATATTTCTTTTTTTCATACGCCCAACCCAGAAGACGATATATATCTCTTTACTGTACATTGAATATCATCAAGTGACAGCGCAAGATGAAAAGACTCTCAAGGAAGCTGGGAAGTGACGGATTTGAAGAAGTGATGAAGCAAAGCCTCTTGAAAAACTGTGAAATACGCTAAGCTACTACTCGGAGGAATTTAGGCATTCCTTAGAGGCGATGTGTCATCCACAATTGGGGCATCTTGGATGTGTGCAGCATGGACAAGGTGTGAGTTCGATTGCGCCTTGCTCATGAGCCGCAAACTACCGCTGATATCGGATACAGAAGGATGAAGATACATTCCTGACCACCGCAAAAACCAAAAGCGCAAAACAAGAACCTGCTCCCTGCCAAGGAAAGCGCATCCTGTACCATGATCGAAGCCCATTTTGTCGCAAGCTTGCAAGGACCTTGACTTTGCAACATCAACAAACGCAACAATGATATCCATCAACATCAATACACGACACAAATATGGGGAATAATGCAGAACCAATAAGCTCAGCTGAAGCTGATATTAATGGCAACGTAAGTCTTTGCTTAAATCAACTACCAGCTGGGATTTCTTTGACTGACCTCAGTTGCAGACCGGCTTCGACGAGCTTTCCAGCGCTAATCACATTGAAAATATCCTACGACTTCTCCCCAAAACAAGAGCAAACTCAAGGACGCCTTGTGGTTCACTGATCAGTTAATATCCGCGCTGCGATCGTACGACATCATCTCGACAGTCTTCCGGTACTTCACAGATGATTATGCCGCTCATTGCAAACAACACATCCTCGATACAACCAACAATTTAGAGATCGTTGAGAAATTGGTCAAAAAACTATCAGACACCTACGAAAGATATCGACAAGAGGTGTAGTACTTCGCGCATGATCTGGCCGTCAGGAGAGAGATGAGTGTACTTAGAGGGTTGGAGCTTGCAACCGAACAGAGGCAACTACATCTTGAGACCATGTGGGTGTATTTAGAACGCATTGCAAAGCTGCCTGCTACGGAAGGAGAACACGAGGTCACGGAGGACAAACTTTTGTCTACGAAGCTGGAGATAAAAACTCTTGGGAAGGAAATAAAAGGGATGAAGGAGTACAAGAAGTGGCGAGAAAAGCATTATGAGACGTTGATGGTTTACCTTCAATCTTTGATCCAATCAATAGTGGAGAAAGCCTGACGCGGGATAAAAGGAGAAAAGCACGGGATGAAAGGCTCAGTGTACTCCCAAGAATGATCGTCAATGGAAGCAATGGCACTAATATGAAACTGAAACTCTTTCACTCTCAGGAACCTTGATTGTTTAAAACCTCTCAAGAGTTCATGCTCGTTATTACTTACAGGAACATAACACTGGGATTGCAAAGGTTGCGAAGGCCGCGAATCCCGCGATATGTAACACCAGGGAGTCGATTTTCAGGGCTGCGGGGTGATGCGTACTTGTAAGCACACGGAGCTTCCAGGAATGCGCGCAATTCCCCCAATTGCTTTATTGTCCCACTGCCTCGTCGATCATTGGCGAAGGGGAGCAGTTGTTATTCGTTGAAGGCGTCTTTGTCGGGAGTTTGGGGATGTCGACCGACATCACGTGTTTTCCCGTTTAGCGTGCTTTTCGCATGAAATGATCCGCGTCTCTCTACTTCCCCTATCTGCTCCTCCAATTTCTCCTCTTCCTCATTCAGTCTTTATTCAAATCAACAAGCCACGACCGTCAAATAACTCCAATTAAGCACTACGATGGACAGGTTTATATTCGACCTCGACGCGGTTCGGGCGGTTTTCCGAGAAGGGACTGTTAGACAAGTAAATCAGCTTCCGGATGCAGAGAGAACGACGACACTTTACACCTGCAGCGAGTTGCTATTCATCCTATCCGAAGATGCAGATATCAGAGGGAATTTCTACCGCGCTCTCACCAATGATCGATGCGATATCAGGCATGGCATGCTCGACCCGAGATGGTTGAGGGATACATGCCCCCTGGATAATGGTCAACATGACGACCCAGACGTTCTCGTCAGATCCACCCTCTCATCGGGCGTTCTGGATATCCTACCCGCCGAAATACTACAAACCATTCTTATTGATCAATTAGACCTGGCCACCTTGACAATTCTTCGATCCGTCAGTCGCAGCTTTCGACATGTCATTGACACGTCTCGACCCTACAACGCCATTGTTACCCATGCCCCAAGCAGTATTCGTGCTGCACTAAGCCTTGAAGTAGCATCCGCATTTTCCTGTCGAGAGCTTTATAATACCCTCTGCTACGAGTTCTGCGATTACTGTGGAGAGTTTGGGGCTTATTTATATCTTCTTACTTGCGAGCGCCTATGCTATCAATGCTTTACCCAAGAACCGATACTTCTTCCAATGAAGATTGCACATGCCAGGGTTTATTGGACTCTTACTTCTAAGGATATCCAGGACTCAAACATTCCTGTCGCTCAATCCCTTCCAGGATATTATGGGGCACCGGGTGTTGCCAAGCCACACCGTGGTAGAATACAGCTTGTAGACAAGATCGCAGCTGGTGACGTCGGAGAGAGGGTGCATGGTTCTCGGGATCGAATGAATGAGTAAGTCGTCACCAACCCAAAGTAGACATATTCTCACGCACATTGAAAACAGATTAGGCATTCAACGCGATAACGAGAGCATTAACAGATGGCAAGAAAGGACACGAGCTTGGCTAGCTACACCCGCAGACCAGAGATCCCGTAGCAGACCAGCTCGCCCTCCATACTTTGACTGGCGAGACGGACAACAATACAATCCGAATCGGTTCATGTCTGTTCTTCCATTCCCTTGGCTTGATCGAGATCACAATATTGTGGAGTGGGGAGTGGGGTGCAACGGATGTAGGGCAAGGATACCTATGAGGCGAGACATGTCCAACGAGGAGTACAGGACTTCACTGCGCATCCAGCGAGTTCTGTACACCAAAGCGACCTTTATCGGACATTTTATGCTCTGTCCAGACGTACAAAGGATTTTCTCGGCCAAGTATGCAGACAAAATCCTTGGTGGGCCTAAGCTACTTGCAAATTGTCTCGGCGTATGTGACATTGCCGGCGACCCCTCCAACCTCGAACCGCACTGGGATCCAAATTATACCGAATCCAGAAACGCTGGAGATGTCGAAATTCAACGTAACAGAAGAGCGGGACTTAGACAGAGACGGCGGCGGCCTACTAGCGCCTGAAGATCAGCGACTGAGGACGGAATTTTCTCTTGGATTTCATTGTAGGCATGCTCCCAGTATATTTGCCGATCTCCACGTCTCTACAGCACGTGTATATCCCCTGTGCATAGTTCTCTATGACGAGTCCATTGTCTCAAATCACAAAGTATGCTCACCCAGAAAGATTTCTGTCTGATAAAATGCTTGCAACCATTACCTCCGAATTCGTCATCTTCTCGAAACGCGGTTGAGTGGTTCCTTTGCTTCCACCGGACAGCTTGAAACAAATGTTGTTTGCAGATTTCTGTTAGATTTAGAGACAACACCCGGAATGAAATTTCGCCGTCAAATTTCTCTTTTCGATATCCTATTTTATGCCCCGTTCGTCTTTGCAAATTTCGCGAAATCGCAAAAACGAACGGGGCTGATGTTCTTTGCTGGCTACTTTCTACCTTCGCCGTTTTCCCTTTCCTAATCTTTGCGCTCTTCACTTTCCTCTTCGCCCCGTTTATAGCCACATCTTATACTACTCTTTTCCAAGTCGTCTTTTTAAAAACAATTCTCGACTTTGCTTCCTCCTTATCGACTTTTACCACACTCCTTTTTTGCGTCGGCGGTTTCTTTCTCACTATTACTTTTCTTTGCCGTCCACTAGCAACCTCTTCTCCAAGCCTCTGACGGCCTCTGGCGGTAAGTAATCCCTATTTCATCCCTCCCACTTATTTTCTCAATTCGGTTTCCCATACACTATTCGCCTTGGCGAAGAGGACGCTTGGTCCCTATTCTACGTCATCGTACAGTAAAATACGTGACCATTCATCGGCAAACTCAACAAGCCATGGAATCCTGGTTACGCCCCTGGACCCTGATTCCCGCCACTGAACCCTTCAATTACTTAGACCCGGCCTAGTGGTTACCCGCAAACAACAACAGCCCACTTTAGTCTGACCATATCTCTCTCCTTGCCCTCGACTACGTGCTCAATACTCTCAACAGTCTCCAATTTTCAATCTCCTCTCAGAGATCTATGTTCATTTACTATCTATTTATCGAGCGAGGCCTCAGCATTTTCTGTGCATTGCAGGGATAACTTAGTAGACCTTGAAGAAATCTGGGATGGAATTTTCTCCGGGATAGCTTATCTGCCTTGTCGTCATTCGGGAAGAAAGCTGTCCGGGTAAATTGAGACTGGATATGATAGGGCAAAATTCGCAACCAAGTTCACTGACACGTGCAAACAGCTTTCTGTGTCTGTTGGGTGACAGCTACTTTAGTAACCCTAAACGTTCTATCACAATCTTTAGCATGTGAATCCGATGCACTTCTGTTGAGCTACTTAGTTCTAGGAATTTAACATAATGGGTATGCGACTCCTTACTTCTAGTTCCTAGATTCCCTAAACTCCCTAAAACTATGCTGACTTGATCAGTAGTTCTATTGAGCAAAGGCACAGTTTCATACTGTTACAATGATCGGAACATCCATCGCAGAATACATCTTCATACGCGGCTGCATCCTCTTCCTTCACAGCATCGCCCCGGTCAGCCTCATCTACTGTCTTCTCCTCTGCACTCTGCCAACAGCGCTCTCTGTTTACCGCCTTCCCCCCAACATCGAAGCCTGGCTTGTGGCTGAAGCAGCCTTCTTCACTATCTTCTTCCTCCCATATAAATACCATCTTCAGCGCCCCGCTATCCACCCTGAATTACCATCACGAGAGGAGAGAGCAAGACTTTTTAAGCGCTGCAACACTACCGTGGAGAACCCGGAAAAGTATTTGAGCCAATGGTTTCTAGGAGCAGAAGAAGGACACATTAAGCGTGAAAACGTCAAAGAATTCATCCGGTGGGCCTTCTTGAATGCTGGACCGGCAGTGAACGAGGATGAAGACGAGCGCGAAGTTGAGAGCTATATTAGCGCTTTGGAAAAGCTGCTAGGGAGGGATATACCATTAGGAAAGGGCAGCGCCAAGAGTTTAAGGTTAACAATGGATAAGGTCGATTGCTTGCATCGTAGTCTTTTGTGGTATCTTGTCTGGTACTCCCTTGTCATTTAAAAGCTCGAAATGCTGACTTCACCTGGTTACAGTGCGTTTGTGTGGTCGATACTATAATGTATTGGTCGATGTTGTACAACGGCTTCCACTTCCACCGTACTTCTCTCGCACGGTTCTTCACGCTCTTTCCCTTCCGCCCTCTTACGCTGCTCTCCGTTTACCGTTCTCCTGTCGAGCATCTTACATATTGGCATCGGCCGCATTCATCTAAGACCCGACTACCTGTACTGTTCATACACGGTATTGGCATTGGGCTCTATCCATATACTAACTTTCTTCGCGACTTAAATAAAGCTAGAGTGTTTGGTGGAGCTGATGCAGGAGTTGGAATAATCGCACTTGAGATTATGCCTGTGAGCTCTCGTATAACCCACCAAGCGCTCGAAAAGGATGTCATGGTCCACGAAGTCCAGGCAATCGTCAAACACCACGGCTGGAGCAAATTCATTCTCGTCTCTCATTCTTACGGTTCTATAATCTCTACGCATCTACTCAAATCTCCGGTCACCGCCCCGCTCATCGGCCCTATCGTCCTTGTCGATCCTGTCTCCTTCCTTCTCCATCTCCCTGATGTCGCATACAACTTCACAGCCCGTCAGCCCGTGCGTGCAAATGAACACCAGTTGTGGTATTTTGGGAGTAAGGATATGGGAGTGGCGCATTCTTTAGCGCGGAGGTTCTTCTGGAGTCAGAATATAGTTTGGAAGGAGGATTTAGGGGTGAAGGGGGAGAATGGGGAGGAGGGCAGAAACGTTACAGTTGTGTTAAGTGGGAGGGACCTGATCGTGGATACTAAGGCTGTAAGGCGGTACCTTACTACCTCTTTTTCAGAAGGGCTCGGAGCAAATGGCAATGCGGTCGGTATGATGAATAAGAATGGAAAGGCGCGGATCACTAAAACCGATAACGAAGACACTGGAGCCTGGACGGGTGGACGTTGCACGGGATCTGGGCTTGAGGTACTTTGGTTCGAACATCTGGATCATGCACAAGTTTTTGATTTCGAGAAGACTAGGAAGTCTGTTATCAAAGCAATCGCACAGTACACGACCAAAGGGTGAGATGTATAATTTTAATGTTAATTCACTGAAATCTAAAATATGGGATAAGGCTGTGAAATGGTTTTGTCGTGTTTTGATCAGTGTGTCAAATGATTAGATTAGAATAGATTAATGGCCATTATTCTAACCTAATCAAACATTTTGGGTGCTAATCATATTCTATTCCACTATTCGTTGATTAGAATAGAATATAATTAATTAATATATCACGTGAGTATATACAATGCCTTTTCCTTCTTGTGTTTTATTTTCGAATAGCTAAAAGCAAGATTAATTCGAAGGCAGTAGTGCTAACTTAATCGATATTTATTATAATATAATAAAGTCGACTATATACACTCGAATAATCAAGCTATAAATCACGTGAATAAAATAGATGTGATTTCTTTGCACGTGATAAAAAGTAACTTTATATATTATT
>Ga0302325_10031809_pt1 | contig 10845 bp, 9 predicted proteins | sample Palsa_T0_2_FD_201948 | JGI IMG/M metagenome (GOLD analysis project Ga0302325, IMG submission 201948) | Peat permafrost microbial communities from Stordalen Mire near Abisko, Sweden - Palsa_T0_2 | ecosystem: Environmental > Terrestrial > Soil > Palsa > Peat permafrost | place: Sweden: Abisko... | reverse complement strand
TCATCGGCCCCGAGGACGGCGCCCTGCTGCGGGTCGAGGCCTGCGGCATCTGCGGCAGCGACGTCGAGCAGTACAAGGGGGCGATGGGCACCAGGGGGCTGCCGATGATCCCCGGCCACGAGCCACTCGGCATCATCGAGGAGATCGCGCCACGGGCGGCGGCGCGCTGGGGCGTCTCGGTCGGCGACCGGGTCGCGGTTGAGATCCTGATCCCCTGCCGGTCCTGCGACCTGTGCCTGGCCGGGCAGTACATGCAGTGCAAGAACCGAGCGGGCTCGCACGGCGGCTACAACCCGCCGGAGCGCGGCCTTGGCCTGTACGGCGGCTACGCCGAGTACATGCACCTGCACCCGAACTCGATCGTGCACCCGGTCCGCGGTGACATCCCGGCCGAGATCGCCGTCATGTACAACCCGCTCGGGGCGGGCGTGCGCTGGGCGCTGCAGTACGGCGGCGTGCACCTCGGCTCCACGGTGCTCGTGCTGGGCGCCGGCCAGCGCGGCCTGGCCGCCATCCTCGCCTCCAAGTACGTCGGCGCGGGGCTGATCATCGCCACCGGCCTGGGGCGGGACGTCAAGAAGCTTGAGCTGGCACGGGAGTTCGGCGCCGACTACACCATCAACGTCGACGAAGAGGACACCGTTGCCCGGGTGCGCGAATTGACCGGGGGCGACGGAGTTGACGTGGTGCTCGACCTGACCCCGATGGCGCAGCAGCCGATCATCGACGCGATCAACGCGGTCCGCTGGGGCGGCACCATCGTGCTGGCCGGCTTGAAGGGGCATAAGGACACCCCGATCCCCACCGACCTGCTGATCAACAAGGCGCTCACCGTGAAGGGCGCGTTCTCGGTGGACGCCGCCGCCTACATCGACGCGATCAAGCTGATCGAGTCGGGCAAGTTCCCGCTCGAGAAGATGCAGACCCACAAGTTCGGGCTTGCTGACGTGGAGCACGCCATCAAGCTGCTGGCGGGCGAGATCGACGGCGAGGACGGCATCCACGTCGCCGTCATGCCAGGGCTATAGACAAGGAACATTTGTTACCAATGCCTATTATCGACGCGCACGCGCACATCTTCCCTGGTGACTTCGGCCCGGCCCCGGCCGGCTGCGACCCGGCCGGCTGGCCCTCGGTGCAGGACGGTCCCGACGAGTCCACCAGGCTGCTCGTCAACGGCCCGATGCGGTTTCCGGCCAAGAAGATCTGGTTCGACGCCGAGGCGCGGCTGGAGGCGTCGGCCGCCTCCGGCCTCGACGCGGAATTGCTCTCCCCGTTCCCTGCACTGCTCAACTACCGTGCGCCGGCTAACGTCGCCCTCGACCTGTGCCGGGTCACCAACGAGTACATCGCCGGTCTGGTCGCCGCCTTCCCTGCGAGGTTCTATGGGCTCGGCACGATCCCGCTGCAGGACCCCGACCTGGCCACCGCCGAGCTGACCGAGCTCGGCAAGCTCGGCCTGGCGGGCGTGGAGATCGCCTCCAACATCAACGGCGCTTCGCTGCATGAGGCCCAGTTCGACGGGTTCTGGGCCGAATGCCAGCGGCTCGGCACGGCCGTCTTCATCCACGGCATGCCGGTGCCGTCCGACCGGGTGCCCGGCCCGGCCACCGCCACGTTCGGCGTGGGCGCGGAGGCCTCGCTCGGTGCCGCGGCGATCATCTCCGGTGGGGTCGCGGAGAAGTACCCGGACCTGAAGATATCCTTTAGCCACGCTGGTGGCGGATTCCCGATGATCCTCACCCGGGCCCAGTGGTTCTGGGGCCGGACCTGGAACGAGGAGCCGCCGCTGCCGGAGTCTGATCGACCCGAGGCCGCCCCTTGGTTCGCCGAGCACTCGCCCATCGAGCTGGCCCGCCGGTTCTACTATGACTCGCTGGTCTTCGACCGGCGGGCCATCAGGTACCTGGCGGACTTGTTCGGCACCGACCGGCTGCTCGTCGGGTCCGACTACCCCGCGATGGGGCGGGAGCAACCAATCGCCAAGACGCTCCGCACCATGGGGCTCTCCGAAGCCGAACTGGACGACGTCCTGTGGAACAACTGCTTCCGATTCCTGGGCATCGACCAAGCACAGTGATCCGACCCCTTAACACCCCGTGATCCCGAATGCGGTGAGCGCAGCCGTGAGCAGCACAGATTCATTTTTCGACGCGCTGGAGGACGAGGACGTCCCCCAGCCGTGGACCACTCCTGGGCCGGTCGCCCAGCGGCCGCCCCGGCTGCTGCTCACGCTCCTCGGCGACTACTGGTGGCAGCGGACCGAGTCGCTGCCGTCGGCGGCCATCGTCGGGCTGCTGGCCGAGTTCGGCGTAAGCGACTCGGCCGCCCGCGCCGCGCTGTCCCGGCTGACCCGCAATGGGTTGCTGGTGACGTCGCGGAGCGGGCGGCGCACGTTTGTCCGGCTCTCGCAGCGCGCGGCCGACGTGCTCGATGACGGCGGGCGGCGCATCTTCTCCTTCGGCGCGGCCCCCGCGCCGTGGGACGGGATGTGGTCGCTGGTCGCGTTCTCCATCCCCGAGGACCGCCGGTCAGAACGCGACGAGCTCCGCAAGGCGCTGCGCTGGCTCAGCTTTGCGCCGCTCTACGACGGCCTATGGGTCTGTCCCCGCGACCACGCCGACGCCGTGATGGCCCGGCTGACGGATCTCGGCATCAGCACCGCGACGGCGTTCCGCGCCACCGCGCTGCCCGCCGTCGGCGCGGACAGCGCCGGCCGCACGGACACCGTCGGCCACACGGACACCGGCGACGGCGGGGGCACGCTGGTGAGCGCCGACATCCCGGCCCGGGCCTGGGACCTGGCCGGGCTTCGGGATCGCTATCAGGAGTTCACCGAGTTCGCCGGCCTGCTGCGCGACCAGACCGTGGCGGGCGAGATCAGCACCGCCGACGCCCTGGTCGCGCGGACCCGGGTAATGAACGAGTGGCGGGCCTTCCCGGCGATGGACCCCGACCTACCCGACGAACTGCTCCCCGCGGCCTGGCCAAGGGCCGCCGCCCGCGACCTCTTCATCACCTGCTACGACCTGCTCGGCCCGCTCGCCGCCCGCCGCGTCCGCCAGATCATCGCCCGCTACAGCCCCGAGCTCGCCTGCCGCGCCGCCTACCACAGCTCACAGCTCACGCTCTCGGCCGCCGACGACTAAGAGGCCGACGACTAAGAGGCAGACAGCTTTCTATCAGTTCTGACCACGCCATTCGTCTACCTATCAGTTTCTGCGCCGGTTAACGCGAGTAGGGCGCGCCTGCGCGGTCCGAGGTCGTAGTGCGCCTGGGTCTCGGCCAGCACGGCGGCGAGCGCGGCCGCTGGGTCGGGCGGGATCCGGTTTGCCTCGCCTGCGGCGGCGAGATCGGCGTCTGAGATCTCTCCGTGCACGACCCGGACGCTGGCGGCGATATTGGGACTGGTGCCCGCAAGCGCATGCCAGCGGATGGAGATCTCCTCGGCCGAGTCAAGCACCACGTCGGCTGAATCGGCCCGGGTCACGGTGATCACGGCTCTCGGGCCGAAGACCGCGACCGCCCGGACCCGGGCGTCGTCGCGGTAATGGCCCACGACGTGCTCGATGAGGGCATGGTGCGCGCTGCCGCCAAGGACGGCCATACCGGCAGGGTAAGGGGCAATTAGGTGAGTGCCGAGTCATCGCGCACTCACCCGATCCGGGTCGCCGCCGTCGCCAGCCGCCTCGCCCGCGCCTGGGGACGCGATCGCGCGCCCGGACTTGGCTCGCCCGCTCCAGCGGCGCAGCCAGAGCAGGCCGAAAACGGGAAGCACCAGCGGGACGAAGCCGTAGCCGATGCCGTAGGTGGACCACACCGTGGCGTCGGGGAAGCTGGCCTTGTCGATGACGCTCCACGTGCCGACCACTAGCACGCCGGCGAGCTCCACCGAGCAGGACAGCACCGCGATCCGGCGCGCGGTCCGGCTGCCGTTGACGAGGGTGACGGTGGCGATGATGTAGACGACGCCGGCCAAGGCCGACAGCACGTAGGCGGCCGGGGCACGGCTGAACTCGGTCGCGATCTGGGTTACCGCCCGTGCGCAAGCGGACAGCGCGAAAAGTCCGTACACGGCGACCAGCAGCCGACCGGGGCCTGTCCTGGTCGACTCCGGCGGCGCCGCCGCGGTCTCGGGTGATGCCGTGCTTTCGGGTGATGCCCCGGGCTCAGACACGAATGACCGCCCATATCTCATGCAGCCGGACCATCAGAATGGCGGCGGCCAGCCCGGCTACCGCATAAACGGCCGGCCCCCACCGTGATCGCTCCATCGCCCCCCAGAACCCTGCCACCACTGGAACCAGCGGCATTGCGATTAGGTAGCCGATCAGCAGGGCCATCCCGGCGGGGCGTCCGCCGTCGGCCAGCCGGGCCACGATCAGGCCGACCAAGACCAGTAGCAGGATCTCGAGCACGCCGATCACGATCAGCAGGCCCAGGCCCACGCGCCGGTTGAAGGCGGTCGTCAGCAGCGCGTACGCCGCCAGCGCGAGACCGACCGCAATAATCGCCGTGGGGACGACACCGTTCACAGCCGACATGGTACTACGGTTCGTAGTACCATGTGCCGGCCCGGCGGCGCTCGGCGACGGCGAGCACTGCCACCCCAGCGCTCCTACCGCGACCGGCGGCTTCGGTGTAGCGTCCTCGGCGAGATGGTGACCACGAGGAGCTGAGAGATGCCCGGTCGTTCGAGCACGCGCTGACCTAGACCGTGAACGGCCTGTCATCGCGTGCTGCCCTGCAAGCGCGGCACTGCGAGCCCTTACCCGCCGGTGGCGGGACCTCGTTTTTCGGCAACCCAGAACTTAGAGGGGTTCCCGTGCCCTCCGCTTCCGCTGCACCATCCGCTGTCCCCGGTCCTCAGCAACCGGCGCCGCCCGGCCTCTGGCGGGACGCCGACTTCCGCTGCCTCTGGCTCGGCCAGACCGCCTCCCAGTTCGGCGAGCAGACCGCCTTGATCGTCTTGCCGCTGATCGCCGTGCTGAGACTCAACGCCGACCCCGGGCAGCTCGGCCTGCTGCGCGCAGTCGGGCAGGCGCCGCTGCTGCTGCTGCCGCTCGTGGTCGGCGCGTGGGTGGACAGCTGGCCGACCCGCACGGTGATGGTGCTGGCCGACGCCGCCCGGGCGCTGGCGCTCAGCGGCGCCGCGGTGGCCGTGCTCCTCGGCGGGCTCGGACTGCCGGCCCTGCTGGCGGTCGTCTTCGCCGTTACCTCCCTGTCGGTCTTCTTCGACGTGGCCTACCAGGCGTCGCTGGTCCGGCTGGTGGAACGCGATCAGCTGGTACCTGGCAACAGCGCGCTTGAGGGCAGCCGGTCGGCCGCCCAGATCGGTGGCCTCGGCCTCGGCGGCGTGCTGGCGACCGTGCTGCCGGCCCCGCTTGCGGTCGCGTCAAGCGCGCCGTTCTTCGCGCTGTCGTTCCTGTCGATCCGCCGGATCCGCGCCGAGTCTGTGCCCGCGCGCCCGCAGCGCCGGCTTCCGGTCTGGCGGCAGATCCGCGACGGCCTCCGCTTCGTGGCCGGCAGTGCGCTGCTGCGGACCGTAGGCCTGGCCTCGGCTGCCTTCCAGTTCTTCTTCGCCGCCGCGATGACGGTGTACTTGCTCTTCCTGACGCGTGACCTGCACCTGGCCGGCGCCGCCATCGGGCTGGCGCTGGCGGCGACCGGTCCTGGCGCGCTGCTCGGCTCGCTGCTGGCGGCCCGCCTCCCCGGGCGGCTTGGCTATGGCCCGGTGCTGGTGTGCGCGGCGACGATCGGCGACGGCGTCATGCTGTGCGTGCCCGGGCTGCACGGCACCGCCGCGTTGACGATCCCTGTCCTGGTGACGGTCAGCTTCGCGTTCGGTACCTTCGGCCAGTTGGTCGACGTCACGGTGATGGCCGTACGGCAGGCCGTCACCCCGGACGGCCTGCAGGGCCGGGTGTCCGCCACCATCACCTTCGCCGGAATGGGGCTGACACCGCTCGGCTCGCTGCTCGGTGGCTTCCTCGGGCAGGAGTGGGGGTTGCGGGCTGGCCTGCTGGCCACGGCGGCGGGCATGATGCTGTCGCCCGCGCTGATGGCGCTGTCCCCGCTCGCCCGACTGGGCAAGGCGCTGCCAAGAACTCCCGACTGACCGTCAAGAACTTCGGAATGACAGGCAACGGATGGCGGGCGGGCGCATCTCTACTATGTGGAAGCCAAATCCCGAGGGTGTCCGAGCTCCCCTTCCCCGGTACCGCTGCGGTGACGTCGGCAGTCACACCCGCAGCGTCCAGGCACCGGGCGATATCTCGCCTTACTGGACCGGCCCGGCCGGGAAGACCGTCATCGGCGGGTTCCTGACCCCCGGCGGAATCCGGGTCAGCGTGGTCAGCGGCGAGACGTTCGCCCCGCTGGCCAGGGTCGCAGGTCTGGGCGCCGCCGCCTGGTAATCCGATGGTCCTGCGGCAGGCACCGATGGCCAAGACAGGTGGCCTAAGATAACGGAGAATGAGCGCCGTCCTGACCGCCAAGGGTCTCACCGCCGGGCACGGGCCCCATGTCCTCTTCTCCGACCTCGACCTGACGGTCGCGCCGGGCGAGGTCACCGGCCTGGTCGGCGTCAACGGCGCGGGCAAGTCGACCCTGCTGCGGCTGCTGGCCGGCCTCGACGGCAGCGCGCTCGCCCAGGGCTCGGTGACGCTCAACCCGCCGACCGCCACCGTCGGCTACCTGCCGCAGGAACCGGACCGGCGCGCGGACGAGACCGTGGCCGACTTCCTCGCCCGGCGCACCGGCGTAAGCCAGGCGCAGCTGGATCTCGACCAGGCGACCGAGGGCCTCGCCAGCGGCGCGGCGGGCGCCGACGACGCCTACGCGACCGCGCTCGACCGGTGGCTGAACCTGGGCGGGGCCGACCTGGAGGAGCGCGCGGCCAAGGTGATCACCACCCTCGGCCTGCGGGTGGAGCTCGACCGCCCGATGACCGGGCTCTCCGGCGGCCAGGCGGCGCGGGCGAACCTGGCCTCGCTGCTGCTCTCCCGCTATGACGTCTTCCTGCTCGACGAGCCGACCAACGACCTCGACATCGCCGGCCTTGAGATCCTCGAAGATTTCGTCCGCAAGCTGCGCGCGGCGACGGTGCTGGTCAGCCACGACCGCGCGTTCCTGGAGCGCACGGTCGACCGGGTGCTCGAACTCGACCTCGCACAGCAGAAGACTCGCCTGTTCGGCGGTGGCTACGCGGGCTACCTGGAGGAGCGGGAGACGGCGCGGCGGCACGCGCGGGAGAACTACGAGCAGTACGCGGAGACCAAGGCCGAGCTCGAAGGCCGACGCCGCACCCAGATCGGCTGGGCCGACAAGGGTGTACGCGAGGCGAGGTCCAAGGCCACCGACAAGGACAAGCACGTACTGCACGCGCAGGTCTCCCGCTCGGAGAAGCTAGCGGGCAAGGTCAAGGCGACCGAGCGGATGATCGCCCGGCTCGAGGTGGCCGAGGAGCCGCGCAAGGAGTGGCAGCTGCAGATGGAGATCGCGGCCGGGCCGCGCTCCGGCTCGGTGGCCGCCGTCATGCGCGAGGCCGTCGTCGACCGCGGCACGTTCCGGCTCGGCCCGGTCAGCCTGCAGATCGACTGGGCCGACCGGGTCACCATCACCGGGCCGAACGGCGCAGGCAAATCGACGCTCATCGATGCACTGCTCGGCCGGGTTCCGCTGACGTCGGGCCAGGCCTCGCTCGGCACCGGCATCATGATCGGCGAGGTGGACCAGGCCCGCAGCCTGTTCCGCGGCCAGCAGTCGCTCCTGGACGCGTTCGCCGCCCAGGTACCGGACCTGGTCCCGGCGGAGAGCAGGACCCTGCTGGCGAAGTACGGGCTCAAGGCCGACCACGTCACCCGCCCGGCCGGCCGCCTCTCCCCCGGCGAGCGCACCCGCGCCGGGCTGGCCCTGCTGCAGGCCCGGGGCGTCAACCTGCTCATACTCGACGAGCCGACCAACCACCTTGACCTGCCCGCCATCGAGCAGCTGGAATCGGCCCTCGACGGCTACCCCGGCACCTTCCTGCTCGTCACCCACGACCGCCGGATGCTCGAGGGCATCTCCGTCACCCGCCAGCTAGCCGTCGCGGACGGCAAGGTCACCGAGGCCGGCTAGCGACCCGCTGGCGGCGCTAGCGGAAGTCCGCGACCGGCCGACGCAGACCCGGCCCGGTCGGTAATGTCGATCGCATGGATGAGCTAGCGCCGCGGCTGCGGGCGGTCTGCGATCTCAACGTTGCCGAGGCACGCGAGTACGGCGGACGGCACGAGTACGACGGGGTGCCGCAGGATCTCTCGCTCGACGGGGTGGCGGCCGGGCTGGCGCGGCTGGCGGCCGCCCGTGAGTCGGACGCGGCTCAGCGCGACCCGCACGACGAGGCGCACCTGCGCGCGTTCGAGCATCACCAGCGGGTCGTCTACGCCGACCTGCAGCTGCACCGCAGCGATCCCGGGTTCCACCTCTGGGAGCTCGACCTGGCCTGCTACGACAAGGACTACGCGCCCGCAGCGGACCGGCAGGCCGCCCGGGCCGCGCACCTGGCGGCCTGGCCGACCATGATCGACGCGGCGGTCGGCACCCTCGACGCCATCCCCGCCCCGATCGCGGACGCGCTGCTCGGCAGCGTCCGCGGGCTGGCCGAGGGCATCCCGGCCGATGCCGCCCCCGACCTGCGGGAAGCGGCCCTGGCAGCCCATCTGCGGCTGGTCGCGCACGTGCAGCGGGCGGCTGACACCGGGCGGCCGGACGCCGCCCTAGGCGCGTCCGCGCTCACGGCGCTGCTCTCGTCGGCCGAGGCGATCAACGTCGACCTGGCCGCCCTGGCCGCGCAGGCGGACGCCGAGCGGGACCGGCTGCTGGCACGGCTGGCCGAGTCAGCCAGCCGCATCGACAAGAACCAGGCACCCCTCGACCTCGCCCGCGAGCTGGTCAAGGACCACCCCGATCGGGCCGGGGTGATCAAGACGGCCCGCTACTGGACCGAGCGGGCGCTCGAGTTCACCCGTGAGCGCGACCTAGTACCGGTGCACGACGGCGTCTGCCTGGTGGGCGAGTCGCCGGAGTCGCGGCGCTGGGCGACGGCGATGATCTCCGCCAACGCGCCCGCCGAGCGGGACGCGCCGTCCTGGTACTGGATCACCCCGCCCGAGGAGTCCTGGCCACAGGACGAGGCCGACGAATGGCTGGAGGTGTTCAGCGCCTCTACCCTGCCCGCCATCACCGTGCACGAAGTCGCCCCCGGCCACTTCTCGCACTTCCAGGCGCTGCGCCGGGCGCAGGGGGACGTACGCCGCACCTTGTTCTCCAACGCCTTCCTTGAAGGCTGGGCGCACTACGCCGAGGAGCTCTGCGTCGAGGAGGGTTTTCTCGAAGACGACCCGCGGTTCGCGTTCGGGGTCTGGCTGGAGGCCCTGGTCCGGGTAACCCGAATGGCCTGCGCGCTGGGCGTGCACACGGCGGGCATGACCGTCCAGGAGGCAGCCGCCCGGTTCGCCACCGACACCCACCTCACCGGGCCGGCCGCGTTGTCAGAGGCCAGGCGCGCCACCTTCGACCCCACCTACGGGCGCTATACCTGGGGCAAGCTCGCGATTATGGCGCTACGTGAGCAGGCAAGGGCGTCCTGGGGCCCCGACTTCACACTCAAGCGCTTTCACACCGCCCTGATGGACCTCGGCTCACCGCCCCTGGGCCTGATCGGAACGGCAATCGAGCGAGGATAGAAGGCATGCGGATTTGGCTGCTGCCCGAACCGGGACCCCGGCGGGTATACGCGCTGGCGACGCTGGTGAACACGTTCGGGTACGGGCTGGTGCAGACCTCGCTGGTGCTGTACTTCACCCGGGTGGTGCACATCAGCAGCGTCCAGGTGGGGCTCGGTTTCACCGTGGCGGGCCTGATCGGGCTGGTCTCCGGGGTGCCGGTCGGCGCGCTGGCCGACCGGCACGGCCCCCGCGCGGTGGTCCGGGCGACCTTCGGCGTCCAATTCCTCTGCTGGGTCGGCTACCTATTCGTCCGTGACGCCGTCGCCTTCACCGCCGTCCTCACCGTCGGCATGCTCGCGATGAACGCCAACGGAGCGGCCGACGGTGCGCTGCTGCGCCGGGTCGGCGGCGAGGACGCGACCGCCTTCCGCTCGGCCACCCACGCGATCACCAACGTCGGCGTCTCGCTCGGCGCGGTCGGCTGCGCGGTCGCGGTGCAGATCGGCACCCCGGACGCCTACCGGGCGCTGATCGGCCTGAACGCCCTGACCTTCCTCGGCGCCGCTGCGGTCTGCGGGCGGCTACCGCGATACCAGCCGCTGCCCGCCCCCGACGACGGGCCGCGCTGGGGGGCGCTGCGCGACCGGGCATTCGTCGGCTACGCGCTGTACAACGCGCTGCTGAGCATGGAGTACATGGTCATCCTGCTGCCACTGCCGCTGTGGATCGTGGGGGATACGCACGCGCCCCGGTGGAGCGTGGGCGCGCTGCTGCTGCTCAACACGTTCATCGTGTTCGCGTTCCAGGTCCGGGTCGGGCGGAAGGTAGCGACGATCGTCCAGGGCGGCGCGGCCCTGGGCCGGGCCGGGCTGCTGTTCACGGTGAGCTGCTGCGCGATCGCCTTCACGGCCGGGCTGCCTGGTTGGGCGGCGCTGCTGCTGCTGGCGGGTGCGATCGCGGTGCACTCGACGGGCGAGCTCAACCATGCGGCGGGCACGTTCGCGCTCGACTTCGGCCTCGCGCCCGCCCACGCCCAAGGCCAGTACCAGGGCCTGGCCGGAATGGGGATCGGCGCGGGCATGGCGGCGGCGCCGACGTTCATGATCGGCCTGTGCCTGACCTTTGGCACCGCAGG
>Ga0302325_10031807_pt1 | contig 10846 bp, 14 predicted proteins | sample Palsa_T0_2_FD_201948 | JGI IMG/M metagenome (GOLD analysis project Ga0302325, IMG submission 201948) | Peat permafrost microbial communities from Stordalen Mire near Abisko, Sweden - Palsa_T0_2 | ecosystem: Environmental > Terrestrial > Soil > Palsa > Peat permafrost | place: Sweden: Abisko... | reverse complement strand
CGGCGAATCTGATCAAAAAAGGAAAACCCCAGGAGGCGAAGTTATGAATCAAATCGAAGCGGGAGCAAGCGTCGATAAGATTGATCCGTTCATCATCTCGGGCAGCAAAGTGTTAGAAGGGACCGGCACGTATTTGGTTACTAGTGTAGGTTTGCACAGTAGCTATGGAAAATTGATTATGGCCACGGCGGATGATAGCGAAGCGACCCCGACGCCACTACAGATGAAATTAAATATCATGGCGGAGCAGATTACGAAATGTGGCTGCGCTATTGCGCTCCTTCTTTTCCTCGTGCTGTTTGCTAAATTCCTTGCTCAGCTCAAAACGAACCCGGACACGCCAGCTCAAAAAGCGCAAGACTTCTTACAGATTGTGATCGTGACTATCACGATAATTGTCATTGCAGTTCCAGAGGGGCTGCCACTCGCAGTAACTCTAGCTTTAGCCTTTGCGATGACAAAGATGGTGAAAGACCACAATTTAGTGCGGGTACTAAGCTCGTGCGAAACGATGGGCAATGCAACGGCTATCTGCTCTGACAAGACTGGCACACTCACAACGAACAAGATGACTGTGGTGGCGGGGAGTTTAGGAACCGCTTGTCAATTTGGAGTTCGGAGAGAGACTGTTATTCAAGACCAAGGGATTGGTGAGCAGGCTGCGGCCAGCGAATTCGTGGCGGCCTCGTTTAGCGAACTCGCTTCACTGCTCTCTCCAGAAGTCAAAGACCTCCTCGTACAATCTATCGCTATCAACTCTACTGCGTTTGAGAGCGATGAAGATGGGAAGCGTACCTTTATCGGCTCTAAGACTGAAACCGCCTTGCTCTCATTCGCAAAGGAGCATTTGGGGATAAGGCCGATCAGTGAGGAGCGCGCAAACGCCACTATCGTTCAGATTTTCCCATTCGATTCGGGCAGAAAGTGTATGGCATCTGTGATCAGACTGTTTGATGGCACCTACCGCGTGTACGTGAAAGGGGCTCCAGAGGTTTTGCTGGACAAGTGTACGCAGATCATTGCGGACACTACAGGGCCTGTCAAAAGCATCAAATTAACGAAGGGGAACCGCCATTCGTTAGCCAGTCTCATTGACAAGTATGCGAGCAACTCACTCCGAACGCTTGGCATCGTTTATCGTGATCTCGAATATTGGCCGCCATATGGGGCAAGGACCTATGAAGATGATTCGAGGGAAGCTGTGTTTGAGGATATTTTCGAAGAGATGGTGTTTCTTGGTATTGTCGGCATCCAGGATCCACTTAGGCCAGGCGTCAAGGAAGCGGTTGAACGTTGTCAGCAAGCTGGTGTGTTTGTGAGGATGGTTACGGGCGATAACAGAGGGACAGCAAAAGCTATCGCGGAGGAGTGTGGCATTTACACCGATGGAATTGTTCTAGAAGGGCCTGAATTTCGAAAACTTTCTAGGATGGAGATGAATCGGACACTCCCGAATTTGCAAGTGCTTGCTCGATCCAGCCCCGAAGACAAAAGAATACTCGTGAAAAGGCTCAAGGAGCTAGGTAATATTGTGGCTGTTACTGGCGATGGCACAAATGATGGACCAGCGTTAAGGGCCGCTGACGTCGGGTTTTCAATGGGTGTTTCTGGTACTGAAGTTGCCAAAGAGGCCTCGTCAATCATTCTTATGGACGACAACTTCTCTTCTATCGTCAAGGCTTTGGAATGGGGCAGAGCAGTCAATGATTCAGTGAAGAAGTTCTTGCAGGTGAGTTTCTCCTTATCGGAAATTCTGTCCTTCTAGCTAACACTGCCATTTATCTAGTTCCAACTTACTGTTAATATCACAGCAGTGGGGATTACACTCGTATCAGCAATAACGGACCCGAACGAAGAACCGATCCTTACTCCAGTTCAATTGCTCTGGTATGTGGACTTCTCGGAGCACAGTTTCCTCCTTTGGATGTCTTGCGAATGATTTACTTCTGGACAGGTCTTGAGAGTAGACGACTCACAAGACATTGCTTCAGCTCTCAACTCTTCCTTATTAGCTATGCTAACTCCGAGATTTTGACAGGGTAAATCTTATCATGGACACATTCGCAGCTCTAGCCCTCGCTACGGATCCGCCGACTCCAAGCGTTCTTGACAGAAAACCAGACCCAAAATCGGCACGTTTGATCACGTTGAACATGTGGAAGATGATTATCGGGCAATCTATCTATCAATTAATTGTAACTCTAGTCCTCGATTCTAGAGGGAATGAAATACTGGGTTATAAGACTGAGTTCGAGAAGAGCCGGCTAGAGACATTGATTTTCAACGTATATGTCTGGATGCAGATTTTTAATCAGCTAAAGTAAGTGTGGTATTCAACCCTTTCGAAAATACTCAGGCTTATAACTTTAGCAACCGCCGTCTTGATAACAAGTTCAACATCTTCGAAGGCATTACCCGGAACTGGTTCTTCATTGGCATCAATATCATCACGATCTGCGGACAGGTGATCATTGTGTTTGTTGGTTCAAGTGCCTTATCTACCGTCCGTCTCGATAGCACTCAATGGGGCATATCCCTCCTCCTCGGAGCACTCTCACTCCCTATTGCAATGCTTATCCGTCTCATTCCCGACGACTTCATCCGAAAGTTGTACCCCACCAACATACTTGGCAAAAGTCAAGCGCCTCCTCCCCCCAGAGCCTTCCGAGACAACCGTTTCGAATGGAACGACACCATCAAGGATGTCCGTGACGAGCTCACCTTCTTCAAGCACATCCATGGTGGCCGTTTCGGCGCTATTAGGCACACGTTGCAACGTGCAAGGTCTCCTAGTCATAGTTTGGCGCGGTCGAGATCCAACTCGGCGCTCGGACCTGCTTCGGTCATGGCCGGGATCATTGCGGGAAGCATTGCCGGATGGTCGCCTATCGAGAGGGACGCTGCGGATGACGAGAATACTAGACTTCTTAGCTGATGCTGGAGGTCTAGTTTTGAGACTTACAATATTTAGACATTAGAATAGCATTTGCATAAATTAATGAGCAAAAGATTAATATACCATGACTTCTGAATCAAAAGGTTTATATAACACGAGTCTCTTATTAAAGACTTTAATACTATTATTACCCCGCTATCACCATAAGCTCACTGCTGTCGTTATCGCCCTAATTATAAAGCATTTGTAATATCGTCTTGACCGTAGGCTCGTAGGCTCGTGAGGAGTATTTACTGTATTTTGAAAGAAGTTTTAAGCGTGATGTATTCGTAGATTCCCTCTATTTGATGCTACCATCAACTCTTATTATAGCCTTACTCTATAAGCTCTACGAATTCCCGATTGTAGGAGATTACTTCCCCTCGCTCGGCGGTCTTTTCAAGGTAGTTCGTAACACCTCTACAAAGCACAAATTTAGCTTTAAAGTATTATATACAAAGACAAGAAACGCGCCCGGTATAAGTGCAATAACAAGGACTGCCCGTGGAGTGTAGTAGCTTACTTGAATCGAGAGAATAAGAACGAGGTTATTATCGATATCGTGGACTCCGCCTATACATGTCACATGTGTTAGTAACGCCATTGCAAAGAGAGGTGCCCTTAACTATTAATAATAGGTATAAAAGGTCATTGCTCATTGCCCGCTATATAGCCTCCGTATTATTATTTTACGTGTGAATAGCGAGGGCAATTTGTTACGACATGCAAGAGGCCATACGATTAGGGGTAGTGTCGACGACGAGGTGCAAATAGTTACAATTGGGAGCACCGATAAGGTGCGGGGTTACTGTTCTTATCTATATTACATACATCTTACGAATGGTATTTAAATTTTTTCATATAAAAACCGTGGCATATTGATCCTTCGCCCTAAATTAATTCGAAGATCCAGATCGTTTTGCCTACATTGAGATGCGAGATGTGCCTGTTCGCATTCAGGAAAATTTACTTTTCCGAAGCTTTTGCTCGTTTGCCAACGAGAACCTTCGATGAACTGACTCTCTCCTTGGCTCCCGTGGCATTCCATTTTGCAAACCCCTTTTTGCCCGTTCCACCATCCTGCGTGACGCGTTCCCTCATGATTGAAAACTCAAATTCCTAGATGTCTAACATACACAAATGCAACGCTCCAAGGCCATCTTCTATGCAAAACAAGATGTAATTTCTGGTTGCCTTTGCTATGATACTAGGGTATCGACGATGTCTGGATGGACAAAGAATGCTATGGCAATGATAAAGTAACTAGATTACAGTCTTCGTTAAATTGCATTGTAGAGGGAAAGAGAGTTACTTACGTGCCAAGCAACAGAAAACCCTCAAAGTAGTTGCTCCGTCCGTCTCGAACCAGGCAGCTCACCACTATAACCGACATAGAAAGTACTGTCGTCTGGAATGTATCGAATTGTAACGACATTGGCTTTCCAATGATCCAGCCCAAGATGACTAAAAATGGAGTAACGAAAAGGGCAATTTGTAAAGTGCTCCCTACAATCAACCCCAGCGCGAAATCGATATTCTTCTTCCGTGCCTGGTTGACTGCTGCGACGAACTCGCCCGCATTGCCTACAATTGGAACGAGGATGAGGCCGATGAATGCCCTGCTCACCCCCAGTTCCTCAACGGATCCGTCGACACTGTCTATAAGATAATCTGAGCAGACTGAAACACCGATAGTAGAGAAGACAAGAACAAGGCCAGCAGCCCAAGGATCAAGTTCGCAGCCTTCTTCCTCCTCTGCCTGGTTAGACTCAGCAAAAATATCAGCATGAGTCTTGAGTTGGAAAAAGAGATATAAACAGTAGAAGATAAGAAGAATGATAGCCGCTATGTGGGACAAGGTCAAGATGTAGGGAGCCGGTTCCAAGTGGGGTCCCAAATTGTGGGACCGCAGGTTGGCAAAGTAGCTGGCTGACGGAATGACGAGAGATGCTGATGCAACGATCATCAATGAAGACATGATGGAGGTCAAGTCTACGTTGAATTTCACTTCCTCCTCCTTATAGCCGGCGACGAAAAGGGAGCTACCCAGGATCTGGATGACGGTTAAAAATGAGACGGACGGGTCAGACAGACGATGGAGATCTTACCAGTAGAATTCCTGATAGGATACTGCCCACCATACTTGACTGCACAATTCGGAATTCTCCTTGGCTCAAGGCAGTGATGCCGACCTAGAGAAACCCATAGAGTCAACACGTAAGGCTCACTAGCGTGGTACAGGCACGGCTTACAATCATTTCTACGGCGTTACCAAAGGCTGCCATGAGCAATCCTCCAATCACTTGTCCTGTACTTGCTGACAGCTGCTCTGTTGACCAGGACAGCAGCTCGGCGAGCGGAAACATGGCAAAAAAGCTAAGGGCAAAAATAGCCACGGGATTCCATTCTCGGGCTGCAGCGACCATAGAGAGGGGGATGAAAGCCAGCAGAAGATTTGCCTTAGAGCAATAAAGCGTCGCCTTTGTGGTATGATAAATATAGCGCGGGACTCGGAGCCAGACTTGAGGGTAGGCAGGGTAGCTGGTCGCTTCTTCAATCAAGGCAGTGTTTCCGCTCTCTGGAGGCGCTGGGGAGCCGCCAGGAGACACGTCCCGGCTTTGTGGTGCCATAGTACCTGGAGTACGTTCACGGGATCTAAAGCTAGGTAAAATCGATGACATTGAAACGTTATAGGTCAGCAATTGACAAACGTCGCATGTTCGATTCGAGATGTTGGCACGATGCAGCACGTGGAGATGTGTGCGGCGGTTGTCACTAGGTACTGCAGGAGGCTGCGGCTGCCTTCGGATAAATAGTATTTCCGAGTTCCCATGTCAACCACACCAAGAACCTCGCACCGTCCCGCCTTGAGCCTCAACAGTGATCCGTAGATTCCCCAGTCCCGCCATTCCCGTGCCAATTCAACTATACGCCAAGTGTCCAGCTCGCGAATCGACGAGCCTCGTCGCGAGGGCAAACAGCCACTCCAATGTCGGATCAACCAGCCGACCTGAACATCGACATACATCTACGCGACGGAGGGCGACCAGCAGAACCCTTCAGGTGGCATATCTCACAAGCAATAGGGAGGGCGCTTTTCGGCAGCTACACAAATGTGCTCTTGGTCTTCGTGCCAATTGGCATAGCTGCTGGGACTTTCGGCTGGCCTGCGGAAGCAGTCTTCGTTCTCAATTTTCTGGCTATAATTCCGCTGGCTCCCGTGATAACTTTTTCCATCGACAAACTGTCGCCAAGTGTAGGGCACGCATTTGGAGAACTTATAAAGCCAACTTCGAGCAATGCGGTTGAGATGATTGTAAGATGCCTCTATCCAAATACTGTGGTTTGGTTTGCCTTGTTCTGACAAGCTTGTCTTCCTCGAAGGTTGGCATTGTTGCTGTGAGCCGCGGACAGCCCCTGGTTGCTCGGTCGAGTTTGCTAGGGAGCATTCTAGCCTATGCTCTTTTGGTAAGGCTCCCTCGCTCCGCTTTTAGATACCTTTCTAACTGAAGTACTCCAAGGTTTTGGGTAGCAGTTTTTTCATAGCAGGCTACGACAAAAAGAAGCTCACGTTCGATAAAACTATGACGAACACTCTGTCGTCTTTGATGATGACTGTATCTTTCTCTCTGATTGTTCCAACGGTCATGTCTGTTACCTCCGATGGTCCTGATTCCCAGACCGACAGCGACGCTCGAATCCTTTCGCATGCCATCTCCATCACGCTGCTCGTCGTCTTCGTCATATACCTCAATTTTCGAGCATGGTTCCTAGACCTAAACCATCAAAACGACCACGATTCTGCACAAGAAAACCACCAAAGCGATCCTAGAGCAGATATGACATTCACCCTTAGCCTCCATGCTACCAGCTGCATTCTGCTCTGCACCCTGCTGTGTACTATTCTATGCGCGTTCCACCTCGTCGGAAGTATTGACGGCTTGAGCAAAGCCCTAGATATCAACAAAACATTCATCAGCTTGATCCTCATACCTCCTATCGGCTATTCTGCCAGGGCTTTCACTATAACAACCATGGCTAGAAGATCCCAGATGGACCTTGTTATGAGATCCATTATCCACAGTATTCTGCAAATCACAATGTTCATCCTTCCTCTCTTGGTTCTTCTTGGCTGGCTTCTCAAGCAGCCCCTTACTCTTGATTTTAACGTTTTTGAAGCAACGATTTTCTTCCTCACTTTGATTGTAATGAGTTCTACAATCCAGGATGGGAAGTCTAATTATTTTGACGGGATTATGTTGGTAGGAACGTAAGTACTCCGTTTTAACATCCTCGAGCATAGAAAAACATAAATTGACAGTGCTTTAGGTATATCCTAATTGCTGTTGCATTTTACGTACGTCCTGACATCTGGGAAAGTTTCATTCTGTCGGGCCTGGACGGAAGGAATGTTGTAAAGTTATTTGCGGTTGGCAATCCTATTAGTGCCTGAGTTTAGTAGATGCGAAATTTTTCAAGGCAGTACCTCTATGTTCTACTCGAATCATTACCTCTATCACATCCGCGTCATGCTACCCGTGTTGTGAGAAATCGATATCAGTGAATAGAGATGATCAAGAGAAGAATGATAACGACGAACCAATGAATTGACCAATTGACCAATGTAAAAAAGCAAGAGATGTTGTTGCAAAGCCTTTTTTGTTACTTACACAGTGAAAAGAATCACCACACTCTGCACTAACATGGTGTCAAATCCATTTTTCAGTACATTCAAAAGGCAAGGCCCCCTGCTGCTATATGTCGTCGCGCAAAAAGAAAGCAACAGCAATCACGGTGTACCTATAACAAGTCATTAATTGTCGACTTACGTCGGTACGCAAGGCAGGAGTGCTTACAATGCCACCAATAGCAGACCATGCATATAAGTGTATTTTCCATTCTGAAGCAAATGGTTGACTAACAGGATAGCCAAAAACAGTATGACAGTCTGGAAGGTCTCGAAGTTCAAGGTCATCGGTTGATGGACTAGCCAACCTAGAATCACCAGAGAGGGAATAACAAACAACGCGATTTGCAAGATGCTACCGACGATTACCCCGACGGCGAAGTCGATTCTGCCGCTCCGGGATGATCCTACTACGGTAGCACATTCTGGAGCATTGCTTGCGATGGGGATGAGGATTGTGGCGATGAAGGTTCTGCTGATGTGCGTGGCTTCAGATGTTGCGTCGATGTTGTCGAGGAGGAAGTGTGTGCAAAACATAATGCCAGCTCCGGAACAGATGAGGGCAGTAAAAGTGGTAAGAAGGCTGTTTATTGAGGGCACTTCCTGTTCTGCTTCCTGTTCTGTGTCCTGCTCCGTTCCCGGTTGTGTGTCCTGCTCTCTGTCCTGCCGTGTGTCTAGCCAAGTTCCCCGCCGAGTTACCGGTGAAGTCACGCCACTGTCGCTTCCACCATGCTCTCTGTCCCGCCGTGTGTCTAACCAGGTTCCCCGTCGAGCTGTCGGCGTTATAGGCCCGTTAATGTCGCCTCCGCCGATGTGCGCAGCGCTTTCGTCTGCCTGGCCCTCGAAGAGTTCCTTGTGGCTCACAAACTCGAAATAAAGGTACGCAACATAGAGCACAAGTAAAACGACGGCGGTACCACGAGAAAAACCCAAAATCTGCCTCCCGATGTCGTCTGGTTTCGAGGTCCCAAATGTAGAGTATAACGCCGTCGGAATGATGAGAGCCACAGCTGTAATGATCATCAACGAAGATAAGGCGCCAGACACGGTTTTATTGAGGTCAAGGATAGGTGCTCGCCACGCGGCAAAGAAAAAGCAGCTACCAAGAACCTAAACTTCTGGTCAACACAGGATTGGAGGAGGATGCATGGGGACTAACGAAAAGAATATCCGATAAAATGCTTCCTAGCATGACAGACTGGGCGAATTTTGTATCTCCATGGACGACGGCCAGGATACCGACCTATATAAATTATGATCAGCCTCAGGAAAACTCGGGGGAGGGGGAAGTGTAATATTACAATCAATTCCACGGCGTTCCCAAAGGTCGCATTAATCAATGCCCCCAGCAAGTCTCCCAGCGCATCTGAGAGCTTGTCTGATGTGTCCGACACTGCTGCCGAGAGAGGGATGATGGCTAAAAAGTTGACGATTGAAGTCAATATCGAGTTCCAGTGGAGGGCTCCGGAGATGAGGCCAAGCGGCGCGAAGATCCAGAGAACATCTATGCTGATGAGCTGTGGGGCCGTCCTCCTTGCTACATGATAAACACACAATAGATGTTGGAACCAGACCGGCCTCTTAGTACTGTTATTTGGGCAACGTGGAGGTTCGCTGTGGTCGGGGGTCAGTAAAGGTACAGCCTCGTCTTCGTCCGCTGGTCGGCTTCCTCCGTTGGTATTCATCATGATCGCACAACTCGGGCGTGGGTTTCTTGTTGAAATTGGTCCCTGCTCGTCGTGTGGGGTTGTGAAGCCCATGGATTGCGAACTGAAGCGGCGAAGTTAATTTTGCGCATCACCAACTCCAGCCTCTTGAAGGTGTGGGATAATGTTGTTCCAAGCCGAGTGACACTTTGCAGCGCTTGGTGTGGACCCCCGGCAGATGCCACGCGAGAACGCTGGCGACCTCGTGATTTTCATCTTTGACCTCACTGCGATATTCGCGCTCAAAGCATATAACTAGGTACATCAATTCTGCAATCCACATGTTGAGGGACGATTAAATTTACTCAATGGAGACGAGCTTAACTACGAGTAAACCCACCGGCAAACCGAGTAACATCTTCCTATATCTGGCTGTCGAACACCAGGTAAGCTGAGAAAAGAAAGAGCACGATCAAAATTGTGCAGACGGCAATTTTAGAGGATGGCTATTATATCTGCACTACGAATAGAGTGGCCACATGCCCCAGGGGGATTCTTTCGTGTGCCAAGTCAACACTGACTCCATCAACACCACCAGCAAACTTCTCCAGCATGTACGAAGAGAAGAAGTTGTCATTCACGAAAAGACCGCTTGGAGTCCGGTTGTGAGTCAGAAGCTGCAAGAATAATATCGAGGCTCATGACGAAAGCCCTTTCGTGGTATGTCGTAGTTAGGTTATTTGGCATTGAATCAGCCAGTCTGTCAAGTGAGTAGAGTAAAGACTGTAAATTAGAGTAACGCTGTTTACTTTACTTTACTCAACGATTTACACAACATACTCTACTCAATTGCTCTTAAGTTATGACTTAAGTAACTTGAAGTAATGCTAATAGTATATTACGTATAGTATATATATTAAGGGGAAAGTGTTTAATTAAAGCTTAATAAAGGGTTGCATTAGCTAAATAAAGTAACTTCAAAGCAATAAAATATTTAATTAAGCTTAAAAGCATGTCATATTGTTATATAAGGAGAATAAATATTTTTCAACTGAATAAAATATAAAAATTTATTTTTAAATTTATAAATTTATAATTTTTATTTATTTAAATGAATATAATAATTCGGAGTAAAAATAAAGCTAGATATCGGGCTTTGGGTAGTGATTTATATACGGCGCATGGCTTTCGCCGACTAAGTGTGGGCTCACCAGGCCCCTTATTTGAGCGCACGGGCTATTTCGAGTGTTGGCTAACTACTAGCGGAAGCTTGCTGAATATTTATTTTTAGATTGAGATGTTGTGCTTGAATCGAAGGCTGAAACAGATTCTCTTCATGAGCCTCACTAGATTCTGCTCCTTCGCTATCCTCAGCAAAACTGCTTCGCGACTCCTATTATCATCCTTTCGCCCTCCACAACAAATAGGCATGACACGATCGAAGCAATGGAGCTAGAAGACGGCTTACCCGACGAACCGCCAAAGATATTGAAGATTTCAGAACAAGAAACCGACGTCGAATCCCCCCCGACGCTTTCATCGATCTCCGGCTGTGCTGCCTCCGAAGCAATAAAATTA
>Ga0302325_10031806_pt1 | contig 10846 bp, 10 predicted proteins | sample Palsa_T0_2_FD_201948 | JGI IMG/M metagenome (GOLD analysis project Ga0302325, IMG submission 201948) | Peat permafrost microbial communities from Stordalen Mire near Abisko, Sweden - Palsa_T0_2 | ecosystem: Environmental > Terrestrial > Soil > Palsa > Peat permafrost | place: Sweden: Abisko... | reverse complement strand
GCTGGCCGCGATTGACGAGACCCTTGATCTCTTCGAGTTCCTGTAGTTCGGCTACTGACATCTGGTTCCGTTTCCGTCGAAATGCGTCGCCCGCTGGATCCGAGCGACGTTGAGGACCTGACCGCGCGGCCCCGCCTCACGGCGCACGCCCGCTACTCAACCATACCTATCAAATTATAGATACTTTACTTTCTGAAGTCAAGAGGCCGGCGGTCTCGCGGCGATCGTCTGACTCGGCGCCGCACGGCGGCGTTCTCCTCTATTACGTCAAACGAAGCCTCCCGTTTCAAGTCGCGGCGAAATTTCCTCGCGATTTGCTGTCTACCCGTCTATGGACTGGCCCTCACGGCCGCCTGAGGGGCCGCGAAGAGGGCCTCGAGCGAGGCCGGTGTCCCGGAACGACCTCAGGGGGTACGTTTGGGACACCGGCCTCCCGCGACCGGCTCTGCGACACCGCGACCGGCCTTGCGCGACCGGCCGACCGACACCGGCCTCCCGGACCGTCTCCGGCTGGCGCCGCCGGCGATAGTGCGCGATGATGGGTTGCGTATGAGCGACGAGCGTCCCTCGGAGGTCCTCGGCGGGCTCCCCCGCACACGACCGCACCGCCGCAGCGAGAAGCGGGTGACCCCTCCAAAGGCGGCCGCGGCAAAGCCGGAGCAGATGCCCCCGGCCAAGCGCCCCACCGCCCCCGTGCGCCCCGCGCGCGCCGCGCGCACCCCCACCGCGGCGCCCGGCTCGACCAAGCTCGCGACGCCGAGCGCTCCGCGGGCCCGCCAGCCCGCCCAGCCTCCTGGCACCCCGGCGCCGAACACTCGAGGCCGGCCGGCCCCGGCGGGCCGCGGCGATCTCATCGGCTCCGCCGTCCAGATGACCGCCGAGCTTGCGGAGATCGGAATCTCGGCGGGCGCGCGGGCCCTCAAAGGCGTCGTGGCGCGCCTTCCGCGCCCGTAAGCGACCGCGATCCGGCGCGCGGCGGCCCCGCGGCGCACGATGCCGCCCGGGTTGCGCGCGGGAGATAACTCGAGGAGGCAAAGTTTCGTATACTCCCGCCTCCTTCAATGGCCGAGCGGTCGCCCGTCAGCGGGCGGCCGGCGGGGGAACCACTTGTAGGCCGTCAGGCTTACAGGGGCGAATCGGTCCGATCTCGGACCGTAGCGCCATCCCAGCGCGAGCCCGTCAGCTCACCTCGTAGGCCGCAACCGAGCAGGAAACGAAATCTACGTGAGTCGACGCGCCAAAGCGAAGCTGCTGGCCATGCTCTTTGCGAGCCCGCTGGTCGCCGCGCCCCCGGTCTGGGCCTCCCCGGAAGCATCGGGTGGGACGTCCCCCGGTGGCGGGGCGTCCGCAGGGCCTGCGCCCGTCATCCCGGGAGGCCCGACGACCGGCGGCGCATCTCCCGGCTCGGGGACGGCGGCGCCGACCGCAAGCACGGTGGCGACCGCCACGGGCGACGGGATCACCGTCACCACGAATGTCTCGGCCCTGCTCGGTCGCGCGCTGACCTTCACGGGCACGACGACCGCGTCCAGCGCTGGTGCCACCGTCGTGGTCCAGCGCCTCGACTCCAAGCTCGGGTGGGTCAGCGTCGCCACCGGAACCGTCACCAGCGGCGGCGACTTCTCCGTTCCGTGGCGGACCAACTACGCCGGGCGGATGACGATGCGCACGGTCTTCGAGCAGACGGCACTCGCCAGCCAGGTGGGCGAGTCCGCGCCGACCCTGGAGATCACCGTCTACCGACCGGGACTGGCGACCTTCTACGGCAAGGGCTTCTTCGGGCAGAAGACGGCGTGCGGGCAGATCCTCAGGCGGAGCACGCTCGGCGTCGCCAGCCGCACCCTGAAGTGCGGGACACCGGTGCAGGTCTACTACCACGGGCGGACCATCGTGGTGCCTGTGATCGACCGCGGGCCCTACGCCAACGACGCCACCTGGGACCTCACGCAAGCGACCGCTCAGGCGCTGGGCATCTCCGGCACCGAGACCGTCGGCGCTATGCCGGTCTGACCGACCACTCAGCCTGAGATCGACGGGCCGTCGTCGGCGGAACCGTCATCATGATTGGGCGCCTCCGCAGTCGGCAGCCCGGCTGAGACCGCAGCGAAAGTCCACTCGTCGGCGGCATCGATGAGGCCGGCGGCGTCGTGTGCGTCCTCCCCGAGGACCGCGATTCCGATCCCCACGGTGAGCGGCGCCCCGCGCCACGGCTCTGCCTCCTGCACGGCGGTGGCGATCCTCGAGCCCAGGGCCCGCGCACCGGTGCGTCCGGTCGTGCGGGCGATGATCCATGCCCGGCTCTCAGTCTCGCAGGCAAGGAGGTCCTCGCGCCGCAGCGCGCTCCGCACGGCCTGGGCAAAGCGGCCGAAGGTCTCGCTCGCGACGTGGATGGGCTCTACCGCCACGACGCGGTCGGCGTCGCTGAGCTCAGCGAGGAGCAGAGCGAGCTTCGCCCCCGACCGCTGCGCGCGGGCGACCTCGTCCTCGAGCGCGCCGCGCCACAGCGAGTCCGCGGTCACCGGCATCGGGGCGTCCAGCGACGCGTCCGATCCCGGTTCGCCATGCACCGCCGCGCGCGAGAAGGCGAAGTCCACCACATCGCCGTCCCGGGGCGCAGGATCCACCGCCGTGAGCCCGTGCTCGTCCCCGCCGGAGGCCCGATCGGCCTCGCCGACCTCGCGGACGTGAGCCACGGCACTCGGGCCCTGGACGGCGGGGGCGACCTCGGTCGCGCCGAAGCGCCGCAGCACCGCGCCGCGCACGAGCTCGGTGACGAGCGCGAGTCGCTCGGAGAGCGCCTCGATCAGGTCCGCGTCGGGCCGCACCAGCTCCTCGCGCAGCGCGCTCCAGACCACCGCCCTGAGGGCGTCGACCGCTCGCACGCTGGGCTCGGCCTGGGACGTCCCGGCCAGCTCGCCGGCGCGCGACGCGAGCCGCTCGAGCGCTCCCCCGGGCTCGAGTCGCCGCAGATCGTCATCGTCGGCGAGCGCCCGCACGATGGCATCGCACAGCCTCGGCCCGTCCCGTACCACGTCGGTGGCGAGGATCGCCGGCGCGTCCTCGAGCTCGCGCTCCTCGACCAGGGCGAGCAGCCAGCCCTTGGTCAGATCCTCGGCGCGCGCGAGCAGAGCATCGACCGGCGTATCAGCCACCGGCCGTGAGGGAATCCGCCGCGGGACACCAGCATGAAGAGTCACTGCGGTGCTTCTATCACGTATCGCGGCGTCTACCCCCCGAAATTCTATGCACAATGCGACGATGACATCTGAGCCGCTCCGCGTGGCCGAGGCCCGCGCGCAGATCCTGGCGGCGACCGATCCCTTGGAAGCGGAGCTCGTGCCGCTCGACGATGCGCTGGACCGGGTCCTCGCGCGAGACCTCCTCGCGGCCGGCGACGTACCGCCCTTCGCCTCGGCCGCGATGGATGGCTACACCGTCCTTGCCGGCCCGGCCGAGCGGATCCTGCACGTGATCGGCGAGACGCGGGCCGGAGTGCCCACCGAGCTCACGATCGGCGATCACGATGCGATTCGGACCTCGACGGGCGCCGCGCTGCCCGCCGGCGCCGACGCCGTTGTCCGGCAGGAGCAGGTGCAAGCCGACGGCGACAGGGTCACTCTGCGCGTGGGCGTCGCCGTCGGCGACGACGTCCGCCAGCGCGGCGAGGACCTGACCGCCGGGGCGCTGGTGCTCGCGCGGGGAACGCGGCTCGGTGCCGCGGAGCTCGCGGGGGCGGTCGCCGCCGGCGCCGGCGCGCTCTGGTGCGCCCGGCGTCCCCGAGTGGCGATCGTGTGCACCGGGACCGAGCTGCGTGCCCCCGCGGAGCCCCTGGGACCGGGGGAGATCCACAACGCCAACGCGGTGACCCTACGCGCCCTCGCCACGCGCTGGGGCGCTGTGGCCGGCCCGGCCGTGCGCGTGACGGACGATCGCGCGGAGATCGAGGCTGCGCTCGCGGACGCGCTCGCACGCGCCGATGTCGTGGTCGTCACCGGCGGGGTCTCGGTCGGCCCCCACGACCACGTCAAGCCCGCCCTCGACGCGCTCGGCGTCCGCCAATCCTTCTGGGGAGTCAGGATGCAGCCGGGCAAACCCACATGGTTCGGCACCTACGCCGCCCCGGGGACGCGAAGCCTCCTCAGTTTCGGCCTCCCCGGCAACCCGGTCGCCGCCTTCGTTGCCTTCACCCTGTTCGTCGCCCCCGCGCTCGGAGCCCTTCAGGGAGCGAGCACCGGCGCCGAGATGGTGGCCGAGCTCGGCACGCGCTTCAAACGCAATCCGGCCCGGGAGCAGGCCATCACCGTCCGCCTCGAGCGCGTGGACGCTCGTGCCATCGCCGTCCCCAACGGACCCCAGGGGTCGAACCTGATCAGCTCGCTGCTCGGAGCCGACGCGCTCGCCATGATCCCTGCCGGTACCGGCGAGCTCGAGGCCGGCTCGCCGGTCAGGCTGGTCGCCCTGACGCCCTGACGCGTTGACGCGTTGACGCGTTGACGCGTTGACGCGGACGGTCTGTGTACCGGTAAGAATGATCTACGTGTTCGCACCCCTGTTCGCCGTCGTCGCCGCGCTCACCGCCGTCGCGGCACTCGCCCGCCGCCGACGGGCCGGCAGCCGCCCGGCGCGCGCGGTGATCCTCTCCCCGCGCCAGTCGACGGTGATCGCCAAGGACGGCGCCGTGCGCTCGGTCCAGAGCGCCGAGGTGACGATGGCCGCAGCCGAGCTCGACCGCCTGTGGTCGCCGACGGGCCTCGAGGACCTGGCGCGCACGTACTGGCGGTTCCTTTCGCGCGTGACCCTGGGGCTGATCCGGGTTGTCTACGGGAACGACGAGCGCGCGGTCGTCCTGCTCGCTCGACCGCTGACGCTCCTGCGCTTCGACGCCCCCGAGTACGTCACCGAAGCCGACCACGGAAGCGTCCGGTGGCGGATCCGCGATGGCCTGCTGGTAGCGCGCTCCGGGCGTGGTTCGGGATTCCTCGCCCTCGACGTGCGCCGACGGCCGGCGGAAACCCCCGATCAGGCGACGCTACGGATCGAGGTCGAGGTCGCGAACTTCTATCCCGCGATCGCCTCTGGCCTGAGCGAACTGGTCTACGAGGCGACCCAGTCGAACATCCACGTGCTCGTCACGCACGCCTTCCTGCGCTCGCTCGCCAAGCTCGACCTGGCCGAGTCGAAGGTACGGCGCTTTCCTCAGCCGTAACGGACGCCGGTGAGGGTGCGCAGCTTGGTGCGGTCATGACGCCCGATCACCCGCCGCACGGTTCCCGAGCGCGAGCGCATGACGATCGACTCGGTGGTCGCGTAGTCCGCGTGGTAGCGGACGCCCTGGAGCACGTCGCCGTCGGTTACGCCGGTGGCCGAGAAGAAGGCATCGTTGCCGGCGACGAGGTCGTCGGCCGTGAGCACCCGCTCGAGGTCGTAACCGGCCTCGAGCGCGGCCGTGCGTTCCTCGTCGCTGCGCGGATGCAGCCGGCCGAGGACGCCGCCGCCCGTGCACTTGACTGCGGCGGCGGTGATCACGCCCTCGGGCGTCCCGCCGATCCCCCAGAGCAGATCGACCGGAGAGTTCTCGCTCACCGCGAGCATCCCCGCCGCCACGTCGCCGTCGAGGATGAGGCGCACGCGGGCACCCGCGTCGCGCACCTCGCGCATCGCCTCGTGGTTGCGCTCGCGGTCGAGCATCATCACCACCAGGTCGCGGATGTCGGTCTTCTTGCGTTCGGCAATCAGCGCCAGGGTCTCGGACAGGGGGCGGTCGAGGTCGAGGAGGTCGGCGATCTGCGATCCCCCGACGATCTTCTGCATGTAGAAACAGGGGCCCGGATCGAACATCGAGCCGCGCTCGGAGAGGGCGATCACGGCGATCGCGTTGGGCATTCCCTGAGCGGTGAGCCGGGTGCCCTCGAGCGGGTCGACGGCGATGTCGACCTGCGGGGGCGAGCCGTCGCCGATCTTCTCTCCGTTGTAGAGCATCGGTGCCGAGTCCTTGACCCCCTCGCCGATCACGACGATGCCGTCCATGGGAACCGAGTCGAGCATGTAGCGCATCGCGTCGACGGCTGCCTGGTCGGCGCCTTCCTTGTCGCCGCGACCGACCATGCGGGCCGCCGCCAGGGCGCCCGCTTCGGTGACGCGCACGAGCTCGAGCGCGAGGTTCCGGTCCGGTCGAGCCGGCCCGCCTTGCTCGGTCACAGCACGCCGGGTGGCTTACGTCGCCGACCGCCCGACTCTTGCGAGCGGACGAGTGCGCCGATGAGGATTAGTAGACCGCCGAACATGGCCAGGAACCAGCCGTAGCTTATATGGATCTCGCCCGAGGGGCTCCCCGGCTTGTCGATAAAGCCGAGGAACAAGGTGAGCACGAGCGCGATGAGCGAGCACACGGCCGTGAGCTCCCCGCGCGGCCACGACAGGGCGTGGCCGCGGATGACGATGTAGGCGAGCACCACGGGGGCGATCGCCGTGACCACGATGATGACGCTGAGCACCCCGAGCGAGGTCCACCCCGAGCACGAGCCGTCAGGGCCCTTGCAGCTGTGCAGCGATGCGTACTGGTCGCTGAGCGTGTACCAGGTGAGGAACAGTGAGATCGTGAGGATGAGCCCCCCGATGACCGCCAGCGCCTCTCCCCTGTCCAGCCTGTCGAACTTCATGGCTGGGGGGAGCCTATCCGGAATTGCAGGATGATCTACCCGTGGAATTCAGGCGCCTGCTCCCCGATCCGGCGACGGTCGATCTCCTCGCGCTTCTGGACGAGCTCCGCTTCGCCGACCGGGCGGGCGAAGAGCGCCCCTTCCTGGCCGCCAACTTCGTCGCCAGCGCCGACGGCAGGGTGACGGTCCAGGGGCGGTCCGGCGCCCTCGGCGACGACGGCGACCACGAGGTCTTCCACGGCCTCAGGGAGCAGGTCGACGCGGTCCTGGCGGGGACCGGAACGCTTCGCGCCGAGCACTACGGCCGGCTCGTTCGGACCCCCGAGCGGGTCGAGCGCCGCGTCGCGCGGGGCCTCGCGCCCACGCCGCTGCTGTGCGTCATCACCCGCACGGGCGCGCTGCCCGACGACATCCCCCTGCTCCACGATCCCGAGTCGGGCGTGATCGTCTACACCGGCGCGCCGGTGCAAATCAGCGCCGAGGCCGAGATCGAAATCGTCCGTATCGACCCGGCCGAGCTCACGCCGCAGACCGTGCTGCGCCACCTGCGCGCCGAGCGCGCCGTCCGCTCGGTGCTGTGCGAGGGGGGCCCGACGCTGTTCGGCGCCCTCGTCCACGCGGGCGTGGTCGACGAGCTCTTCCTGACCTTCGCCCCGAAGCTCACCGGCGGCGGGACGGGGCCGGCGCTGACCGCCGGGCCGGAACTCCCCGAGCCGGCCGGGCTCGCCCTCGAATGGGTCCTCGAGCGGAGCGGATCGCTGTTCCTGCGCTACCACCTGCCATGAGGATTGAACCGTCGGCCCGCCGCCGTCGTAACAGTTTCGTTTGCCGAAACCTCTGGCATGGAACACTTGTCCCCAATGCGTGGCCACGCTCTAGCGCCGACCGTACTCTCGGCTGACGATGCGGTTGCAGCCCTGACCGAGGCCCGCGAGCGGACGCTGGCGCTGGTCGAGTCGGTCGGCGACGCGGACCTCGAGCGCGTGCACTCGCCGCTCATGAGCCCGCTCGTATGGGATCTCGGCCACATCGCCGCCTTCGAGGACCTGTGGCTCGCCCACCGCTTCGCCGGCTTGCCCCTGCTCCGCGGCGAGCTCCTCGACGTCTACGACGCGTTCGACACCCCGCGCGCCGGTCGGGGTGAGCTCCCCTTCCTGCGACCGGGGCCGGCCCGAGAGTATCTGGACGAGGTGCGGGCGCGCACGCTCGAGACGATCGCGGACCGGGGCGTCGGCGACGGTCTGCTCCATGAGCTCGTCATCCGTCACGAGCACCAGCACAACGAGACCATGCTCCAGACGCTTGCGCTCGCGCGCCTGACCGACTACCAGGCCCCGGTCCGGCGGACCGCCGCCGCGAGCGCGGACAGCACCCTGACCGGCCTCGAGCTCGTCGAGATCCCCGCGGGACCGTGCACCATCGGCGCCCCCGAATACGGCTTCGCCTACGACAACGAGCGCCCCCGGCACCGCACCGACGTGCGCGGCTTCATGCTCGGCCGTTCACCGATCGTCAACGCCACCTACCTGAACTTCGTCGAAGGGGGCGGATACGAACGGCGCGAGTGGTGGTCGGACGAGGGCTGGTCGTGGAAGGAGGAGTACGACATCACCCACCCGGGCGGCTGGACGGCGGACCTCGCCGCCGAGTGGCGCTTGGGCCAGCTCGAGCCCCTCGACCCGAATATCCCCGTCGTCCACGTCTCCTGGTTCGAGGCCGACGCCTTCGCCCGAGCTCACGGCGCCCGCCTCCCCACCGAGATCGAGTGGGAAAAGGCAGCGACCTGGGACCAGGAGACGGAAGTGGCCCTCCCCTACCCGTGGGGCGAGGATCCGCCCCAGGTGGGCGTTCACGCGAACCTCGACCTGCTCGGACCCGGTCCGGCGCCCGCCGCCGCCCACCCCGCGGGGGCATCGCCCTATGGCTGCCTGGCCATGGTCGGTGACGTCTGGGAATGGACGTCGAGCGCGTTCGGCGGCTACCCGGGATTCATCGCCCGCCCCTACCGCGAGTACTCGGAGGTCTTCTTCGGCCACGAATACCGGGTGCTGCGCGGAGGTTCGTGGGCCACCCGCGCCCGCGTCGGCACGCCCACCTTCCGCAACTGGGATCACCCCGAGCGCCGCCAGATCTTCGCCGGGCTCCGGATCGCGAGAGACCTGTGAAGTCGCTGGCCGATACCGGCTCGATCGTGATCGAGTCCTGGCTCTCCGAGGCCGAGGAGCGCAGCCTGGCCAACGACGTCCTCGACGGCCTCACGCGGCCGTTCAAGGAGCTCCCGCCCAAGCACTTCTACGACTCGCGCGGATCGGAGCTCTTCGAGCGGATCTGCGAGCTCCCCGCGTACTATCCAACGCGGGCCGAGCGCTCGATCCTCGAGGCCCGCGCGGCGGAGATCGTCACCGCCACGGGCGCGGGCGAGCTCGTCGAGCTCGGCTCCGGGGCGGCGGACAAGGCGCGCATCCTCCTCGACGCCATGGCGGAGGCCGGCACCCTGCACCGCTACGTCCCCCTCGACGTGTCCGAGGTGGTCGTGCGCGACGCGGCCTCGCAGCTCGTCGAGGAGCATCCGGAGCTTCGCGTCCACGGCGTGATCGGAGACTTCGAGCGCCATCTCGACCGCGTCCCGGGGCCGGTCGACGGCGTCCCGCGCATCGTCGCGCTGCTGGGGGGTACGGTCGGCAACTTCCCGCCCGGCACCCGCCGCCGGCTCCTGCGCTCGGTCGGGGCCCTGCTCGGACCGGAGGATCGCCTCCTGCTGGGAACCGACCTGGTCAAGGACCCGGCGGTGATCGAGGCCGCCTACGACGACCCCGAAGGCGTCACCGCCGAGTTCAACCGCAACGTGCTCCACGTCATCAACCGCGAGCTCGACGCCGACTTCACGCCCGAGCTCTTCGGCCACGTCGCCTTCTTCGACCGCCGCCACGAGTGGATCGAGATGCGGCTGCGCGCGGACCGGCCGTGCAGCGTCCTCATCGGCGGGCTCGGCCTGCGGATCGAGTTCGCTGCCGGCGAAGAGCTGCGCACCGAGATCAGCGCCAAGTTCACCCGCAAGCGCATCGAGGCCGACTACCGCGCCGCGGGCCTCGTGCTCGACCGCTGGTACACGGACGAGCACGAGCACTATGCGCTCTCGCTGGCGAGCCGCGCGGATCCCCCGCCCCCGCGGTGATCGGCGTCAGACGCTGAGCGCGAGGGGCAAGCCTGTCCGCGTGCCGGCGCTGTCGATCGCTGTGACGGCGACGCTGAGCGTATTGACCTTGCCCTGCCTGACTCTGCGTTCAAGCGTCCTCTGTGCTGCGATCGCCGGGCCCTTGATCGTTACGTTCACCGCGCCGGCGGCGCCCTTCAGCGTGATCGTCAGCTTGCTCGCGCTCACGGTCGCGGCGAAGGGCGGCCTCTGGCCGTCCGCACTGGAGACCCGCAGCCCCCGAGCCAGGCCTCTCGCGGCGAAGACCAGGCCGCCCGGCAAGCCGACGACAATCTCGTGACACCCGGGAGCGTTCAGGCCCGCGAACACCTCGAAGGTCAGTTTCGGCCTCGCCTTGGCCACTCCCGACAACGACCCCGACGAGGACGTCGGCGCCCCGGGTGAGGTGACGTAGACGAGGTGTGTTACCTCCGTGACGGCACCGAATCCCTCCGCGACCGACAAACGCACCATGTAGATACCGGGAGCCCGGTAGGTGTGGGATGGCGTCGCCCCGGCCGCCGTGCCTTTGTCGCCGAACGACCAGCTGTAGGAGCTGATCGAGCCTCCCGGGTTGGGGTCGGACGAGCTCCCGCCGTCGAAGGCGACGGGGTGGCCCGGCACCGCCACCCGAGGCGAGAAGGTGAACGCGGCAACCGGGGGCGTGACCACCTCGATCTGCTGGGTCACCGACGCGCTGAGCCCGAGACTGTCGGTCACGGTCAGCGTCACCGTATTCGTCCCCGCGGCCGTGAAGGTGTGGGACGGTGTCGCTCCTGTCCCCGTCGCTCCGTCGCCGAACGACCAGCTATAGGAGCTGATGGCGCCTCCGGCGTTCGGGTCCGACGAGCCGGAGCCGTCGAACGCCACCGTCGCCCCCAGGAGCGGATGCACGGTCGAGGCGGTGAAGGCCGCCGAGGGGGTCTCGGCGACGGTCACGACGTGGGTCTCGGTGGCGAGGTTGCCGTGGGTGTCGAGGAGGGTGAGGGTCACC
>Ga0302325_10031803_pt1 | contig 10847 bp, 8 predicted proteins | sample Palsa_T0_2_FD_201948 | JGI IMG/M metagenome (GOLD analysis project Ga0302325, IMG submission 201948) | Peat permafrost microbial communities from Stordalen Mire near Abisko, Sweden - Palsa_T0_2 | ecosystem: Environmental > Terrestrial > Soil > Palsa > Peat permafrost | place: Sweden: Abisko... | reverse complement strand
GTTCGCAAGTCCTCCACGGCGCGCCCCACGAGATCGCGATCCCCCGACGAGGCGATGACGAGCGCACGAGCCCTGAGGAGGTAGGCAGTCTCCCATCGGAGCTCGAGATCGTGAATGAGGGCGCGCGCGAGCCTGTCCCGCTTGGGCACGAAGGCGTCGAGGGCGTACCGCCTGTCGCTCGCGCCCCGAGGTTCGACGTCGAATCGGTCGAGAAGAGCGGCCGGCACGAGATGTCGGCTCAGCACGCGCCCCCAGCGAGGCTCGTAGGCCATCGCCAGCGGCCGCAAGGCGGCCAGGCCGGAGAGCGACCCTTCGCTCGGCGACCCGACGATCTCCAGGTCGCGCCAGAGGGAGACAAGGGAAGCGTCCGCGGCGAGCGCGCGGCGGGCGAGCGGGCCGTGCGCGTAGGCAGGGACGACGATGACGTCGTCGCGCAACGCACCCCGGGCGCGCGCGGCTCGCGCACGAGCGTAGAGTCGCGGCTGCGTGAGAAGGACCACCGTCCGAGGGGCAAGGCTGCCCCAGGCGACGTCGTCCCACGTCGCGCAGGCGTCGTCGGAGCGCGACCGAACGAGGGAGTCGTCGGCGACATCGACGGGCCTCGCCAGCGCGAGCAAGAGGACCATCGAGGCGCTCGCCCTGGAGAACGGCACTCGCGCCGCGGCGATGCGGCGGACGATCGCCTGCACACCGACACCCGCAAACCCACTCGTCGCGGCGAACGCGGCAAGGACGGGCGCGCCGTAGCGAGTCGGACCGAGGGGCGATCCGACCTTCGCACAGGCAAAGCCGGACGCGACGACGACGGTCAGAGCAAGGGCGACCGGGCGTGCGCGAGGAACCGTCGCTGCCAGGGCGCCGCCGACGACGCCGAGGACGATCGTCAGGCCTCCGAGCTCTGCGCGAATGAACGGGAACGGCGAGCCTCCCAGAGCGCTTCCGCGCTCACCCGACCAACCGTCGGCGAGCGACGAAGGGAGCGGAAGACCCGACCGGCGCGCGCACACGAGCGCCACGACCAGCGGCGCGGCGCCCGCGAGAAAGGCAACGCCAAGCTTGCTCTTTCCCGTGCGCCACTCGAGGAGAATGGACCGCCGGAGGGACGTCGCGGCGATGACGAGAAGGGCGAAGGAGGAGACCGCACAGACGCCGACGAGGGGCTCGTAGCCAGTCGCCAGACCGAGTGAGAAGGCGGCCGCAGGCCAGTCGGCGCGTCGGCGGTCGACCACCCTGCCACCGACGATCGCGATTGGAAGAAGGACGAGAGCCGCGCCCAGAGCGCAGCCGCCGACCCTCGCGCTCTCGGCTTGCCAGGGAAATGCGAGGAGGGCTGAAAGCGCAGCAAGGGCCGCGACGATGCTGGAGAGGCGAGTGGTTTCGGCGCACGCTCCGAGAAGGGCGCGGAGGACAACGTAGAGAATCGCTCCCGATGCCGAGGCGACGAGGGCGCCTCCGAGGGCCGCTCGCTCGGCATGCGTACCGAGAGGAAGGAGCGAAAGGATGGCACCGACCAGGGGGTCGAGCGCACCCCACGGCTGGGCGTCGAGCCCCAGCACTCGCGCGACTCCGTCGTCATGGGCCGCATCGGGTACGTTGCACGCGAGGGCCGCGGCCAGGCTCCCGGGGAGAAGCGCCGAGAGCGCGAGCATGCCCGCGTCCACACGCCCTCCATTCTCGCTCATCGCCCGCGACAGTACTGTACATTGGGGCCCCCCAATGGCCCGATTCATCGACGAACTGAAGCGAACACACCACGCTGGCGAGCTCCGTGCCGCCGACGAAGGAAAGGTCGTGGTGCTCTTCGGATGGGTGTCGAGTTACCGCGACCACGGCGGCTGCGTCTTCGTCGACGTGAGAGACCGCGAGGGCATCACCCAGCTGGTCTTCGACCCCGAGCTCCCGGGGCACGGCGAGGCCCCGAGAGCGGCATACGACGTCGCCCGTGCGCTCCGGAGCGAGTGGGTCATCGGGGTACGCGGGGTGGTCAGGAGCCGGGGTGCCAACAAGAACCCGAAGCTCGCGACCGGAGAGATCGAGGTGCACGGCATCGAGCTCACCGTCTTCAACAAGAGCGAGACCCCGCCGTTCGCGATCGCCGACGAGATCGACACCGGCGAAGAGAAGCGCCTGCAGCACCGCTACCTCGATCTGCGCCGTGCGCCGCTCCAGAAGACCTTGCGCGTGCGGCATCGCATAAGCCAGGAGACGCGTCGCTACTTCGACGACGCCGGGTTTCTCGAGCTCGAGACACCGGTCATGGTCAAGTACACACCCGGAGGCGCTCGGAACTTCCTCGTTCCGTCGCGGATGAACCCGGGCAAGTTCTATGCGCTCGCCGAGAGCCCTCAGCTCTTCAAGCAGCTCTACATGGTGGCCGGGTTCGACAGGTACTTTCAGATCGTGAAGTGCTTCCGGGACGAGGATCTTCGCGTCGACCGGCAACCCGAGTTCACGCAGATCGACGTCGAGATGTCGTTCGTCAACCAGGACGACGTCTTCCGCATCATCGAAGGCCTCGTCTTCCGCATCTGGAAAGAAGTGCTCGGCGTCGACCTCAGGGAGGCTCACCCGGACGGACGGTTCCCGCAGATGCCTTTCGAGGAGTCGATGCAGAAGTACGGCAACGACAAGCCCGACCTACGCTTCGGCATGCCGCACGTCGATCTCACGGATGACGTCGTCGAGCACGGTGGGGGGGGGGTCCCCTTCTGGAAGGCCATTGGCGACAAGTTTGCCTCGGGCGAATACCGCCGCGACCTGCCCGCCGAGATCGTGAAGGCGATCGTCGTACCCGCGGACGTCGCGGCGAAGATGTCGCGCACGGAGATCGAGAAGCTCGAGTCGTACGTCAAGGGGATGGGGGCCAAGGGGCTTGCGCGGGCGAAGGTCGATGCCCAAGGAAACTGGGTGCAATCGCCGCTCTCGAAGATGATAACGGACGGCCTGCGCGCGGCGATCAACGCACGCGTGAGCGCGAAGGACGGCGATCTGGTCCTCTTCCAGTTCGGCCGGGAGGCCACGGTGCAGACCGTCATGGCCAACCTGCGCGTCCATCTCGCGAAGAAGGTGGGGCTCATTCCGGAGACCGGGCACGGAGGACAGTGGAAGTTCCTGTGGGTCGTCGACCCTCCGCTCTTCGAGTACGACGACAATCGGAAGGCGTGGGTCGCCGCTCACCACGCGTTCACGCGACCGCACGACGACTGCGTCGGACTTCTCGAGACGGACCCCGGCAAGGTTCTCTGCTGGCGCTACGACCTCGTGCTCAACGGCTTCGAGATCGGCGGAGGGTCGATCCGGCTGCACGACCCCGCGGTGCAGGAGAAGGTCTTCCGCGCGCTGGGAATTTCCGACGCCGAGGCGCAGAGCAAGTTCGGCTTCTTGCTCGACGCGCTCAAGTACGGTGCACCGCCGCACGGGGGAATCGCGATCGGCCTCGACCGGCTCGCGATGCTCCTGAGCGGAGCGGAGAGTCTGCGCGACGTGATTCCGTTCCCCAAGACGCAAAGGGGGACCGACCTGATGACCGATGCGCCCAACGCCGTGTCGCCCGAGCAACTGGTGGAACTGTCGATCCGAGTCGTCGAACCGCCCTCCTGAGCGGGGAGGGCCGCCCGTCATCCGCGCAGCAGCCAGACGAGTCCTGCGAGGCTGAGCCCCAGCACGGCGAGCGCCGCGGTCATCACCAGGACATCCGTCGCAGACCATCCCGATCGCCGGCGCCCTTCGCCCGGGGCACCGCCGACGGGGACCGCGACGAGCGAAGCGTCCGGGCCACCCAGAAGCGGCGGGAGTGCCGCGCTGGCCGTGTCGCTCGACGTCTCGCCAGCCGTCTCGGGAGAAGGCATGGCGACCTCCTCGGAGGAGAGAGGCTCGTCGGGCACCGCTTCGATGTTCGCGAGGGCGTCGCCCAGCGGCTCCTCGAGTGCGAGCACCGTCCGCCCGATCTTCATCATGTGAGCGGGCTTCCAGACGACGTCTCTGTCCGCGGGCGCGCGCGCGTCGCCGATCCACGTCCCGTTCTTCGTACCCAGATCGCGGACGAGCACCCCGCTCCCCCGCCTCGCGAGTCGCACGTGCTCGCGGGAGACGTCGGAGTCCGCCAGTGCAAGCGCGCAGTCGGGGCCACGCCCGACGACGTAGAGGCGGCCCTCTTCGGCGAGCGGCAGCGTCGCTCCCTGGTCGCGGCCTTCGACGACGTGGATCTTCAGGGTAAAATCGGCACCCTGGGCCCTCATGGCCTGCGAGACGAGCGCCAGCGCGAGGTCGCGAGTGGCCGCTGCGACATCTCGGGTGACCGGACTCTGGTCGATCCGGAGCTCGATCCAGATGCGACCGAAACGAACCAGATCGCCCGAGCGAACGATGCGTGATGTCCGCGGGGCGATCCTGACCTTTCCGATGAAGGTGCCGTTCGTGCTCCCTTCGTCGAGCACGATGAAATCCGAGCCCTGCGCGCGCAGCGTTGCGTGGCGGAGGCTGACGCTCGCGTCCGGCAAACGCACGTCACTGCCCGCGCCCCGTCCGATGACCACACGCTGGGTGGAGTCGAACGTCATGCGCGCATACGGTGCGGCCCGGACGATCACCGTCAGCGGCATCGGCGTCGGCGGCTCAGGCGGGCGGAATGCTGCCGAGCATCGGACGGGAATCGGCGGCGCGTCGTTCGATCCACTCGATGACGCGTTCGGCGACATCACGACCGGCGTGTCGGCTGAGCTCCTGGATGCCCGTCGGCGAGGTCACGTTCACCTCCGTCAGCTTGCCGCCGATGAAGTCGAGCCCGACGAACACCAGCCCGTCCTGCGCGAGGCGCGGCGCCATGCCAGCCACGACCGCTCGCTCGGATGAAGTCACTTCGCACGGCTCGACGCGCCCGCCCGCGTGGATGTTCGAGCGAACATCGTCTTCCCTGGCGATTCGATTGATGGCTCCCAGGATCTCGCCTGCGAGGAGGAGCACACGCTTGTCGCCGTCCCGCACCGCCGGCAAGTACTCCTGCACCATGGCGTGCTGACGCCCCTCGCGAGTGATGTAGTCGACGATCGAGCGCGTGTTACGGTCACCCTTGGCGACGACCATCACGCCGCTGCCTCCTGCGCCGTCGAGCGGCTTGACCACCCCGCCCCCCGCGAGCTCCGCGACGAACCGGTGAATTCGCTCGCGATCGCTGGTGACGAGCGTTCGCGGCATGTACCGAGCGAAATGCAGAGTGTAGAGCTTCTCGTTCGCGTCGCGAAGGCCGCGTGGGTCGTTGAAGACGAGCACCCGGCCTCGAAGCTTCTCGAGCATCAGGGTGACGTACAGGTACTCGGCGTCGAAGGGAGGGTCCTTGCGAATGAGGACGCATTCGACATCCGCGAGGCGGATGTCCTCGGCGGCTCCGAGCGTGAAATGGGGCGCAACGTCGCTCACCTTCGTTTCGCGCACGCGCGCCCAGACGTCACCTTCGGCGATGTAGACGTCCCGAGGTTCGCAGTGAAGCGACGTGTGCCCTCGCGCCTGAGCCGCACGCTGGAAGGCGAAGGTCGTGTCCTTGTCGGGCAGGACCCGGTCCATCGGATCCATCACGTAGACGAAACGCATGGGCTCCGAGCATAGCCGATGCTGCGCCGCCGGCTTCTACCGGTCGTCGTAGACCATGGCCGCCAGCTGGGCATTCTTGTCGGGGTCGAGATCGCTCGCGAGCAGGTAGCCCACGCCCGCGCGCTGCGCGGCCGCCACCGAATAGCCCTTCTCCCGCCCGACGCGCACCTCGGCGGTACCGACCGCACGCGGCGCCAAGTTCGCCGTGACCTGGATCTTCTGAGCATCGTAAACGAGCACGCTGAATCGCCGTGCCTCGTCACCCGTCCCCACGACGTACTGAAGCATCAACGAACGCTGCGATCGCAACGGCACGACGCGCCCGCCGACGAGGTGCGCGCCCGAGCGCTCGAAGCTCCCCGGCCGAACCGGGAATCCAACGTATCGCTCGAGCCCCCGCACGGCCTGGGCATTCGTTGCCTCAGGAGGAAGAGGCTGCGAGTGCTCCGCGACGAGTTCGGCAAGCAGATCGTCGCCAAAGCCGGCCAGCGACTCGTTCATCACGGTCGGCGTGCCGCCGCGCGCCGCCGCCCCCCAGATGAGGGCGATCGCCGCCGCCGTGGCCACCGGTACCACCGTGCGCCACGACCCCGGGCCGGCGCCAAAGAGCTTCGACGCGAGAGCAACGCCCTGGCCATCCGCCCGCAGATCCTCGCGCGCGCGTTCGGCCGCCATCGCGCTCCCCACCCGATCGCGCAGGCCGCTCGGAGCGCTCGTGCGAACGACGCGCCTCAGCGAACCTCGCGTCGCGCGGAGCAACTGGACTTCCTCCCGACACGTCTCGCAGCCGCCCACGTGCTCGTCGATATCGAGCAGCTTCGCCGCCTCGAGCTCGCCGTCGAGGTACGATCCGAGCATTCGCGCGCGATCGCGACACTCGTGCATCGTCATAGGGTACCCCGCTTCCGCGCGCGGTACTCGGCGAGGTTCGCCGTCTTCGCGCCGTCGGCGTTCGCGTCGAGCTTCGAGTCTCCCACCCGCTCTTCGCCCTTCACGATGCCCAGCGCGATCGCATGGTTGTAGAGCGTACGCTGCAGAAGCTTTCGACCTCGGTGAAGGCGGCTCATGACTGTGCCTATCGGGCAGCCCATGATGCGCGCGATCTCTTCGTACGAGAACTCCTCGACGTCCGAGAGAACCACGGCAAGGCGAAACTCGGGGGGCAACGCATCGAGGGCGTGGCGGATCTCGTCTTCCACGAGCGGCATCAATGCCAAGGTCTCGGGGTCGCGCAGCTGCCGCATCGTGCTCGCGCTCACCCAGCCGTCGGCCAGCGGGTCGGCGTCGGGGCCGTCCAGCACCGAGCGCTCGAGACCTCCGCGGCGGTACTTGTTGATGAACGTGTTCGTCAGGATTCGGAAGAGCCAGGCCTTGAGGTTGGTGCCTGTATGAAATTGCCCCCGCGCGCGCATCGCCTTCACGAAGGCGTCCTGGACGAGATCCTCCGCCTCGGTCGGGTTCCGGGTCAGCTTGCACGCGACACCGTAGAGGGCGTCCATGTGGGTGAGCGCCTCGTCCGTAAATGGATCCGACTTGGCGACTTCGGACGTGGAAGACATTTTCGAGGCCTCGGCTTCGTAGCAGTATCCGTTTCAAGCAAAACACGGCAAGGGCCCGCCTATTCCCCCCTTGATGCCGACGCGGGGCGGAGCTCATCGCCCTGCGGTCACCCCTCGGGAGGGCCTTTCTTCAGTAGCCTTCGCTCGAGCTCCTCTATACGTTCGTTCAGGCGCCTCACCTCCTGCTGCAACTGCTGCAGGGGTCGGAACGTCGCCAGGATGGCTTTTACCCGCTCGTCCAGCGTGTGCTGGACTTCTTCGAGCTTCTCCTTCGCCTGGTCGACCAGGGTAGGCTTGGACTCGCGCTCCTTCTCCTTCGCCGGCGGGGCGGGCTCGGGAGGCTTCTCTTCCCCCAACTTTCCACCTGGAATGAGCCTGCCTATCGGGCCTTCGCGGAGGTCTGCGAGGACCTTCTCGGTGCGCGCGTGGATGAGCTCCTTGAGCGTCTGCAGCGGCACGCTCCGCGAGTGCGCTTTTTGCTCCTCATAGATGATCTGCGCGAGGGTGATCTCCGTCAGATCATCCTTCGTGTTGTTGTCGATGATCTGCACCTCTTCACCGCCCCGAACCATCTCGGCGATTTGGAGCAAGGTCACGTATTTGCTGTCTTTCGTGTCGTAGAGTTTCCGGTTCGAGTAGCGCTTGATGATGCGCCTCGGCCGATCCGACGGCGGAGACGGGGGAGCGGTGGCCTCGGGCTTCGGGTCCAAAATCGTCCTCCTGACGCGCGAAGCGCCAGCGTTTGCCGGGCAACGAGCCGACGACCCCGACAATATACTACTGTTGGCCCTCGAACGTGGGACAAGCACCCGGCGAAGGCGCCCATCCGTCCGGAAGGCCGGAGGCAGCCCTCGAGATGGCGAGGGCGTCCGCGCGCTATCTCGGCGGTCGTGGGCTCGCAATGGCCGATGTGACCCTGCGTGTCGAACGAGCGCAGCTCGTCGTTCTGCTCGGAGCGAACGGCGCCGGCAAGTCGACCCTTCTTCGAGCCGCCGCGGGTCTGCTCGCGGCTCACGAGGGAGAGGTCCGGGTGGGTGGGCGCAACGTCCGCGCTCTGACCCCCCGCGACCTTTCACGCCAGGTCGCCTTCGTTCCGCAGAGCGAGGCTCCCGCCTTCGGCTTCTCCGTGCGTGACGTCGTCTCCATGGGTCGGGCGCCACACCAAGGGGCATGGATGCGCGCAAGCGCGCGAGATCGAGCGGCCGTGGACGAAGCTCTCGAGCGATGCGATCTGATCGACCTCGCGGACCGCGCTGTCGAGACGCTGAGCGGTGGCGAAGAACGTCGGGTAGCGATCGCTCGGGCGCTGGCGCAGGAGCCGATGCTTCTCCTTTTGGACGAGCCCGCGGCGTTCCTCGACGTGCGCCATCGTCTGGAGCTTCACGAGCTGCTCGCCGCCATCGCCTCTGACCGACACATCGCCTGCGTGGTCGCGACTCACGATCTCGACGCCGCTTCTCGCTTCGCCGGTCGCGTCGTCCTGATGCAGTTGGGCCGCATCGTGGGGGCGGGGGCGCCGGACGACGTCTTGACGCCGGCCGCCCTGAGAGAGGCGCTCGGCGTGGAGGTCTACTGCGGCGTCGACCCAGCCACCGGCCAGAGGTACTTCTTGCCGCGCCTCGGAGCCCGCAGGGCTCCTAGAGCGCCTGACGGACCAGCCTCTCGAGCTCTGCGCCGTCCGTGATGCCCGATCGGATCGCGATGATTCTCCCTTCGCTCGAGACGACCACGAGCGTCGGCAGGCTGTCGACTTCGTAGGCACGCGCGGCGGAACCGGTGAGATCGTGCACGATCGGATACGAGAGCCCGTTTTCGAGGGCGAACGCGCGGGGGTCGCCCTGGTCGGCGGTGTCCATGTTCACGCCGACGACGACGACGCCCTGATCCCTCCAGCGCCGCGACACCTGCTCGATGATCGGCGCCTCGGCGCGGCAGGGCCCGCACCACGTCGCCCAGAAGTCGAGGAGCACGGCGCGTCCACGAAAGTCGCTCAGCCGGAGCGATTTCGAGTCCGAACCGGGAAGAGCCGCGCCGTTCGCGACGACCGCGAGCGAGAACTCGGGAGCCTGGCGTCCCACGGCTGCCGCCCGATGCCTCGAGAAGACGCGCGGCAATACGGCGATCCCCACGATCAAGATGCCGACCAGCCCGAGAGCCGAGAGGGTCGTACCCGTGGAGCGAGGATCCCCAACTTGCATGGGCCAGCTGTCCGATAGCACGGCGAGCGTCGTCACGCGGCGGGGCGGGACGGGGGCGGCACGGGCGGCTCGCGGCGGTCACCGTCTCGCGCCGCTGCGATTGCGAGGGAGTGAGGCGGAGGCAGCGCGACGACGAACGCGGCACCCCCGAGACGCTCGCTTCGCGTGACGGAGATGGTTCCGTTGTGCTCGACGACGATTTTCTTCACGATCGCCAGGCCCAGCCCGGTGCCCTCCGATTTCGTCGTCACATACGGATCGAAGACGCGCTCCCGCGCCTCTTCGGGGACGCCCGGCCCGTCGTCCTCGACGATGATCGCCACGCCGTCGCTCGTGCGTTCGGCTCCAACCCGCACATGGCCACGCGGCTCATCGCCAAGCGCTTCCGGGCGAGCCGCACGCACGGCCTCGACGCCGTTGCGCACGAGGTTCACGATCACCCGCCTGAGCATCTGCCGATCGATCGCGACCGGCATCGGGTCGTCGGGAAGCTGCCATGTTACCTCGACGTCCGTCGCAACGAGCGCTTCCTCGTTTCCGTCGTCCACGACCTCCGCGCCGAGATGCCCGAGCTGGCCCGCGCATTCGCTGAGGAATTCCCTGAGGCTGGCCTCGAGCAGCTCGGCCCGTGGCAGGCGCGCGAAGCTCGAGAAGTTGCCAACGAGACGCCGGAGCGTCCCGACTTCCTCCTCGACGATCTCCCGTGTCGTGTCGAGGAGGGCTCTGAACTTCGCGTCGTCGCCGGCGTATTTGCGGTGGCATTCCTGGACGGCCAGCTGGATGGGGGTCAGCGGGTTCTTGATCTCGTGCGCGAGGCGCCGCGCCATTTCCTGCCATGCTCCCATCCGCTGCAGGTATTCGATGCGGGCGCGCGATTGCTGCATCTCGCCGAGCATCCGGTTGAAGACGCGCGCAAGCTCGGTCAGCTCATCGGACCCCGTGACCCGTACGCGAGCGTCGAGGTTGCCCGCGGCCACCTGGTTGATCGTGCCCGCCAGGTGGCTTATGCGGAGCGTGATTCCCCGCGCCATGAACAGCCCGAGGACGACCGTCGCGACAACGGTGATACCGAGCAGCGCCGCGAACGCCTCGAAGTAGGTCGAGTACACGCGCGTTCGCTCTTTCTGGAGCTGCGCGTACGCGTCGTGGATTGCACCCGCGCGCTCGAGCTCGTGCTCGTAGCGGCGGTCGAAGGCAAACGTCGCGACGAGGGTCGGCCCCGACCCATCGGAGCCCAGCGCGCGCCGGACGTCGAGCTTGCGCTCGGTCTCGTCGTCGAGCGGCTTGGCTCGTCGCCGCACCGCAATGGAATGGCCGTCCTGGTCCTCCGCCCCGAGCGAGACGAGCTGCGGGTAGCGCGGAAAGAGCGCGTCGATGGCGCGACCGGTACCCTCCGGGTCGTGCTTTCGCGCCGCCTCGCGGAGCACCGTGTCGCCGACCATCCCGTCGGTCTGGTGCCGCATGTCGTCTTTGACCGCGCGGATGTAGTCCTTGTAGAGGTCGA
>Ga0302325_10031802_pt1 | contig 10847 bp, 8 predicted proteins | sample Palsa_T0_2_FD_201948 | JGI IMG/M metagenome (GOLD analysis project Ga0302325, IMG submission 201948) | Peat permafrost microbial communities from Stordalen Mire near Abisko, Sweden - Palsa_T0_2 | ecosystem: Environmental > Terrestrial > Soil > Palsa > Peat permafrost | place: Sweden: Abisko... | reverse complement strand
GGCCGTATTTCTGGTGGAGTTTGGGCAATTGTTTCGGCATGGCACCACCGAGGAAGACATCGTAGTAGATTTGATAACCGTAGGTCAACCTAGCCAAAAGAGGGCCGGGAATGTGTCTCAAAGGATTAAAACGAAGGCGGTAGATGGCTAGACTAACGATGCCGAAAATGAGTCCAAGTATTCCGATTATTCCAATGAACAGAAGGTCCGTATCAGGGATCAAGTTTATGATCTCCATTTTGACTCAAAAGCAGGGACTAGGAGATATTTGTTGCTATAGAAAAGAGGAGTTCGGAGGAGTGACGACGTGTAACTTCCGTCTGTAGAAAAGAATCTCTCCGAGTTAGTGGAACTACCCGGCAGGTACTCGGGTAAAACTATTACTAATGGGTTCTCCGTAGAAACACCGGATTAACTGCGGTAAAAGGGATGTTAGAATTTTCGCCGCAGAGGTACGAGGCTGTGATGCTTCGCGCAGTCAACATCGGTAGCTAATCGATTCGTCGGTTTGAGAGCGAGACAGGCTTTTCACTAAGTAACTTCGATCCAATGCAAAGGGCAGATAGGTAAATCTAGTAGTCAACAGGAATTCAAATTTCCGTTGGAAAGAAGGGAAGAAAGGTGGAAATGTTCATGGGGCTTTTTAATATAGCCGAAGCAAGCCCTGCGAGGCCACTTAGATGTTATGTGCCTTGACTTGGTGCCGACGCCGGAATAGCCTCAATTTGGCGGCTAACCATTATTCATAAATAAGCGAGCTAATCATGATGCCCTATATCATTCACAACTAGCACAGTTAAGGACTGTGCCACAAGTGGGAGAGGTAGTGTATTTCGTAACGAATAGCAAGCGGCCAATTCGTTATGTCTGCATTATGCTCGCCACGTCAGAAACGCACGAACGGGAGGACACCCAAGCTGGGCATTCCCGATGTTCGGGCCGGGCCCTATCTAATTCACCGCGCATCTGCTTGTTGGTCTTTCTGCGGGGTGCACCCACATCCGTGGAGTTGGTAGGCTGGTATCGGTCGGTACCAAACCGGAGCGAGGACTCGTCTCCGACGCTCATGCAGATTAAGCGAGAATTCGATCGCCTTTAACCACCCGAATTATCAGAACTATTCGAGATCAAAAACAGCTAAAAATTTGATATAGAGATTCTTGGAAGTACAATCTGTTCTTCCCTAAAATTTTGAAGTGTTCTGACAGAAATTGTTGTTGTTATTTAAGGCAGCGTACAAAACTGGAAATTTGGCGAACGTCGGAGACTAATTTCACCCGCCTCGGAAGTACCGTGTCCGGTGCCCATGGATAATGAGTCGATTGGTAAGCTGAGAAGTGGGCGAGCTGAACCTAATAATATACGCGGGAAGGAAATTAGGTCTCCCAGTGGAGTCCAAATAAGTGGAGCATCCATTTGACATTTTGAGAACGCGCGTCTTTGACGACTAATCAAAGGCTCACACTGTTATCAAAGCAAGTCACGGGTCAGATCACCAATCATTGAAAGCGTAGCTTTCTTTCAAATCCGAACCCATTTGGAACCATGCGCGAAAATTCACGTGGCCTTACACGCGTCCTCACGTGCCTCCCCCCCTCTTTTGCAAGCTCTCATTGACAATGAGTCCACGAGGGGAATTTAAAGTTTACAGAAATACGTGCAGATGAATTGCGAACAGCAAGTCTATAGTAAACTCTGTGGGACAAAACAACGCATCGCTAAGGGCTTCGCCACCTTCGTTCACATGCAAGTGTCGGTCTGTGAGTGAGTTCCCCTGCAGTTTGAGGGTACCTCGAAAGTTCGGTCAACATCTCGCCTTACTGTTTCAATTATTGAACTTGATGCCCAAGGCATACTTTTCTAGTTTGCGTTGCTGCTACAATTGGGCAATGGCTCCCTCTCAGGCGGAGTAAAAAATGGCTAGCTTTCGTACGCGAGAATGTAGAAACTGTAGCCGAATCATGACGGGGCTAGAAAAGGATACGTGCCTCGAGCAAAGATCTAGCCGACTTATTAGGGTGCCCAGGACTCGGGGCTCGGCCCAGGTTAGAGCAGCGACTACTCTAATCCAAAGACGGAAGCGAACTTTGGACAGGTCCAGATTCAACGCTGATAATACAATTCATATTAATAGCTCTGAAATACTGTGGTGTGGTCAAGACTACACGTGACTTTGGATCAGTTGAAGCCTTGAAGGGTGCGTTTTCTCGATTAAAGAATTATCTTATAAGTATGGTCGGTACCGGTGAAAACCTTTGGTACTAGCCTTCCTTTGGTGCCATAACGATTCTGATACCATCAAGGCTTTTGGTGCATTACCTGCTCAGGTGCCAAGACGATTCTTGCACCTTTCAGGTCCTGGACGCTTGTGCTTCTAGGCGCTTGCCGGAAGGGTAGTATTATTCGGGCAACAAAACCTTATAGCCTAAGGCACCAACAACTTTACCACCAAAAATTCTAAGACCCCACACCAAGTTTACTCTCGCCGCTTTTAAGGCCGCGCAAAATAACTTAGAAAAATTAAATTATTAGGCGCAAAATAGAATTAATCGCATAGCACAATCACAATAATTTAAAAATTTAAAAGTATTACTTTAATTACAAAACTAAAGCTTAAAAGAATTAATTATTTAATAATTAATCCTGTCGCGTTGGAATGCAAGTAGTAAAGATAAATTAAAAGCGATGCGGGGGTAGAACCCGCTTGTTAAAGTGGCCGGGCCTGGACCAAGCGCCCTCGCTTAAGTGACTAGGGACGTGGTTTGATTGGCCAAGTCTGTGTAGTTGGTGCCTTAGGCTGTAAGGTTTTGTTGCCCGAATAATACTACCCTTGCCGGAATGGGATGTCAGAGCACGTATTTGTAACAGAGCACCGGCGTGCATTGATCACAATTGCAGCCTCCTCTCTCAACTAGACTATCGCAAATGACATGGAACATAAATCGAGATATAAGAGAGCAGAAACACTAGGAAACTCAAGACGTAGACATGAGTAAAGAAATACCTAGATCGTTAAAGCCAATGTGGCTATCGTCGAGCTTTTGCCCGTCGCATACCAGCCATTTGATAAATGATAATTTGAACAAGATTGGAACCCCTGAGAGACTGGGGCTAATGCTTTAACCACGGCACGACAAGTGTGCATTCTTCTCCCCCAGCATCACCCCTCACTTTTAGCTCTTCAAGGCCATATGCTTCCTCGCCGAGGTCACCGACCGTCACGTTCTCATCCGCCAAACCAGAGAATACGAAATGTGCCTCTTCCTCGGCTACCATTTCCACCTGTCCCCTCTCAGCAGTCAATTTGGCTCCTTTTGTAACTGCCGTTGATTTTGCTCGCCCTTTCCGGTAAAAGCATTCCCGAATCCTAAAGCCGTATATGAACGGGGTACTGGGCACGAATGCCAAGCCATACTTCTTTGAAGCCTTGCGTTGAAAATCTCCACCTCCTTGGATAGGTATTTGTGCAGGCTGCCCGCCCAGTTCCAAATTCCCTGAGGCTTCCGAAGTTGCTTGTGCTGACATTGTGATCTTGGATTTATCACTTTTTGGTTTCGCGATCAGAATGGCATCCACCACGTAGACGTTGTCGTCAAAGATGAAGCCTTTGATCGAGTCTTGTAACTTCTTTTGTGACATACTGGCCTTAATGTAGTCGTCCGTTACGACAATCGATCGAGCCTCAAATTCCTCGATCTCAGACAACAAGCTCTGCGAATCGCCGTGTTGGATGCTGAAACCAAGCTTGGTCCCGATTAATTCCACAGCCTTAAGAAAGAAGCTCGCATGTGATGATGATGACTCCGAATTATTGTGCTCCATGGCACTGCCAACAACTTTATTTGGGAAGATGCCATACTTTGCCAAGTCGAGTGGATCAAGGGAAGCGATAGTGTAACTAGGGTCTTTGTGGTTTGAAATAAGTTGACCAAGTCGAATGGGATCTTTGTTGCCTTGTAGTGGTGTTGGGTCACCTCCAGGTGCTGGCTCGCCTTGTGGTGATGTTAGGTCATCCCCAGGTGTTGGGTTGCCTTGTGCTGGTGTTGGGTCACCTCCAGGTGCCGGCTTGCCTTCTTGTGGTGCTGGGTAACTCAAGAAGTCCGGCGGAAGGAAATATGTTAGTACCATATCCAATCTAAGTGTGTGAAATTGCTATGTGAGGCAAGAAGTGACGACTGGTGGTGTTGGCATTGATAAGAAGGATTGCGATGCGAACGTGGGTGGGCTTAGAAATCGGTGTGCAGGCCTGGTGGAACGCGAAGCTCGCTAGTGTACGGAAGGCCATAAGGATCACACGTCCCAGCGCAAAACGCAAAACGCAAAACACAAAAACAGCCCCACATAGCCCCACATCCCATTAATTTTTTTTTTTTAGTAATTAACTGCCTATAATTACAGGGGCCTTCCTCACTAATAACTCGGGCCCTATATTTCTCGATTCTCGACTCTCGACTCTCAACTCTCTTGACTCTCAACTCTCACGACTCTTTAACTCTCATGACTCCCGACTCTCACAACTCTTGACTCTTAATTCTCGACTTATTAAATTTTTAAAATTCTTTTTTTAAAAAAATAATAATAATAAAAGACTTTAATTAAGAGAAATTTATATAAAAATTAAAGTAGAGATATTTAAAGTATTTAAGAAATATATTAAAGTTAAAGGGGGGGGGATTAACGCGCAATGTATTTTATGTTTTGCGTTTGGCGTTTTACGTTTTGCGTTTTGCGCTGGGACATGTGATCCTTATGGCCTTCCGTACTAGTGAGTGTCACACAAATTATGAGATTTCCAGGCAGCAAGATTTTCGGCGCTTGGTTTATTTCCGAACGGACGAATAAGGAGCATGTACAGGCATTTCCCTAAAACAAGCCGCAGAGGCTTTTCACCGACACCAAAATATATATCAACTACATTCGCTTATGGTAGAAATTCACAGCGAGTCCAAGACATCTGAGATTCTCCCACTGATTCTCTCATACATCCGCTCTCCATGATAGTCAAACAAGCTAGAAGGGGCAACAGATTGGTACTTGTCCTGCTCCCTTGCCATGTTCATGAAGACTTTTCTCATCTCATCGCAATGCCTGAGTCTCTCCCATTCTTGTACTTTCGCAAGCTTTGCATCATTCTGCGCTGCATACTCGAGGACCAAAGCAGCAAGTCCTGCGGCGATAGCAGTCGCAACAGAAGACCCGCTAGCAACCCGTTGTAAGTCATTTCGATCTGTGAAGAGTTGAGAAGGCCAGGCTGCAGCAACACCTTCACCAAGTACTGCCAAAGAGCAATCAGGTGTCGCAGGAGGATTGCGAGGCGAAGGATTACCATCGCCGTCCGTGGAATGAATGCAAATGACCTGCCTGAGATTTGCAGGGAAGGCAACTGGAAATCTAGGGTTGACACCAGAGTTTGATGCAGCGGCGAATAAAATAATGCCGTGATGGAAAGCGTCTCTGATAGCTTTCTTGATCACACGGTTTTCGACTTGATAGCCAAAAGACATTGAGATGATATCAACGTTCTCTTCTATTGCCCATCGTATAGCCTGATAGCATTGTGAGTATCGTGGTGCTGGGCATTTGTGCATTTATACCTACTTGAGCTATTGTATTTGCATTGGATTCAAATTCTTCAACCGTCCCCTGGTCATACACTCGAGCAATGAATAAAGTGCATTGTGGGCAAGTTTTCAGGATCGAGTGGGCTGCATGTGTTCCATGGCCGCAATTGTCTTGATCTCCAGGCAGACCATGGACGAAGGACATGGAAACAATGCGGCTTTCCTGAACAGCGCTACTAAAGGCTGAATGGCACTTGTCGATGCCACTGTCGATAATTGCAATACGACTTCTCCTGAAGTTTTTCTTACGCCGGTCTTGAATGACTCGCTGAGCGCCAAGTTCAAGATCTCTAAACCATTGTTGCCCGGACACACTAGTTGAATTAGCTAGGACTCCATACTCATGAAAGCCCACTCACCTTTCCTCTTGACCAAACCTCCAGAGCTGATCAGACGACCAATGCAGAGTTTGGGAATCCTGGTCGAGGTCCGAAATTGTTCTGCGGGCTGCCTCAATTATTTTTCCCACATCAGAATTCTTATGGCCACGGGAATGTTTGCACATATTAGCATAAGTGGCATTAATATAGATCACACGTTCATTCGGCAGACCGAGCAAGTTGTCCAGTAGGTCTCCAACTACCGAGTCAAATACTCCAGACTTGAGAGTGTGTATCAGCGTGAATATTTCGAACCCACTGCTAATCCTGGGGAAGGCTTCGACCATCCTCGTAAGCTCGTTCCTAGATGGGTATATCGCAGCATCACGCCCTTTAGAAAGGGAGGTCCCACCGAAAACGCCGACCAAACGTAACATAAAAGGTATGCCACGATGTTGTACGCCAAAGAAGAACACAGCCCTTGTGTTGGCGAGAATTGCTGTGTGTGATTCTTCGCGATATGTTGCGAGCAGGATAAGAGCCTGAAACCTCTTAGATTGAGATGATAAGTAAATAGGGCATCAAACCTCCTTGACAATCAAGCCTCCAAGTCCATGGGCAAAAAAAATGACAGGCCGCTTGAAAGAAGAACGAACCGACCTCACAATATCAAGTTCGCGGATGAGATCCTGAGCAACTGTGGTATGGGACGCCCCTGACGGATATCCATAAGTATACACTGCCGCCGGTTGGCGGTGAGTGTTTGCGAATTCTGTTAACCAGGAATCGTTAGGCCCATCTGTCCACGAGTAGATTCTATGTCCACCAAGGCCGTGAACAGCTACTACGCTAGCGTAACTGATCAGTAACAGCACTACCCCAGGCTTGCACATTGTGTAACTCACTCCCATTTCGAAAGATGGATTTCTTCCAAAAGCGACAGACCCAAGTGGTTGCGTCTTTCATCAGAGTCCATCTGACTCCACACTGCTAGCGGCTATTGTAGCCGTCTTCTAGCCCACGACAATCTCTCAGTCTTAAACTTGTGGAAGTATTGGCTTTTCGATAAACTGGGTGCTGCATCAAACAGGTCTAGCAATTTATAGCTACCTGTCCTCTAGATTGAAGTGCGAAACCAGGGGGTGCTTTTGGAAAAGAGAGTAGATAGGTATCTTTCGGGACCTGTTCTAAAGTGGGTTCACGAAACTAGGACCAAGTTCTGCGCTAAAGCTGACAAGAGACTCTCATAAGCCTTATTGTCACGAAATGGTGTGGACTTGCAGCAGTGGTTGGGAAGCTTGATTGAGCAGAAGGCTGTTGAAAAATTTGAGTTGGGCAGGTGCGCGCTAAGTCACATGTAAAATCACCACGTGACTGGTGTCATATACCACTTATAGCCTTACTCTTTATAAGTAAATAAAACTAAAACAAAAAATTTATTATAAATGTCGCGAACCTAGTCTACTAGCCCCCTAGTGGTCACCCTTACCTGTAGCGTGCATTGGTGTAGTGGATGATTAGAAGAGGAAGAGGTAGTTCTATTGAGGATCTAAAGCTAAGGAGAGAAGAAGAGAAGAGTAGACAATGCCATATAGTAGAGGTTATAACTATGGACCTAATACAAGTCGGGTTTGAGGCTATTCTAAGTATAGTTGGCCCGTGAAGGCCCGTATAGTCCGTAATTATATAACCTTAAGAGTATACTATAATAATGAGTGAATACTGACCTGAATCCTAGTATTAGTTCAGTACTATAAGTGTTAGTATTAGGTAGGCAGGGATTGGTGCAGTCTTAAGGAAATTTCCTCCATCGAAAAAATGTAACAAACAAAATTCTACACTGTCTACTCACGAGGAATTACGCCCTTGATTAATAGAATCATTGTCCCCTAAAGAAATCATCTGAAATGCTTGACTCATCCTCCGACTCATCCTGCCCTACTACGCTACTCTCTGAACCATCATGCCCCTCGAAATCGTATTCTTCCGGCTCATCCAGTCCCGCTTCATTACTCTCAGAACCACTCGAACTCTCTGTAAGAGAATTAACCTCGTGATAATCTTCTCGATCTGAATCTTCTATATCTTGAAATGATCTTATTGTTTTTTGTCTTTCTGCTCCAAGTTTGGATAAGCCTATCTCTATTGTTCTAGTCATACTGACCAAAACCTCAATGAGAGGAAGGGATGCTGTGACAAAACAAGAGTTTCTTCCTTTCTTATCAGTTACTCTTCTGGACGAACAGAGAAATGTAGGAATTGAGCATACCAGTGATACACTTCAGCTTGATCTTTGGGCGGCTTTGAACCCTGGACAATGCGCATATCCCCCACAAGTCCGCGTCCTGTACTAGGGATGGACGTAAGATGATCCAGTGTAAACCCTTCACTTCAGTTAATATTGTGACGAACAATACGCACAGTAGGATGGGATTGGCGCTAGTTTATGGGCGGGACGTTAATAGGGATCTAGGTAGGAGAACCTTTTCCATAGGTTCTAGGCGCTTAGGAGAACAATGCATCACACCGCGGCTTTTTCTAGCTCTTTCAACAAATAATACCATTTTCTAATGTTTTCACCCTGGTTGTGTAGTACGGACACCGAGCACCGAGAGCCCTCTCCTTTGGCACTTTTTTATTTAATGCGGGTGCAGCCAGCCCCCAACATCATATTCTTTCTCGATTCAAGACAGACAAAATATATATCAACCCTACTCTAATATATTTCATATAACCAACCATCATATTCCTCACCCAGAATCCGGCGGCTCTGCTAGGAACTGGAATATCAATACCTGTCCCGACGAAGAGCCGAGCGCGACTGCTAATCCCTTTACGGCTGAGTGCACTGGCTGGTACTCCGGTATCAACCGCAACAACTTTTTCGAGTTCCACGTGATCCATACACTATCCGGGCTGACGCCGTAGCCCTTGTAAAGAGGTTCCAAGGGCTGTTGAGGTGATACGGGAGTTGATGACGTATTTGAAGGTAGTAATGGGTCAATGAATATAGCACCGATGTCTGTGTGAAGATAAGAGCCGGTGGAATCGAATGATAGAGTATGGAGCCTTCTGCGGACATTGAATCTTCGTACGCTCTGCTCCTTCACTACATTCCAGATCATAACAGTCTTATCATATGATGCCGATGCGAGGCGCATACCATCAGGCGAGAAGGCAATGGCTGACTAGGGAGAGTCGCAAAAGTCCTGGAGCGTCTGAATGCATTGCCCGATCGCTACGCCCCAAATCTGTACGGAATTTTTTAATGCCGATGCTATGAGACTGCCGTCATGCGAGAAGGCAACAGAATAGACAGGGCTGGTTAAGTCTCCGAGTATTCTAAAGAATTTTCCCGTTGCCGTATGCCAGAGCTTGACAGCCTGAAGATGTGATAATGCCGATGCTAGGAGTGTACTATCGGGTGAGAAGGCGATTGAGTTAACATTACCGCTATAACTATCGAGTGTCCAACGACATTCCCAATTCGCTGTATCCCAGAGCCTGACGGTCTGATTCTATAATGCCGATACTACAAGTATACCGTTAGACGAGAAGGCGATTAAGTTAATAGAATTAAAGTGGCTATCGAGCGTCCGAAGATATTTCCTAGTAGCCGTATCCCAGAGCTTAATATTATAATCTCTTATAAGTATATTATTAGGTAAAAAGATAATTAAGTTAATAGAGTCGTTATACTATTTATATATCTAATAGCATTGCCTAATAGCTGTATTCCAGAGTTCAATATGTCCATTACATGATGCCGATATAAGGAATTTATTGTTGGGTAAGAAAGCGATAGAGTTAACTGAACTATTATGCCTCTGGGGCGTTTGAAGGCAATATCCGGTCGCTGTGTTCCAGAGCTTAACGGTCTGATTATGTAATGCTGATGCTATAAGTGTGCTATTATATAAAAAGGCGATTAAAGCAATATTATGATTATGACCCTTAAGCGTCTGGCAGCATTGCCCGGTCGCTGTGTTCTAGAGTTTAATCCACTGATGTTTTGATACCGATGCTACGAGTGTGTTGTTACGAGCCTGCCGACAAAAGTCCGTGTTATTAGCGAGTACCTTTCCCCACCAACCTTTATAAATTATGCCACCCGCCATCCCGCCCCTTGTTTTTGACCACGAAGAAGGCCAAGAAATACCTACTAAGTATAAGGAAGCGATACGCCAGTTGTATGGCTTTGCTAAGGTACCCGTGGAACGTCTCATGACGTAATATAAACTGGGGAGGACTATAATTAAAAAGGTCTTGCGATACGACGCGCTTGAGCGCTCGCGAATTACTCGAACGGGGAGACCCTCTTTTCTCAGCGATAAATAAGTCGACGAAATAATCGAATACGCCTCCGAAAAATGGGAGCAGCGAATCCTTAACTTTATCCTTCTTCACGACGAATTAAACCTTGAATGTACTGTCAAGACGCTTGAACGCAGGCTTAAACAGAGGGATTATTTTTGGTGTGTGGCTTGCTAGAAACCTTACCTCACGGCGGCTCAGGTTATTGCGCGTCTTCTTTGGGTAATTACATATATTTTTTGGACGAAGGAATGGCTAAAGGTCCTCTGGTCTGACGAGGTTACGTTCCTAGTAGGGGGTAAGACAGTCAAGCAAAGAGTGACGAGAAACAAGGACGAAAGAACGCACCCCACTTGTATCCAGCACCAGTTTTATCGCGGCCATACTACTCCAGTTAACGCTTAGGGTATAATTAGTTATGGCTACAAGAGTCCTTTGATCTTTATTCATGGTTCTGGCAAGAAGGAAGTCTTTAAACAACGAGACTACCTTACCTAGTTCCTTGAGCCGCACCTCCAGCTAATTCTTGAGGCCTTTGCGGCCGTTACTCACCTACTTAAGCCCTCTGTCGAGCCCTTATTTATAGAAGACG